>Ga0307515_10011344_pt1 | contig 16912 bp, 18 predicted proteins | sample 17_EM_MG_FD_194513 | JGI IMG/M metagenome (GOLD analysis project Ga0307515, IMG submission 194513) | Populus trichocarpa ectomycorrhiza microbial communities from riparian zone in the Pacific Northwest, United States - 17_EM | ecosystem: Host-associated > Plants > Roots > Unclassified | place... | reverse complement strand
GGCAAATTCCCCCACATACAAAACCGTGTTTATGGACTTAGAACAGACAGACTACGATGCATGGCAGAAAGGGCATTAAATGGCCCTTTAAATGGTATTTATTTTTTGTCTACTCCGTACAGCATACCCCCTCCACAATATCCTGGACTTTACGGTCCCGGGAATTAGGATTGATTTTTCGAGGACGACCCGATTCCGATCCCCAATTCAATTACAACGGAAATCTTCCCCACTCCCATATTCTCCGATTGGTCAAGTTGTGCGGCCAGCGTGGTTCGCATTGATTCACCCATTCACATATTACCCTGAACGACCGAGCAACGAAAATCCGTCCACGCCACGTCCCCAACGGTAGCCGACTTTCTGCATGCACGCAACCCGACAGACAAGTTGGCTCTCGAGGGTTCCCTCAAGTTCATGTGGAGGCGGTCCAAACTCGGGGACAACACCAACCCACCTATTTTTATTCGAGCACTGTGACTCACGAGGTTGTTTTGGAAGACACACCAAGGGTCTTACGGCTAGTTCACATGTTAGGATAAGTTGTGGAGGTTGACGGTATACTAGAACGAAGTGATCGCGCGGTTAAACCCCTTTCAGGCCGAGTTGGAGGAACTGATGCTATTGTCGTGACCGCCGGGTATACCGTGCCCTGCAGTTTCAAGATCAGTTGTTGTCGGTACAGAAGTAACATCCCAATGGGACACTAGAGCCGGGGTCAGTGATCACCGCAAGGCTGAGCAAGTCAATGTATCTTACCGACGGGTGCATCGGCGAAAGCGAAGAGCTTTGCAGAGAGAATCGTTGTAACGAGCGGGGGTGTTTCAGAAAGCTTTGAACTTATGTTAGTCCGAGAGAAAGCGGCGCGAAGCCTGAGGACACCGAAGCCTCCCTCGGCCCCGTTTTCCACATGGTGAACGTAGCGGTCTCGGTCAATCCCAGTCGCAGTGTGGTGGAAAGATTATTGGCACGTACCGCGTACTGGCATCGTTTACAAACGATTAACGCCTGGTATTCAGTACGCTTTGAACGCAGCCATGACTGGGGTACCCAGATCAACGCGGGACGCGTGTCATTCAGTTCGAGAGTCAGCCTCCCCCCCGTGGCACGACACGTGGATCGTTCGGGGTAAAATACTGATGCGGGGAGGCACAACGGAAGGCGTTTCAGCTCGCCGTTCACGAGGTAAAAATCCATCCACACCGTGGAATTTCCGCGCTGAAGGGATGAATTCCCCTCCTCCCGCCGGACTCGGGTTCAAGTAAACACTCCCGCGAAAGTGGCGAGGAGATCGTACTTGGGATGGAATGAGTTTGAAAGTATGCCCAGGGGTATGGGAATTCGCATTTGAGCTCCGAAGCTGGGCGTGGGTGGGAGGAGAAAGTAGGATGTGACGGCAAACAGCGGCCACCGGGGGACTTGACAGGCTAGATTCGGCGATCGCTAGCTTCCGTGTCGTTCTACGGCATAAGGTCAAAATTCCTGGATACTAGGTGTTCGTCAATTTCACTCCTCTCTTGAAGTCGTTAATTAGGGTACCATTGCAATCTCAGCTGACACAATGCCTGCTCCATCTCCCTAGCCCCGATACCTCATCCCCGTCTGCTGGTTGCCACACGGGGCGTGGATTGAGTTTTACCCTGCGACGGTGAGAGACGTTCAGCGAACTCACTGTTTTATCAGTATCAACTTCCGATGGCTCTCCTGAGCAAGGTGCTGGTTGGGGACGACGAATTTCCCAAGCACCCCCGCCAGAGAGTCAGCGCGTTCCATCCACCCGTTGACGCGAAATCTGTTCGGTCGGGGGTGCATCATGAAACTCGGCTTTGGAGTCTAATGAGTTGCCAGGAGTGGACTGTCACTGGGTTAGACGTCCAATTCATGGAATGTAACATGGACATCACTGTCCCGACACAATAAACCGGAACCCAAAAAAAAAAAAAAAAAATTCATGGAATTCAAAGGCGCGACGTCGACTTTCTTGCGGAAGATCCCATCCAAAAAAGACCAACCCAAGGGTGTGCACCAAATTCGAAATCTTTCGGATCTGGACCCGGCACAGATCCTCCTCTGCTCGGGTTCGTAATCAGTTCCGTTCCATCGATATTGGTCGCAGCAAAGCTATTCAAAACCACGACCTTGGATCATCCAGAGGAGGCGCTGGCTTATCCCCTTTGGAGGCCAAGCCAGCCTCTCTCGCGTTGCGGGTACAGTTTCCCATGGATGCCAAACCTGCGTTATAATCAATGGAAATCGCCTCGAGCAGATCGGAGTGGGGCCACGGCGAGTCTTCATTTTCTACACTTCCCACCACCATCGGGATTCTTCTCTTTCGTACCTGCACTTATGTCTTGCGTGTTCTGTGATATGGGGAACAACCCCGGAGGACTTGTTTGGGCCCTCCCAGCACCCCCGACTCTCACATCTCCCTTCTACCTGGCAACGATCTTGGGTCACTTCCTGCGTGTGAAACGAAATGACACCGCAGCATACGAAGTCTCTTCCGGCACGGACTCGTAGTTGACGTGAATTATCATGACATTACATCCAGACAGCCTCTGCATCTCATCACATACTTTGCCCTACCAACGAGGATTACCAAAGGGATTCAGTCAGGAACCTATAATCATTTGCCTAGCCCCACTGTGCCTCAGCCTCTCTCTTCCTTGGGCCTATATAAACCGAGGATTCGATATTCAACCCTCAACCCTCAAAACCCATCATCCTTCGACCGGTTCCGTTACCCCACATAATGCACTTTCGTGCCATTTCACTCCTTCCCTTCGTCGGGATTCAAGCCGTCATTGCCATCGACTATGGCTTCCAACCCGCCAGAAAGCTCGTTTTGGCATCTGGAGGCTCTAGGGCAGGGGTTCTGCAACCTCACATCGGACAGCTCATGAAACCAGACGAAGCCACCGACCAGCGAAAGTTGATCCCTGAGTTATTATTGTACGGACGCCAGTCGGGTTGCCAAGGCGGGTGGATCTCGTGCGGGGATAGAACGTATGTTTCATTCTGGCTTCATTCGTTGTAGGAGTTGGTCACTAATTCCTGATAAGGTGCTGCCCGACTGGAGGGAGTTGCTGTGGAAGTATAGGTGCTTCTCTATCCCCTGCTCTCTTTCCTGACGGGATGGTCTGATGACCTGGGCTATCAGGATGTTGCCGCGCTGTACAATACTGTTACAGCTACGGTGGTTGTCTTTTGGAAGAGAGAGGGTGTGGAGGCGTGTCTTGCTGGAAACCTAACGAGAGTTGTTGTTCTGGTAATCTTTCCTCTTCCCCACCCCCTCGCGACTACCGACTAACTCTGCGTCGTGCCCCCCCGTTATAGGTGGTGGATGCTGTCGACCTGGGTAAGGTCATTTCCAAGACTATCGCGACGCGTTTGGCTCATTTTGGAGTTTTCAAAAATTCCAACGCTCAGTTCCTATTGCATCGTGGTTCATATGTTCCCTGCGCCGGAGGGAACTTCTGTTGCCGTTCGTGATCTCTCGGTCATCCACTGCTTCCCTGCCTCATGCCCCCTCTCCTAGCACGTGGGTATACGTGTTACAATGATGGCTCTGCAACTCCGAAGTGTAGGTTATACACGACCAACACCTACACGTCCACGATCATGAGCACATCCACATCGAAAACCCCGTCGTCCTCGTCGAGCTCGATCCCTGCGAGTGGATCGAACCAGGATAAACCAAAAGTTCCGAAAGACCCGAAAGATCCGGATGATGATGACGATGATGAATCTGACGACGAGTCCAACGGTTCCGGCTCGGACTTCTCTGGAGGGGGTGGTAACTCGACGGAGGAGAATGGTGGAGAGCGTGTCGCTGCTTCTTGGAATCATCCGAGCGTTGCTGGCATCGTACCGTTAATGATTGGCTGGATAGGTGAGCGGGCACACCACCTAAACCTCACGGATATTTGGTGCTTGAGGCTGATAATTTCGTTTTGTGCACAGTCCTCATCCTTTGTGATTAAAAACAGGGTTTGGAGGTGCAACGTATGTCTCTAGATGGTGTGCACGTGTTCTGCTATTGCGGAGCGTCCCCTTCAAACAATGATATCGTGAATTACCCTCCCCCATGGGTTGAGGGCGTTCCCCGCGCCAACAACCCCAGAGGGCACCATCCATGTTATGATCCGCCCAGCGCTCATCACGAGGCAAAAGCAAGGTCTCACTATTGCCAATCAGCGTCAACCCGATGATCTCATATACAAAGCCACAGATCATGACATACAACGCGACTCCCAAGGCATCAGAACAATCTACGCAGCGACAGCCTCGATCAAGGAACAGAACCCTCGATTCCTGTGGATCATGAGGATCCTGAACCCAGCCCTCTTCAACAAATTGTCAAATTCCACTTCGGTCCTCTCCATCGCCCCGGTGAAGGTGAGCATCTGCAAATCGAGCATGTACTTTAGTCTCTCGCTCTTTTCATCCAAAACCGAATCTGCGATGTACAGACGACCGCCTGCGGCCTCGGAAGGTATGACGTCGCGTATCGGTTTAAGGATTCGAAGACAATCTTCGTCGACCCAGTCGTGGATGATGAAACGCATGAAAAAGATTTTTTCTTGGATTTGAGGGCCAAAGAAGTCGTGAGGCATGAACGTGACCCTGGGCATGCAATCTGGCGCGTTTTCCTCCCAGAACTGTGATTCATACGATCAAGAAGCGAAAGAGAAAAAGGCGCGCGCGTAAGCGAAGAAAGGGGGGGGGAGGGAGCCGAATAAGCGTAAACTTTCAGCGGTGTGGATTAATGTGTTTCGTACCTCTGGGGCAGCTTCGATGACAGATGACCTATCTTGGAGGACGATCTTGATCTTCGGGAATCTCCTACACAGTTCGATCGCGGCGCCTCCAACTCCTCCCCCGACATCGACGATCGTCGCTTCTTGACCGTGTTTCTCCCAATCGTAGTCGTAGATCAACGCACCGTGCAGGAATCCTTCGGCTCCCACCATGGCCTTGTTGGTGCGGTCGCGGGCAAGAGCAGATTCGGGAGTTTTGAACCACTCCCAGATCGTCATCCCGTGTTCGAGCTCAAACGGGCATTTCTTTTCGCTGGTGAGCTTGACGCCGTCTACGATATAAGTTCCGGCCTTGTATGCGTCATCGGCCCTAAGAGAGTCAGGTTTTAACAATCGAATGTGTCATTGGTCACATGTGGGTATTATTCAGACGTACCAATGACCTACAACACCCCTCAGGTTCTTCTCGTGTGCCGAAAGGAAGGCAGATGATAGGCGGTTGTTAGCAAAGACGTCCGATCCGTAGTGGGTCTCTCGGAACACCGAGCGGTTGACGAGGAGACGCATGACCTGACCTAGAAGTCGAAGTCGGGGATCAGCGAACGGCGATCCAAGAAAGGATACAGTGACCATGCGCACGTAGGCGATACTCGTCTGCGCCAACCCGGCTCGCGATCTCAGACAGAGGAAGTTCCTCATCTCCAAGAACGTCGGCCACTCCAAGTTCGGACGCCACCTGGATGGCGTTCGTTTCGTGGAACCCTCCTATGAGTGTCACACCAACATCTGAGGGGTCCGCAGCGAAAGAAGCAAGTTTGTCCGAGTGCTTTGTGAAACCCTTGTAGGCGTCAAGCAGCTCAGCGCTGGCACGAGGAGCTAAGGTTGTTGAAACCTTGTTGGGATCCCGATAGTCAATGGTCTCAGTGACCTCTCTGTCGATCACGTCAAGGAGTTCGTGGAGCGTCTGGATGACGGCTTTGAAGTTGCCGAGAGCTGAAGTCATGAATGCTGTTGGGTCATCTGGTCGATGTCGATGCGCGAGTTAAATACCAGTACACGACGACGCTCGCAGCGAACGCAGGGGAGGGAGCTCAGGTAACACCGAGAGAGATCCGGCCGTAGCACCACTACACAGGACTGAGACAGAGACTTGGAGGTGTGAGAAGCGGCAATCCTGAAAAACGCCGGCTAATCGGAGCGAATCACGAGTACGCAGGGTTTGGGAGCGAACTCCGGATTCCATAAGAATTGAAGCGCAGCCCAAGTGAGAAGATTTCCTCCGTGAAGATTTTGAGCCTCCGCCATTCTTCCGTTGGAGTCCTGGAGATGCATCCCAGCTACGTTTCCCATGATTGAAGAGAGAGCACAGCCTGATAGTAACACTCCGAGACAACGGGGACCGGCCGGGGACCAAAGCTCTTTCCTTTCCCTCTCTTGGGAATCGCACTCTCACGCACGCGGTACGTGAGGGACAGGAAGGAACGATTTGGCAACTGGAGTGTTTACCGGAGACATATTTGGCTTTCTCCGCCCGGCGATACATCTTTGCCGGAGTTGATCCGACGTTCCGACCGTCCCGACCGTCCCAGCCACGCGAACGCCCAATCCCGCAACCCGCTCCGTCTTCCCACGAACAGCACGCCTCGCCGCCGCGATTTATTCTTTCCGCCCACACGCCTATAAGTGTTTCCCGCATATTAAGGCCCCTGAATAGGTCAGATCATCGAATTCCTTATGTGTGTATCGCGTGTCTTACAATAATTATTAGAGTCAAATATTGTAAATAATTCAAGAGACGGCATTAGATCTTCCAGTGTTCTAAGCTTGCTTGAGTCCTTTCAAACGGAAACTCCCCACCCCATGACTTCACGCTTGCCGAAGCTTCTGATAGTCGCAACCTCAGCTCCTTCACAACCGCCCTGGCCTCGTTTACACCGGCACCGTTCTCCCTCATCAGCTCCTCCTTCCCGCTCTGAATCGCCTGCGTCATGTCGGAGTCCAGGAATGCAAGTGAATCGACCATTTCGCCATCCTCTTCCCATCGGAGACCTATCGTTTGTTGCATCGCCGGCGTCAGGTACCGCAAGGCCATGAAGCCCAAACCCGCTCCGTACATCGATCGGGCGGCCCGAAGCGTGTCGTAGAAAGGATCAGCGGGTCGTGACGACCCATCCTTGGAGGTGGAAAATAGTAGGGTAGTGGGAGCTGCGGGTGATCCGCGTACGGAGAGCTTGTGTTTCAGACGACCACGAGCGATGGTGGCCAACCGTGCGGAGACGCTCGGGGGTGATGAGGCTAGCAGATTCCGAACTATTCCTCTTAGCCTGGGTGATGGAAGGGATGGTAAGTGAGCGTGTACGAGAGTGTGGAACGAGAGAGGGAAAGCCCGTACTCTTCAGGGTCGGCGTTGGCAATGAACGTGTCAACCATAAGGTTGCTGTGAAGGATATGTGTCAGAAAAGTCGATCGTGCGTGATCTTGGTCGCTGGGACGTTCACACATACACATGCTCGAAAGTTGGCTCGAAGGGCTTTGGATGTTGGACGTTGAGGGCAGGCATTGTTGGGTGGTTTCAGCGGGTGAGGGTGAGCTGCAGCCGGACCATGGGCATCTGTTTATATACCGTTTACGCTAGTCTCTTCCAGTGCAAAGGAACCCCTGATGAGCTCACCAATTCTTCTCAGCAGCCGGCCAATTCCTGAATTCCCGCGGCTGTCCTCCCCTTTGTGTTTCACACCCCAACGCAAGATTAGTTTGGCTTTGATCTCCTCTCGCAAAACTCATTATAAAACCCCAGTTAAACACCCTCTCTTCCTCATCGCCATCTTCACCTTGACGTCCACCTCATGTCTCATCAACAATTCGAAATCCAATCCTTTCAATTGGGTCCACTGACCTGCCCACGCCTCTTCACTGGGTGAGCGGCCCGATTACATCGGGGGCCACGATCTCACATGCCATCCCATCCTCGGTATGACCGAAAAGTCTATGGCAGCTCTCCAGCGTCGCCTGGGGTTCGGCACCCGCCTCAAAGGTCCGCAAGGCCATAACTGACCACGCCGAAAGCGGTTATACAGCGTTCGGTAGGTCATCTCCTCCGCTCTGACGTGCTCTAAACTTTCGGGTAACATGATCCATATAGACATGGTGCGTGCTGGTGACAGTTCCGCAGTGGCGAAGCTGTCCTCCTGACCCTTGCTTCCTCCTCACACACACACACACACCCGCGCGGGCAAATATCATTCTGCAATCAGGGTGAGTTGGATCCAAGGCTTTGGGTGGTCAGGCACACTCCATGGCCGAAAAAATTGCCAAAAAAAACCCCCACCCTCCATCCATTCAAGCGCTGATGATATTTTCTGTCCGCCCCATTTTAGCTGATCATTACGGGAGCGCCGAGATAATGTTTGTGAGAGCAGCGCGTTACATCCTCGCCTAAAACACTTTGGGTTAACGTTCTTTGTCGCTTGCGACCGAACCTTCTCCCTTGTCGCTTCCTTTGCTCTTTTGTTTGTCATCGGTCGATAGGGTCGAGCCGTCAAAGACGTCCAATCTCCGATCAAAATCATTGGTGCGACAAAATGGTGCGTATTTCGACCGACGGAAGTGACCCGACCAATCGTGGAAGAGGCCGTACGTGAGAGGATGGATCGTATGCAGTCGGATCGTGTGGACTTGTTGCAGGTACGTTACGATCCTCCCGAACCACATCCCTTTCCCCCCCCCCCCCCCCTCTCCCAATCGCGGTTGTTCCGTTGATGGAAGGAATTGTCACGAAATACACTTCTTGCCCACAAAAACCCAACTGACGCGCCTATCGATTCGCACACTCTCCCATAACTCCCATACAGTTCCACTGGAATGACTATTCCGACTCCGGCTACATCACCGCGCTTCAACGGCTTCAAGACCTACAAAGGGAAGGTCTAATTTCGGCGCTAGGGCTGTGTAACTTCGACGCCATCCGGATGGACGAAATCTGTACCACCCTAGGGCCACGCTCCATCGCCTCGAATCAGGTCCAGGTGCGTTCGGACGGGGCCTCGCTCCTTCCCCCGCGCTTTCCGTGGCATAACCAGCTACAACGATCACACGATACGTGTTTGACGATGGCTTGCCTCTATTCTCTGCGCCGCGCGCTTCACTTTCTTTTTCATTTCCCTCGCATTCGTCTTTTGGATCCTGATCGTTTCCGTGCAGTTCTCACTCATTGACACCCGGCCGCTACACGGGATGACCGATGTATGCCAGAAGCATGATGCCAAGTTGCTGACATACGGGACACTGGTAGGACCGAATTCTTTGTATTCACCCCCCCTTCCCCTCCGCCGACCCCGCTCGTGATGCTCCCATCCTGGACATCAGTTTTTCTATTGATCAGCGTTGGGATCGTCATCGCTTTTTGGCGTTTTTGGGGTTGGCCGGGGTTGTTTGTGCTTAATCTTACCCTTGTTTGACAAACTTCTAGTGCGGAGGATTCTTGGCTGATTCCTGGTTGGGTAAACCGGAGCCGCAGCCGTACGATGGATCTCTCACGCCTTCCCAACGAAAGGTCCGCACCGCATACCATCCTCCTGCTCAGGTGATATACTTACTCCAACTCAACGACCCAACTTATTTCTTCGATCCGATCGGCCCGACCACCACTGCCCCCCGCCCCTTCGATTCTCCCGAACCTGAATGGGTTTAGTATCTCGACATGATTTTGAAAGTATGGGGAGATTGGACGCTCTTTCAGGAGCTGCTTGCGGTCTTGCGATCAATTGGGGATCGCCACGGCGGGGTGAGCATCGCCAACGTCGCCACCCGGTGGGTGCTTGACCAACCGGCGGTAGGAGCTGTCATCATCGGTGAGTGCGAGATCTCATCACCCCTCCACCTCCCATCGTTCACCCCCCATTACCTGTCATCACAATACCTACCTCCCTTCCACCCGTCACGTTTTTATTTTTTTTGCCCCTTATTACGTCTTTGCGCATCATTATCACCCAATCCATCCGCCTATCAACGCGGTCTAACTGACCTGACTTGGACCGCTTTACCATTCAACGGGGGGCGTTGGTCTATCTTCGGTTTTATCTAGGCGTCCGCATGGGAATCGCCGAACACAAAGACGACAACAAGAGAGTGTTCAGCTTCTCCCTGGCCGCCGAAGACAATGCGGACATTCAAGCCGTTTTGGCAAGGTCGAACGGAGACAAGCTCATAGTGACGATCGGTGATTGTGGGGCCGAGTATCGATAATCTCTCTCGCGTTTTTGCCAGCCAACGCTTGGTTCTGTTTTTTTTTTTGGCCGAATTCTCCTAATCCCCTGAATTCGGATTCTAAGACTCCGTAATTGTTTACTCGTTGTACGTTGTTGTATATGTCCCGCGCGACGACGCCACGCGACAGGATTCCCTCTCCTCCTCCTCCTCTTGTTCTTCTTTACTCTTTGCTTGTTGGTGATATGTCATCCCGGCCGAGGCGGAGTGTAGAAAGGTGTATACCTAACATTCGCGTATCATGACATGTCCTCCCTCATCTTTATCTCTATCTTTATCCGGTATCAACCGCTGACGCCGGTGGGGGAGGAGGTCGGTGCGATCATCAACGATATCAAGGGAGTTGTACTAATAACGCGATGGCACGATATCTCCCCGCGTACTACACACCAGCGAGTCAAGAATGGCCATCATCCTGCTCATCTCGGCTCAATCTAATATTCCTTTTTTTTTACATACCCACACTTGGATACATTTGACTCTTTTCTTGGGGTATAGCTCCTATCTCGCTCTGATGCATTAGTATATCAAAATCTATATCTTTTTCCCAAAGGGTGTTCAAACGCGTAACGTTCCAGTTACTACTGCAAAGATAAATGGCCGGAATCTCGGGTCGGAAGAGAACACTTCGCGATTCATTGTACATGTCACCAGTACTGCACCGCATTGTATGGAAATGTATTCCAACTACACGGTGCGGTGTAACATCAATCCGATTGCGAAAAATCCTTAGTTCCTTCCACTCTCTTGGGAATGATCAAGGCGGGTTTGAATTGAATCAATGTGTGCTATACCTGTACCTAAATGATTGTATGTATTGGATGCGTGTGTGTAGGAAAGAAAGGATTGCGTGCGTGCACTGTGACTGTCCCTGCGTGAGAGTGAAAATAGGTTTACAACCGAGACCCTGTGGGTGCCCGGTATCCGGGATAAGGGGGAATCCTGAAAAAAGGGGTTACCGAAAGCGGATAAGCAGAAATGAGGAAAAGGCCGTATATGTCTGTACATGGGAAAACACAGAAACGAATGGCAAGGGAGAAGGGAGCGCCATGGTGTGCGTGATGGAGAGGGGAGGGGGGGACCTGATGGTGATTGCAAAAAGGCGATAGCAGATAGGAAGGGGTGGGACGAGAGGCACAGAGAGTAACTTCACAAAAGGGAAAGCGGCGGGGTAACGACCGGGTTTCAAACCCGAGAGCGGAATGAATGGAAAGCATGGAAAACGACGATAGGACAAAAAATAACCAGGATCGGTAAACCATTACCAACCGAAGAGCGACAATGGAAGCGATGTGAAGTGGCGTAGAGTGGCGTGGGCATGTGCGGCGAGGGATCAAATTGCGTGTGGCAACCTTAAAGTTTGCTAACCACAGCCGTCGCTTCGGGAGGCGGAGAAGCCGTCCGCTCTACCAACGATAACCGTTGGACCGGTTGAAGCTTCCGCTTGACATCCCTGAGAATGCTAGTCTTGGGTTGCCAGTCGCCAAAAGCGTCCCGAAGTGTGACGAACTCCCGCGAGAAGAAATGAGCCACACGTTCGTTGGCAATCAAGTCACGAAGTGACCATGGGATCTAATTTCTTTCCCGTCAGCTCTTCCACAGCGAATCGAGGGACTTCGGCAAACCTCATAGTCGTTTAGTTCCTGAACGGCATTGAACGAATCGACTTGGAGCTCATGATCGGTGTCGTCACCATCACCGGCCAAGAACTGGTACTTCACTGCCAATCTGGAGCATCATAAGAACGTGCGCATCAGGAAAGGTATAGATCCTCACTCGAATACGCCTGGGTCTTCATAAACGCTTGAATGGCCAACACCGCTCAAGCTTCCAGCGGTAGCTTCACTTAGATGGGTCAGGAGACCACTATCCGAAAGCCCCGCGTTCATGATCCGGAGGAGTAGCACCAACAGGTTGGATAGGAAATCTGATGAACTATCCAAGCGTAGATGATCAGTATACCGGGCGGGCGTGAAATGCAAAAGTGGAAACAGGCGTGACACTTCCGTAAGGCCCAGATGCTTAGAGATGAATTGTAGTTCACAACTAGGCCTCAGATAGCCATAGGACGCCGGATAATCGAAAGAACATCAGTTAGGAAAGTCCATAACTTACTGATAAGCATCCCCGTCGATGTAAAGTGCTCGTAGGATCCTTGGGTGGTTGGCGGCGGCGAATATCCCGGAGTAAATTGGAACCACTTGATCGTTCAATGAGGCGACGTAGACCATCTTTGTCTATCCGATACAAAACCGGCGTGAGGAACACATCGGCCGGAGTCAGAGGCGATCGGGCAGATAGATGGAACGTAAACATACCCCGTGGTGCATGACATTACCCAACGCCTTTACATACTCACTTGACACCGCGTTTTCGGTATTCTAGACCAGAAGAACAGAAACCCTGAGTTCCCCAGGAGGCTCGTTTACACCAACATGACTCATAAGACGCACCTGAAACTCGAAGATCTCTTGTGCAGCAGAGTTTTCGAAATACTAGGTTGGAAATGACATTCGCCATCAGCTAAAAGCCCGGTACCAATAGGTGAGGGTAGGTGGCACCAACCTGAATATACGGTTGGATGAAACTGCTCAGCTTCAGATATCTCAATGGACCAAGATGGATGCCACATAGACTCAGGCAACAGATCCGCTGACGACCCTTGGCGCTGGATTCAGAGGCCGAGACCCACACTGCGTCTGTTGCCGTTGTAGCGTTGCCAGTTTGTTCTGCCACATTCTCTGCTGTCGATGCGGGCGTGATGACATGACCATCCCGGATCAATAGATCTACAAGATGCGTCGCCACGATGGAACCTTGCGAATGGGCGGAGACAAAGATGACATCCGCAGCGTGAATGTCGTTGACCCACTCCTCGGAAGATAGCAGGTGTTGGTATACTCTGTATGTGGTAGTGAACAATGAGATCGGATCAGCCGCGGGAGAGGAGGGAGGAAGCGCACTTTTCCACTTTCCGCGATATGGTGCCGTCACCCTCCAAAGGGATTTTCGTCACTTTGGCGAACTTGACGTTATGCTCCTCTTCGAACGATGTCAGCGCGTCACAAGTCATATTGACGAACTTCGTGCCGGACGATGCCAACTACATTCCGGTCCAAGCAAAATCAGCCATGTGATTCAAGGTAGAAGGGTTAATAAATAAGAGAAGGAGGGAACTCACACCACCGGCGATTGTTCTGGTGAATGCGCCCGGAGACCAGCCGGCGATCCCGATGACAACGATTCTACACACCCCATGTAGCACCTTCGGGTCCAGTTGGTCTCCAACCACATTCAAAGCCCTCGGCAACGACTTTCCGAAGTCTCCTAGCTCCGAAGGACCAACCTTCCCACTGGCGCCTTGAGTTCTAGCTCGCTCCTTTCCCTTCATGCTCCCCATCCCAGCCACCTCCCAACCCTTCGACCAGAGGGTCTTGATCGTCTTAGTCACAGCATACTCTGCCCTCTCTTCTTCCTTGCGTATCATCGATATCGGCAAAAGGGACCGAGGTGGCGCGTGGAAGGTGTCACTCCACGTGGGGAGGACCAGGTTCGGCAGTCCATTTCGTGGCGATATGGGAGTGGAGGTTCCAGATCGTTTCGAAGGCGACGGAGACGAAGACCGTTCTGACACTTTCTTTGTGGTTTCCTTCTTGATGTTCTCCGAGGTCGTCAACGGGGGGGCCGGGGGTTCCTTCTTCTTAGGCTCCTTCTCCACATGCTCTAACTCCTTCTCTAACTCCTTCTTCAAAGGCTGAGCGGGTGATACAGGAACCTTCGATGAAGAAGACTTGATGGAGGGTGCAGAAGGTTTCGGTGTGAACTGGTTCACTATCGCTGCCACGGTGCTGGTGCCGATATTGGTCGGAGTGGGGATTGCCGGTGCCGCGGTTGTCGTCGTGGTCGCGGTGGCGGTCACGTCCGGAGGTAAGTCTTCTGGATCGGGGACTTCCATCACTTCCATCCCACCATTGTCAGCCTCACTTTCGATCAATTTCTTCTCGCCGTCCTCGGTAACAGATTTGACGCTCCTAGCCATGAAGAATGATGTCCACCCCGACCTATTTGTCCCCACCGTACTTCGAATAGGATTGACTTCATCTGAGTAGGCTTTTCCATCGTCTTTCACGGTATCCATAACTTTATCGCTCTCCGACGCTGAGGCGGATGATTGCGTAGCGGCCGAAGGTGGTTGGCTATCGCGGGTAAGAGCAGCCTCTCTAATCAGCTGGGATTCTGTCAGCCCTCGCTCACTTTCTTCCTCAACAGGGAGTAAGGGAGGTCGTGGTGGTGGAGGGGTGGCAACGGAACTAGAGTACCAGTTCCAGGGGCTAAGCCAGGACGACTGTCCTTCGGAAGACGCGATTGACGCTGGTTTCGTGGTATCGTCCGCGGGGGAGTCTTGGAGAGGGGGCGGGAGGGGGCTTAGGAGAGATTGCGTACTCGACACGATGACCGGCGATTTGGTTGACGCAGCGGAGAGGAACTCGGTTTCGGTAGATTCTGTATGTTCCATGGGGGGAGCAACATCGATGGAAATGGAAGGAAATTGGGCAGTTTCTTTGGGTTGAGTCTCCCTCAATCCAACGTAGTTCCACCACGAACTTGATGAAGGCGCGACAGTATCCTGTTTTCCTTGGGAATCGTCCCGAGTTTCCAGCGTCTTCTGTTCGGTATGTTCGGTAACGAGTTCCTCGACTGCCTTCGAGGTATCTTCTAAGGTGGTTATGCCAACGGACTGTAATTGGTCTACTTGTTCTGACAATACATCTAACGGAATGCCAAGCATCAGCATCTGGGACAATAGAACGGTTCGTCACGTACTAGTATTGGATTGGATAGCCGGAATGCCCGGTCTTTGAGTCTCCTCAGCTGTGGCGGTACTCGATGGCATAGTAGAATCGCCATTGGTGGGTAGGGATTTGGTGGAATCCCGGACATCCTCAGCTTGAGCAACAGCAACAGCTTGATTCAATGGAATTTTGGGTCTACCCAATAATGGGATACGGAGTGTGAACCGGGATGTTGTGGAACCAATCATATTCGTCGTGGCAACGTCTCCAACACTACCAACATTAATCGGTACGGGGTTTTGTTGCGGAACGGGGATCGACAGAGCGGGTGAATGCTTGGGTTGCGGCACGAAATCGTCTACGGATGAGATGGATATTGCCGGGCTGAGAAGGTCGGGGTGAGTGGGTTTGGGCAGCACGTCTTGCACGTTCTGGGGTACGGTCCGTGGTGGAGATGTTGGAGGACACGAGGAAGGGGGAACGTTGTCGGGTGGTATCTGCTTCGGCGGCTCCACGGGGGGTGATGCCGGTTGGGGATCGTCGTTCGCGGCTGGGCTTACGGTTTGCGGAGGAAGTGCCGATTCGACCTCAGAGACAGTGTTTGGTGGTTCTTCAGTCACCAAGGTTTCCAGCGCGGGCTGAGGTATATCGTTTCGTTTACGTTTCCTTGAAATGGAACCGAACCATGATCCCTTGCGCGTCTCGGGTATGATTTGTTCCGACACTGTGTCTGTAGGAAGCTCTAGCAGTGGACCTATCAGAAAGTGAACGGCAAAGGAACAGATAACAGGGCGTATTCACTGTTCAATGCATCGTGCATCGATGCGATATGTTTCTCCGCAGTACCAGGAGATGTAGACTCGGGTTCCTCGGGTTCGGCGAATGCAAGAGAGAGAGTTGTTTTGGCGTGCGCGTTCTTGGTGTAAGAAGATCGCCACTTGGGGTTGGAGTTATATTTTACAGTCGCAGACACCGGAGGGGACGATAAACGACGACTGGATTTGGAGGAGGACATGCAGAAGCAAGGCTAAACGTCAGATCACGTGCTACTTGGTCCTGTCTGCCCTGGGTCCCGCGTGATTTCCACGCCTCCCATTCGAGGGCTTCCGACTGACTCCCTCCTCGCACGAAGGCTGACTTGGAGGGCGGACACTGGCCGGCATGCAGATGGTCCACTCGCACATCGGTGTATCATCACAACGTGTCATTTCTTGAGGCGCAACCACGCGGTTCGTATGGAGATAGTACATATTTGTGCACATTGGACGGTGTAACAGTGTCGACCGGGAAAACATTTGTTTGTGCCTAGCACGACTAAAGCGCACAGACCGTCAAAAAAGCGACTGTGTCCAAACCCATCAGCGCCAGTCAACCCTTGAGTTACTTACCGTTCCAGCTGGGCATATGTGTGGGGCCAAAAACACCAATAGAGTCCCCTGAAATGAAGGTGGAATCACCGTTGGGATCTTCTCGATGAGGCAGCATCTTTTCACACCAGATAATACCGAGCAGCAATACCTAAACGGAGTTGCCTATGTGTTGAGCGATGTGCTTAATCGAGATAACTGATGCTCACCTACGACGTAGTGCAAGGTGGGCAATCGTGGCGGAACCACCATGATGAGACAACACACCTGGGCAGCAGAAGGTACCAACTGGGCAACATACTAAGAAGAGTTGGTCATGCAAATCTACAATACTCAACTGTTTGAGACTTACAGGGGCGTCGAGCTCCGGCGCAACACCGCAAAATTCTGTTCTTTTGACTGTCCTCGGCACCCAGTGGTGATGCAACTCACACTGATCCGCAACTGTAGTACGGACTGCCCGCAATCAGAGGGACAATCAGAAACCGGAGATTCGTTGACCCGTGAGGGGAAGATTGTCGGAGAGTTCTGGGAGGTAGTGGAAGTTGACTAGCGGCACAGCTCTAGATATACGCTGGGAACTTCACCCCAGAAACTGAAACGTGACCGGTGACCGGCGACCAGTTCCGAGACTCGACTTGAATCATAGAACATGCAGTTGCCGTTGAGTGTCGGGTGATGGGAGACCATGCGTCGGATTCCATCTGGTGATTGTGAGCCTCCCGGA
>Ga0307515_10011343_pt1 | contig 16912 bp, 12 predicted proteins | sample 17_EM_MG_FD_194513 | JGI IMG/M metagenome (GOLD analysis project Ga0307515, IMG submission 194513) | Populus trichocarpa ectomycorrhiza microbial communities from riparian zone in the Pacific Northwest, United States - 17_EM | ecosystem: Host-associated > Plants > Roots > Unclassified | place... | reverse complement strand
CGACTCTTTCCTTCCATCACCTTTCATAGACTTACACATCTGTCAGGCTTGAGTAAGAATTTTCATCTTCGTAGCTCTGCACTTTATGCTTTTGCTCAAACAAGGAAGGCACTTCAATAATTTCCCATCATTTTTTGGCTCCTCAGTTGGATGTATTTGCTACCTGCAATTCATGAAATCTGGTTTTCGTGGACTAGTTAAATTAACTTTACTTTTGAAGAACAATCGTGGATGCTTGCATGTAATCATCTGGGTATCTTTAATTAGCTTAATTTCTCATTGATGTTGCAGGTTTTTTGTTTGATCCACTGTGCCAAATTGAATAACAACGCAAAAAATAAATAAATCATGAGCTAAATATTCCTTTTTTATGTTAAAAAATTTAGTCCGACCGTAACTTGGGCTAGCTATATAGTTAGTACCAAGGAGCATGAGGTGTACTATCATGGGCTTGGTTCCCGGGATAAACTCTCTGTATATGTCCTACCAAAGAAACTACGTGCTGTTCTATTATTTTTTCTGGGAAGGAAATACACCGACTTAAATGTAGTGCTGATATGTGTGTGTGTGTGTGTGTGTGTGTGTGTGTGAGAGAGAGAGAGAGAGAGAGAGAGAGAGAGAGAGAGAGATAGTAACCTAACGCGTCATGAATAATATAGAGGTCCATGCAGCGATCATCACACAATCAAATGGTAAAAATTTTTGGCAATGCTGGTCCAGTTCATGACTCTTATTTTGAAGCCTCAGAGGCTGAGACCTTAACCATGGCTAAGGAATCTATGTAGCTAGCTAGAATAGTAAAGATTCAGAATGTGGTTAATTTATTTTTTTTAAAAAAAAATTGGTCATTCATTGTACACCGTGACGTATGTTAATGTTTGATCATTTTATCATTATAAAATAAAATCGGTTAATTATCTACTAGGAGCAATAGAATCTTTTCTATAATGTTCATTTGTCATTATCATATTTAAACAGCATGTGCGAGTTTTCTTAAGGCTAAACACCACCTTTCATAATAGGTCTAGAAGCGTCATAATATTTTTTTTGCGGTGGTCATGCGTGTGTGTATAACGGTGAAGTGGTTGTGCTCCTGTTAGGATTTTTTTTTTTTTTTCTTTTCTCTCTTCTCACCTCGGGTCACCCTTGACCCTTCAAAAATTTAAATGTGTCCTCTCAATTTGTATTTGTATTTTAATCAATTTTGGTTTCATTCTTCTGTTTTTGCTATTTTTTTCTTTTAATGCCTTTTGAAGTTGATTTTTTTTTCAATTTCATTTCTCGATATTTTGTTTCATTTAATTTATTTTATCCAATTTAATCTTCATTATTTTAATTGCTGTTTTTTTTATCATTTTCTTGATTGTTTTTTAGTTTCATTTCTCGGCATTTTATTTCATTTAATTTTTTATCAAATTTGATTTTCATTATTTTTATTGCTAATTTTTTATTTTCTTGATTTATTTTAATTTTCAATGAAGTCTCTCATTATTTTATTTCATTTAGTTTTTATACAAGATTTGATGCTCAATCTCTTGATTACTATTTTTTTTTTAATTTTGAATGATTTGGAATTTTGCTTCATGATTTTTTTATATTTACCTTCAATAGGGTAATTCTAGTCTCATGACTCGAGTCATGGATTTTATTAGCCTAATTTAACTTCAGTCTTTTTTAGTTTTTTTTAAATTGATTTTTTTTTTCAATTTATTCTTCGACATTAAATTATTGGGCCTTGAGTTTCATGATTTTTCTCTTTATGTGGGGTTATCATAATCTCATATTACGAGTCGCGGGTTTGTTGATTTAACCCGGGTTGACTCGAGTTCTTTTTTTTATTTTTTTAAGTGAGTTTTTCAATTTCACCTTTTATAATTTAATTTGCTTAAAAGTTAACTTCAATTGTTTTATTCAATTTCTTTTGTATGAGGTTATTCTGGTCTCATAAATGTGCCACGAGTTTGGCATGCTCAAGTTAAGTTTTTTTATTCTTTTTTAAAATTGATTTTTTTATAATTCATCTTTCAACGTTTGATTTATTGGTGATTGAGTTTCAGATTTTTTTCTTCATTTGTCTCCTTATGAGATTATTCTATTTTTGTTTTGTTATCAAAGAAGATCTTTTTAGATTTTTTAAGAATATTTAGAGGGTATCTTTTAATAGTATTGACAATTATTTATCTTTTCAATTAGTCATTGGCTTTTTTTTATTGTTGTTTTTTTTTTTAATTATATTATTAAATTAATCTAGATTATTTAACTGATTTGAATCAAATAACCCAAGTCTTAGATTTTTCATGCTCTTTTAAAAACACTATAATCATGTGGACATCTTTTTTATATCAGAAAAAATTTAACTCATTCTATAAAACAAAAACAGGTTAAGTCTACATCGGTCAATGGATTGGGCTCATGGTACTTTAAAATAACTCAAATTTTGAAAAACTAGAAAACTATAGTATTTTTGGAAACAAATCATATTTAGAATTGAATTTAGTTCTTGATAATTTATTATAATTTTTATATTTGAAATAAAATACTAAATCACATAATTGAATCCAATTATATTATTTTAAAATACATGTGGAAATAAATTGAATTAATAATATTAATTATTTTGCTCTTAATTCAAAAATAAAACTGATATGAAAACAGCAGCATAGATAACACATGGAGTGAAGTTGAAATAAAAAAAATAATTCTGTATGATTTCATGTGTCACGAGAAAATTTTGTTATGGAAACAGCAACATTGGAGCTATTTATAGATTATTTTGTGGTAAAAAGGCCGTAAAAGTGGAATATTTCCATGAAAGGAAAAAAAAAAAACCTCTACAAGCCGATGACTACAAAATGAAAGGAGCCCATGGATTTGATTCCAGTATCCATCTTCCACAAGGAACTCGAAGTAAACCCTAATGAGTAGAGCATGCAGGCTCCAAGCAAACCAATAGTTACATTATATTTGTGCAATTCGGGGCTACATTGTGCAGTGAAGCATTTGCAGGCTAAAATCCACATCGCAAGCATTGTTGTAAAGGATATTCATAAAATATTATTTTTAATGTCAAATTACTCTAACAAATTAATTCTATTCAGAATTCAAATCAATACCTCTCTAGAGAATTTAAAGCTACAAAATTGATTATTGGAATTAATTCATCTCCGAGAACTCTAAAACAAAAAAGAAAAGGTGGGAATCGATTGAAATGTCCTTAGATGGCCTCCACCAAGCCAGAGAAATCTTCATTTGCTGATTTCTTCACACGTTCAGCTGCATTCTGAACCTGTAAACGCATTTTTTAACAATGATGGCAACGAATCCCAATTCTATCCAAGATAGAAAGAAGGCAAGTGACACAAGGTGGATTAAGTTACCTCAGTATCCCAATTTGTTCTGGCAGTAAGAATAATTAAAGTTATTGTTTGCAAGAGAACTCCAGCGACCATCCCCCACCAGATCCCCTGAAAGAAAGTTAATACTGGTTCATCTGAATTCTCTTCTATCAGCAAAGTTACAGGAAAATCAAGCACTGGGCTTAGTCCACTGCCCTCTCTCTCTTTTAACCAAAAGTTCCCAGGCTCAAATTAATACAGAGAAGAAACAAGTTGCGGTAAGAAGCTACGCATGGAAGATAAACTTACAGCAACTCCTAAGCTGGTTTTGAAGGCAAGGACACATCCAATTGGGAGACCAATTACATAATAAGTGGCCAGGTTAACATAAGCTACAGTAGCTTGCCATCCACTCCCAATGGCCACACCTGAAACTCAACAAGGAAATGATTATTCTGCTAGATCTTGTAGTTATAGCCTGTAAGTGAACTTGATGTGTAAAATGTAGCTTTCTGACCTGACAGTATAGGCTGAATACCATTTAAGAAAACAGAGATGGCAAGCAGGGGAGTCAAATCAGAAACTGCATCTATAACCTCATAATCGGTTGTAAAGAGTTTGCTTAATCCAACTCGAAAAATCAAAACTATCGCGCTGAAAATTATGCTAATTACGATGCTAGTGCCATTCACCACCATCACTGACAATTTCGCTACCTTCGGATGACCTGCCCCTAGTTCATTACCTACTCGAACGCTGCGATTCAACCCAAAGATTCATCGGTATAGATATGATAATATGTATTTTCTTCGTATTTAATGCCGAGAAGTAGCTCAAGGTAATGAAAACAAAATAAATAGGTTCAACTGCATGATAATATCCCTTGATTATATGTCAATCCAAGTGTTTAAGTTCTTGGCAAACCTGGTAGATGCGCTCAGGCCTAACATGAATTGCATGTCCCAGTTCAAGTAGTTCATGCTGAGGATGTTTCAATTACAAGTTAGAACCTGGAAAAAAAACAATGGCATTGTGCAAGTGGGAAATGGAGATGCTAGCTTCTGGCATACCATATAGAAATGGAGTCTAGTGCTACTGTTGGATCAGTGAGGAGTCCTGATATAAGTACCAGTCCCTGGCTGTACCATATCTCCAAACTGCAGTATTAATTTAAAGTATAAAATATTAAATAATAATCAGAATGTAGAACTTGGTACAAAACCATTAATAAGTTTTGTAAATCTTTTTTATACCAGAGCATTACAGCAGACGAGACTGTAAGCTTAAAATAAGGCCAAATTCCTGTGAAAGCACTGGCAGATAAGCCAGTCCAGGTTTCCTTGCAAGAAGGGCTCAGGATAATGTAAAGTCCATTTAAGATGACGAACAACCACCAAGAGAAGCTCAGTGTTAGAGCAGCTCCCAAGAGACCATATTGCAGTACATAAACAACAATCCATGTGAGAAGAATGTGGAGTAGGAATACAGCAACAGACATGTATGCTAGAGGGTTTACTATGTTCTGAGCTTGGAGAAACCTCTGCATAGGGCAGCTAAATGCAAATGCATATAGCTGAGGTATCAGGCCACGAGCGAAAATTTCGCCCTGCTCAGCTATGCTCTCTGTTTGCCCAATAGCTCGCAGAACTGGCCCTGAAAACCAATATAGGAATGTGAGGAGGAAAGCTGCTCCCAGGTGCAAAATAATTGCTCTTTGGCAAATGATGCCCATTGATGAGTACTTTTTGGCTCCATATGCTTGGCCACAGACAGTTTGCACCGCACTGGCCATGCCCAGCTGTTGTTTATTATCAAATAATCACAAAGTTAGAAGATTATAAGGCATGATAACAGGTTGGAGAACAAATTAAAAGTAGCAATCAAGCTTTTAGTTTGTTCTTAGTTAATTCAGCAGGATACGCAACTAACGTCCAAGCGACAGAAAAAATCAGTAGGTTCAAAGGGACACTTCAACGATTAGATTTGAGATTTTCATTTGAAGGTCTCAAATTGAAACCCTGTAAATCGGATAAGACTCCAACATTTTGTAACTCGGGGGCTATGCCTCCTACTGAAACAAGGAAAAAAAGCAATTGACGGAAAGAAATAAAGACGTACCATTATGCCATAAGCAAGACCCTGAATTCCTACATTGGCAATAGATGCCCCGGCAAGCTCTAATGCACCCAAATGCCCTGAAAACATCTGGGTCACGAAACTAAGCATGAAGGTGGCCACGGAAACAATAATAGATGAGCCAGATAGGATCCAAAGGAGCCTTGATTCCCATGCAACTAGACGTGGCCACCATCGGACAGCCACAGGCCCGTGCTCCAAGAATTCTTCAATTGTAACAGAAGACAAATCTCGAATACGTGAATGAGAGTCAAGTTCTAGTAGCGGTGTTTGATACTCTGATTCTTCGCCCATGGTTATTTCTGCGAGCACTATAGCTAGGTGCTTGTCGAAGAAGGGTTTGTCAGTTCATATATAAATGTCTAGCAGGTTTAATTATATAATTAGGTAGAAGATAAATTAAGGATCATTCTAACAGTGAAGGCAGACATGCTTGCAGAAGAGTAGCTAAGTGGCTGTTTGGTTGCAGAGATACTTCTGCATTTCAAAGCAACCACAACAAAATAAATTTTTGATAAAATTAAAAATATAATTTATTTTTTTATAGGGTCTAGTGTATTTCACGTTTAAAATGCAGGTTTTATCAAAGCTGCTTTTCTTCTTCATTGTTTACTTTTTTAAGTGAACAATATGAATGAATTTTAATCACTCGCAATGTTGGTGAACAATTTTTTTTTCAAAAAACTTAATATTCACTCGTACTGTTCACGTAAATGTGAATAATATCTTTTTTTTAGAAACTAATTTAGAGTGAATTAAATTCACTCGCAATGTCATGTGAACAATATTTTTTTTTCCCGAAAAACTAGTGTAGAGTGAATTAAATTCACTCGCACTGTAATCTCAATTTTATTCTTGATAATATTTTATCTAATTTTATTGCACGCTCAAAAAATCAAGGAAACTGTAGTTCTTATCGGATTAATTTTGTACGTAATGGAATGGTAGATGGTTTAATGGAATAATAAAAAATATTTTATATAAAGTATTATTTATTTCATGATGTAATAGTAGTAATTAAATCTATAATATTTAAATTTAAAACCATTAATATTAATATATATATATATATATATATTTTTACTTATTTTATAATCTAAATTTAAAAAGTATTTTTAACCAAATACATTAAATTATTTTTTATTCAATCTTAATTTTAACCAAACATATATAAATATTAAACCAATCTCAACTAAAAATACTTTTTATAAAATAAATTTTTTAAACTACAACCACAAAAACTATCACATTACGAATACAAAGTTCATCTCATAAGCATGGTACCTGATTTTTCATGGACTGCGGCGTGGTTGGTAAAAGCACGTGCACCTGACGGTCCTAAGATTTAATTAGCATACAAGTAGGAGCAATTAACAGTATTTCTGGGCATCATTTAGCATGTTAAGGCAAATTTTACTAGTTGGCGACCCCATCAATGGAGGCCTTCTCGTCATTCTACTTGCTCTTGAAAAAGAGATAACAAGGATGAGCAATTGCTATATGTTTTCCGAAAAGGAGATTCTAAAACGTCTTTGGTCACTCTTTATGCACTTGCTCTTTTGGTGAAGAACACGTCAACCTACACGAAGTAGAGTCGAGCATGTTCTTCCTCTTTTATGTTGTGGAGCATTTCCTTTCAGCGTTTCTCTTCCTCATTTTAATGGACTTGGGTGACTCTCTACACCACCCTCGATTCCTACTAAAACTAGTAACAATTTACAAGGTAGAGCAACCCTAAACTTCCCCTTTAGTTAATTGGAGAGAGATTTTCTTCCACGAAAGGTGTGGCCCGTTCCCTTTCGTTGAAGCATACAAGCATTAAACCCACCACACCAGAAAGAAAAGACGAGCAAAATTTGCACATAAGCATTTAAGAAACCCTATCCAGTGGACCAGGAGCATGATCTCAAGCTTTTCAACGGAGTCAGATTCTGGTGGGTGGAAGACTTGCCTAATAGGTTAATACCACACGCATGCACGATTAAGCATCTGATGCATTGTCCATTGTATTTTTTCTTAATTGCCTCTTCAATTTTTAAGGGCTGTTTCTTTTGCTTTGCTATTGATTTCCTATTCATTTGGATCTGTCTTCGACCATATTTGATAAATTTTCCTGGCAATCCTGCGTCCTATCAATCTCTCTTCCTCTCTGGCTTTCGATCATTCACGATTGACCTATATCTAGATAAGTTAATTTGCATTGTTCATCATTTTTTTTTGTAGAAATGGAACTCTTTCAATTGTTGTCTTTTCAGGTTATCATTATTTGCCTTGTTGTTTGCGTTGTTGAGTGGGTGTTGGGGTTGTTTTTCTTCTCTTTTTTCACATAATCACCTATCATATCGCCCCTGTATAAGAAAGGGTTTGTGCGCTTTGTAGGGCTATGTGCTTCTTAGGATTCCAATCCTGCTGTGTTTGGGGGTTTCATATATTTTCTATTAGAGGCAAGTTTTAGATTATGATCCTGGTAACCCGAGCTTTCTCTCTGTGCAGGTTTTTTTTTCTCTTTTCATGATTCTTTTTGAAAGCCATTGTTGTTATATGGGTTTTATTTGTGATTTCTTTGTTCGAATTATTTTGGTTGGGATTGCTTTGAATTTTGGTTTCGGATCCTATTGTTTTTCATTTGTTGGCATATGAATTGCCTGCATGTGTGCTGAGCTTTTCATGTTCATCTGCATTCTGAAACTTTTTTGTTCCTTTTTCCCCTTTCAATATGATTTCTTTATACTTTTCTTTTTATTCTTGTTTTAATTTACTCATGAAGAATTTTGTCGACTCTTTCCTTCCATCACCTTTCATAGACTTACACATCTGTCAGGCTTGAGTAAGAATTTTCATCTTCGTAGCTCTGCACTTTATGCTTTTGCTCAAACAAGCAAGGCACTTCAATAATTTCCCATCATTTTTTGGCTCCTCAGTTGGATGTATTTGCTACCTGCAATTCATGAAATCTGGTTTTCGTGGACTAGTTAAATTAACTTACTTTTGAAGAACAATCGTGGATGCTTGCATGTAATCATCTGGGTATCTTTAATTAGCTTAATTTCTCATTGATGTTGCAGGTTTTTTGTTTGATCCACTGTGCCAAATTTAATAACAATGCAAAAAAAAAAAAAAAAAAAAAACATGAGCTAAATATTCCTTTTTTATGTTAAAAAATTTAGTCCGACCGTAACTTGGGCTAGCTATATAGTTAATACCAAGGAGCATGAGGTGTACTATCATGGGATTGTTTCACGGGATAAACTCTCTGTAAATGCCCTACTAAAGAAACTACGTGCTGTTCTATTATTTTTTCTGGGAAGGAAATACACCGACTTAAATATATAGTTTTTAAACTCAGCCCGGTAATTGAAGCCGTCTAAAGCCTGGATCACCGGATTTTAACTGAGTCAACTCTATTGTTTTTAAGAAATTAAAACGATTGAAATGGTGGGAATCGATTGAAATGTCCTTAGATGGCCTCCACCAAGCCAGAGAAATCTTCATTTGCTGATTTCTTCAAACGTTCAGCTGCATTCTGAACCTGTAAACGCATTTTTTAACAATGATGGCAACGAATCCCAATTCTATCCAAGATAGAAAGAAGGCAAGTGACACAAGGTGGATTAAGTTACCTCAGTATCCCAATTTGTTCTGGCAGTAAGAATAATTAAAGTTATTGTTTGCAAGAGAACTCCAGCGACCATCCCCCACCAGATCCCCTGAAAGAAAGTTAATACTGGTTCATCTGAATTCTCTTCTATCAGCAAAGTTACAGGAAAATCAAGCACTGGGCTTAGTCCACTGCCCTCTCTCTCTTTTAACCAAAAGTTCCCAGGCTCAAATTAATACAGAGAAGAAACAAGTTGCGGTAAGAAGCTACGCATGGAAGATAAACTTACAGCAACTCCTAAGCTGGTTTTGAAGGCAAGGACACATCCAATTGGGAGACCAATTACATAATAAGTGGCCAGGTTAACATAAGCTACAGTAGCTTGCCATCCACTCCCAATGGCCACACCTGAAACTCAACAAGGAAATGATTATTCTGCTAGATCTTGTAGTTATAGCCTGTAAGTGAACTTGATGTGTAAAATGTAGCTTTCTGACCTGACAGTATAGGCTGAATACCATTTAAGAAAACAGAGATGGCAAGCAGGGGAGTCAAATCAGAAACTGCATCTATAACCTCATAATCGGTTGTAAAGAGTTTGCTTAATCCAACTCGAAAAATCAAAACTATCGCGCTGAAAATTATGCTAATTACGATGCTAGTGCCATTCACCACCATCACTGACAATTTCGCTACCTTCGGATGACCTGCCCCTAGTTCATTACCTACTCGAACGCTGCGATTCAACCCAAAGATTCATCGGTATAGATATGATAATATGTATTTTCTTCGTATTTAATGCCGAGAAGTAGCTCAAGGTAATGAAAACAAAATAAATAGGTTCAACTGCATGATAATATCCCTTGATTATATGTCAATCCAAGTGTTTAAGTTCTTGGCAAACCTGGTAGATGCGCTCAGGCCTAACATGAATTGCATGTCCCAGTTCAAGTAGTTCATGCTGAGGATGTTTCAATTACAAGTTAGAACCTGGAAAAAAAACAATGGCATTGTGCAAGTGGGAAATGGAGATGCTAGCTTCTGGCATACCATATAGAAATGGAGTCTAGTGCTACTGTTGGATCAGTGAGGAGTCCTGATATAAGTACCAGTCCCTGGCTGTACCATATCTCCAAACTGCAGTATTAATTTAAAGTATAAAATATTAAATAATAATCAGAATGTAGAACTTGGTACAAAACCATTAATAAGTTTTGTAAATCTTTTTTATACCAGAGCATTACAGCAGACGAGACTGTAAGCTTAAAATAAGGCCAAATTCCTGTGAAAGCACTGGCAGATAAGCCAGTCCAGGTTTCCTTGCAAGAAGGGCTCAGGATAATGTAAAGTCCATTTAAGATGACGAACAACCACCAAGAGAAGCTCAGTGTTAGAGCAGCTCCCAAGAGACCATATTGCAGTACATAAACAACAATCCATGTGAGAAGAATGTGGAGTAGGAATACAGCAACAGACATGTATGCTAGAGGGTTTACTATGTTCTGAGCTTGGAGAAACCTCTGCATAGGGCAGCTAAATGCAAATGCATATAGCTGAGGTATCAGGCCACGAGCGAAAATTTCGCCCTGCTCAGCTATGCTCTCTGTTTGCCCAATAGCTCGCAGAACTGGCCCTGAAAACCAATATAGGAATGTGAGGAGGAAAGCTGCTCCCAGGTGCAAAATAATTGCTCTTTGGCAAATGATGCCCATTGATGAGTACTTTTTGGCTCCATATGCTTGGCCACAGACAGTTTGCACCGCACTGGCCATGCCCAGCTGTTGTTTATTATCAAATAATCACAAAGTTAGAAGATTATAAGGCATGATAACAGGTTGGAGAACAAATTAAAAGTAGCAATCAAGCTTTTAGTTTGTTCTTAGTTAATTCAGCAGGATACGCAACTAACGTCCAAGCGACAGAAAAAATCAGTAGGTTCAAAGGGACACTTCAACGATTAGATTTGAGATTTTCATTTGAAGGTCTCAAATTGAAACCCTGTAAATCGGATAAGACTCCAACATTTTGTAACTCGGGGGCTATGCCTCCTACTGAAACAAGGAAAAAAAGCAATTGACGGAAAGAAATAAAGACGTACCATTATGCCATAAGCAAGACCCTGAATTCCTACATTGGCAATAGATGCCCCGGCAAGCTCTAATGCACCCAAATGCCCTGAAAACATCTGGGTCACGAAACTAAGCATGAAGGTGGCCACGGAAACAATAATAGATGAGCCAGATAGGATCCAAAGGAGCCTTGATTCCCATGCAACTAGACGTGGCCACCATCGGACAGCCACAGGCCCGTGCTCCAAGAATTCTTCAATTGTAACAGAAGACAAATCTCGAATACGTGAATGAGAGTCAAGTTCTAGTAGCGGTGTTTGATACTCTGATTCTTCGCCCATGGTTATTTCTGCGAGCACTATAGCTAGGTGCTTGTCGAAGAAGGGTTTGTCAGTTCATATATAAATGTCTAGCAGGTTTAATTATATAATTAGGTAGAAGATAAATTAAGGATCATTCTAACAGTGAAGGCAGACATGCTTGTAGAAGAGTAGCTAAGGCTAACTCATTTCAAGCATGGTACCTGATTTTTCATGGACCTGCGGCGTGGTTGGTCAAAAGCACGTGCACCTAATCTTCATTCTACCTAAGTTGTTAAGGCCAGAAGTATCTCATATATAAACCCTTCACCACCTGACGGTCCTAAGATTTAATTAGCATACAAGTAGGAGCAATTAACAGTATTTCTAGGCATCATTTCACATGTTACAAGGCTGCGTTTATTTTCTGAAAAGTAATTTTTTAAAAATTATTTTTTAAATTTTTTTGTGTTTGTTTGCCATTAAAAAAGTTGGCCAATGAAATATATTTTTCAATCAAAGAAAAATTTGGCTTGGTTTCTAGAAAAGTGTTTTCCTTTTATTTTGGGCGGAAAATAATTTACGGAAGTTGTGAAAAATTTAAAAATATCATATTATTTGCTGATTATATCAAATTTGGTCCTCAAACTTTTGATTGCTATATATATTTTGTTTTGAATATTTGTTTTTCAATTTCATCCCTTAAAATTTAATTTTTATATTAATTTTGGTCCTCATTTTTATAATTGTTATTTGCTTTTTCCTTATCATTTTTTAATTGAAATTTTTTATCTATCAAATTTGGTTCTCATTCTTTTGATTATTACTTATTTTATTTGAAATAATTTATGAAATGTTAATTATTATTATTTTAATTTCTTCATCTTTTTATTTTTTAGATTTGATCTCTATTATTTTGATTATTATTTATTTTATTTGAGATAATTTATGAAATTATATTTTTTTTTCAATTTCATTCTCAATCAACTTTTTAATTTGTAAGATTTGTTCCTCATTATTTTAATAAACTTGAAAAAAGTAAAACATTAATAAGTTATTTTCCAGCTCATTTTCCATGACATAACCAAACACTAGAAATCGTTTTTCAACTTATTTTCCATTACACTACCAAACATCGGAAAATAATTCACTTTCCCAGAATTCACTTTCCAAAAAAAAACTATTTTCCAGCAAACAAATAGGGCCTAAGGAAAATTTTACTAGTTGGCGACCCCATCAATGGAAGCCTTCTCGTCATTCTACGTACTTGCTCTTGAAAAAGAGATAACAAGGATGAGCCATTGCTATATGTTTTCTGAAAAGGAGATTCTAAAATGTCTTTGGTCACTCTTTATGTACTTGCTTTTTTGGTGAAGAACTCGTCAACCTACACGAAGTAGAGTCGAGCATGTTCTTCCTCTTTTATGTTGTGGAGCATTTCCTTTCAGCGTTTCTCTTCCTCATTTTAATGGACTTGGGTGACTCGCTACATCACCCTCGCTAATGGTTTTGAGGATTTTATAGATGGAACCTCTATTTGTCCGAAGAAAAAGCTTAAGTCCAGGAGTGCTCAACCCAACGTTTATTGCTTGGAGAAGACACGATCGCATAATCCTCAGCTGGATCTACTCGTCTCTCACTCCAGCAATCATGGCACGAATCATAGGCCACAATTCTTCTCACTATGCTTGGAATGCATTGGAGAAAACCTTCTCGTCATCCTCAAGAGCCAGAATAATGCAACTAAGGCTTGAGTTACAGTCCACGAAGAAAGGATCTCTGGCAATGATAGACTACATCATGAAGATCAAAGGAGCGGCAGATAGTCTAGCAGCTATTGGAGAACCTGTCTCAGAACAAGATCAAGTTATGAATCTCCTTGGAGGCGTTGGATCAGACTACAATGCAGTTGTTACTGCTATTAACATAAGAGATGACAAGATCTATATTGAAGTTGTTCACAGTATGCTTCTAACTTTTAAGTATCGTCTTGAGCAACAAAGCTCGATTGAACAGATCTCCACTATGTCTGTTAATTATGTCTCTTCCTCTAATAATAGAGGTGGTGGAAGAACATATAATGACAGTCGAGGACAAAACTATACTTCTAATATCAGTAACTACACCTACAAAGGTCGTGGTCGAGGAGGTAGATATAGACAAAATGGAAGGCATAATTCAACCAACTCTGAGAAGCCATAATGTCAGTTATGTGGCAAATTTGATCATACAGTTCAGGTATGTTACCACATATTTGATATCTCCTATCAAAGCTCTCAGAACAGTGATACTCTTTCTTTGAATGTTGGTAATCAAAACTTTATTCTTGCTGGTTGCCTCCTCTAATAATCTTACAGATGACACTTGGTCTCTTGTTTCTGGCGCAAGTCATCATCTGATTCAGAATGTGGAAAATCTAACCGGTTATACACCTTACATGGGGACAGATAAGGTCACAATTGGTAATGGTAAGCACCTATCCATTTCCAACACTAGTTCTCAACGTTTAGTCTCTAATCCGTATACCTTCTAACTCGAAAAGGTGTTTCACATTCCATTTATCTCAACAACTTAATCAATGTTGCTAAGTTCAGCTCAAACAATAATGTCTTAATTGAGTTTCGATCTAATAATTTCTTTATGAAGGATCTACATACGAAGAAGATGTTTGCTCGAGGCAAACTTGAGAATGGCCTTTACAGGTTTCCAGTATCGAACAACAAGAAATTGGCTTATGTTGGTGTTCATAAGTCTTCTGCTTTTCATTCTCATACTTTTCGTCCTGTTGATAATAAAGTGGAGTTATGGCATCACAGACTAGGTCATGTTGTTACTGACATTGTAACCCGAATAATGCAAAGTTGTAATGTTTCTTGTGGAAAGAATAAAGCTACCGTTTGCTTTATTATTTGCTCTTCCTGTCAACTTGCTAAAATTCATAGGTTACCTACTCATCTTTTATTTTCCCGTGCATCCAAACCTTTGGAACTTGTTCACACTGACATCTTGGGACCTGCCTCAGTCAAAGCTACATCTAGTGCTAAATATTTCATCTTATTTCTAGATGACTATTCCCGGTACACATGGTTTTATCCTCTAAAACAAAGGATCAAGCTCTTCCTATCTTTAAGCAGTTCAAACTTCAAGTCGAGAATCAATTTGATGCTAGAATCAAATGTATACAGTCTGATAATAGTGGTGAGTCCAGGTCCTTTATGGATTTTCTTCAGCAATCTGGCATACTTCATCGCTTTTCTTACCCTTACAACTCAGCTTAGAATAGGAGAGTTGAGAGGAAGCACAGGCATGTTGTTAAATCTAGGTTGGCCTTGTTGGCTCATGCCTCCTTACCAATAAAATTCTAGCAATATGCCTTTCAGACAACAACTTTTCTCATAAACAGAATGTCAAGCCAGGTACTCAACCATGACTCACCCTATCTCATCCTTTTCAAAAAAATTCTTGATTACCAGTCTCTTAGAGTATTTGGTTGCTTGTGTTACCTATTCATTCGTCCTTAAAACAATCATAAGTTGCAGTATTGATCTGTTCAGTGTATTTTTCTTGGCTATAGTTTCAATCACAAGGATATTTGTGCCTTGATTTTCTGACTGGACGGGTCTATATTACTCCTCATGTTGTCTTTGATGAAATATAATTTCCCCTCACTAAAACTTCTGCTCCAACCAATGACGCCTCAGCAACAATTTTCCCTCCAGCAATTATAACCCCCTCTACTTCTTCACCTTCATATTCTACTGGTAGCCATGAATCACCACCATCCTTTTTTACTTTCACGAGTGACAATTCCCATTCTATGAGTAGTTCTGAGACTACTCCTGCCTCAAGTACCCTACCTTAGTCGTTTAATGAGGCTCCAACTTCATCTTCTCCTCCAGCTCCACGCATGACAACACAATTGATGCGTGGTATAACCAAGAAAAAGCCTATTTTTTATCTCTATGCTATAAAGGTTTCACAACCATACACTCTCAACTCTCAAACAAGTCCTCCAAGATCCAAACTGCACTCAAGCTATGGATCTAGAGATTACTGCTCTTCATCGCAATCATACTTGGGATCTTGTTCAGCAGCCTTCAGCTGTCAATATAATAGGTTATAAGTGGGTGCACAAGCTGAAACACAAGCCAGATGGGAGCACAGAAAGGTATAAAGCCAGGCTTGTGGCTATAGGGTATAACCAAACTCCTCATCTTGATTATTTTGAGACCTTTAGTCCAGTTGTTAAAGCTGCAATTATTCGAATCATATTAACTGTTGCTCTTAGTTTTAAGTGGGAATTGCGACAGCTTGATATTCATAATGTTTTTCTAAATGGTGAACTAGAAAAGCAAGTATACATAACTCAACTTCCTGGATACGTGGACACTAAGTTCCCAACCAAAGTGTGTAGATTGAAAAAGGCTTTATATGGCCTAAAACAAGCACCATGTGCTTGGTTTCAACGCCTCAATTCTGCTCTTTGACAATGAGGATTCAACAATTCTAGGACTGATAGTTATATGCTTATACACTTTGGTGAATCCACAACTTTGATTGTTCTTGTCTATGTTGATGATATAATCATCACCGACAGTTAATCAACACAGATTTCTTCACTCATTGATAAGCTTGATTTTGTTTTTTCCTTAAGAGATTTGAGGCAGCTATCTTACTTCCTAGGTATAAAGGTTTCTTACCATGAAGGTTCTATGAATTTAAGCCAAACCAAATATGTTTCTGATCTGCTGCATAAAACTGCAATGTTTGATACCAAACCAGCAAAAACACCTGGTGTTTTTTGGGCAGAATTTGTCCAAGTTTGATGGTGATCCTATGGAAAAGGTTACTCAACATTGAAGAGTAGTAGGGGTACTTCAGTATCCTACCATAACCAGGCCTGACATAGCTTTTGTTGTTAGCAAGGCGTGCCAATTCATGCGACAACCAACCTCTGCTCATTAGCTTTCTGTCAAAAGGATTCTTCAGCATCTAAAAGGCACTATACATTATGGGTTATTGTTAAGTCCTTCCAGCCCCTTAACAATAGAAGGATTCACTGATGCAGACTAGGATGCTCAACCTGATAATTGAATTATCTACTGGGTAACTTAGTCTCTTAATCCTCCTCCAAACAAAAGGTTGTATCTCATAGCAGTGCAGAATCAAAGTATCACGGCCTTGCCTTAGCTACTGCTGAAATGGTTCGAATACAGGCCTTGCTGCAAGGACTTTGTGCATCCATATCTGCAATCCCTCTACTCTGATATGATAATATCAATGCTTATCAAATGACAAAGAATCAATTGTTTCATGCTAGAACGAAGCACATAGAAATTAATCGTTCACTTCATTCACGATCAAGTTACAAGAGAAAAGATACAGCTGCATTTTATTTATACTGAAGAGCAGCCCGCAGATCTGTTAGACTAAGCATCTCACAAGTTCAAAGTTCTTGTCCCTCAAAACACAGCT
>Ga0307515_10011342_pt1 | contig 16913 bp, 5 predicted proteins | sample 17_EM_MG_FD_194513 | JGI IMG/M metagenome (GOLD analysis project Ga0307515, IMG submission 194513) | Populus trichocarpa ectomycorrhiza microbial communities from riparian zone in the Pacific Northwest, United States - 17_EM | ecosystem: Host-associated > Plants > Roots > Unclassified | place... | reverse complement strand
CATCCAACATTATCTCAAGGATCTAAAAGCCGTTGACTTGGTAGACCTTAATGTGTGGGACATTTTCATGGACTCTTTGCCTTTATTTAGTTAATAAAACAGCTTAATTCAGGGTGTGTTTGTTTTGCGATGGCACCGCGTTTATGAAAGAAATGAAGTTTTAATTTATTTATTTTTGTGTATTTTAATTATTTTGATATATTGATATTAAAACTAAATTTTAAAAATAAAAAAATATTTTTAATATATTTTTATAAAAAAACATTTTAAAAAACAATTGCTACTATAATATCAAACACCGTTAAAAGGAAATTTATCCGTTAGATTTGGTTAAGCATTTGAAGCTATTATATAAGGGAAAATAGACGGTCTCATATTATCTTTGAAAAATTATTTTAATTCCAGATATGAGTTCTCTATAAATGATTTTCGAAACACATCTATCCATTAATTTAGTAGTTTAATTGACAATCAGTTTTTGTTGGCCTACTTTACTTGTATTGTGGTGGGTATTTTATGTGAAGACTTCTACCAAATAAATTCCTGGGAATTTTATGAACTTGTGACCGTTGAATTTGAACATTATTAAAAAAATTTACATTCATTAATATATTTTTTTGGGACAGAGTACATTCAATAAAAGTTGGGAAGATATCAGCTTATTGGTTGGCGAAACCTCTTTAAAATCTATGAATTTTTTTTTCATTTAATTTTTCATACAAAAAAAAAATCATATTCACCGTCTGCATAGAAAAAAGCATAGTTTTGAAACCCGGACTGGTCTGACGGGTCGACCTGGGACCCGACCGACCCGAGCATGGGACCGGTCCGAGTCTAAGCAAAAACCCGCCTGGGAGTTCGCCCGGTGAAACCCGATCGACCCGGGACCCGGCCGGCCCGGGTAAACCCGGCTGAGACTCGACCTCTTTTTTTTATATGCATAAAGGTCAAACGACGAAGATGAACGATGCACTGATGCAAAATTGCTACAATTGCAAACAAAGAAAACATAATTAAAGAAAAGCAATTTCAATCGCGAAGAGCAGTGGAGTAGAAGACTCTTGATTCCTTCAATAAAGTTAGACTCTTGTTTCTCTTCACGAATCTCCTTCTTTCACTATCTCTTTTCTTTATTCTTTGCTCTTTTTTTTGAACTCGCAGTTCTTGATTGGGCATCAATTCACAATTCTTGATCTCTACAACGTTTCATTCCCAGTTCACACCCACATGTATGTTTCTCTGTTCTTTTCTTGATCTCTGCCTCATTTTTCTAGATTCAACAAGCACGTTCTCTTTTGCATCTCCACCAACAGATGGGAGAGTGTTTTTCAATGCCGATCTAAATTGGTCATTTGGTGCAGTCCCAGGAGCCTATGACTTTCTGACGGTTGGATTGCATGAATTATGGCGTGCTTTGGGGCTTGCTCATTCCTCAGTTAAGGGTGCTGTCATATGGCCATATACTGGCATGAATGAAACCAGGGTTCTGCAAGACGATGATGTTCATGGAATTGAAACTTTGTATGGTGTCAAGTGATCGATGAGGAGCACTTAGTTGGGCATGTCTTATAATTATAAATGCATCGGCATTAGTTAGGTGTTTTTTTTTTTGGTTGACCCGGGTTAACCCGGGTCAACCCATCTGACCCTGACCCGATCACTGAACCGGGTCGGGTTTTAAAACTATGAAAAAAAATAATTGACGCGTTGAATTGAGGTATGGAAAGCAAATATTGTCTGCATTAATTTAAGGTCTAAAGACAATAATAAATCTTCTTTATGGGGCTAAAATGATTTATTAAGGTTTCTACCATGTTTTTGAAATGTGTTAAATTAAAACAAGTTAAAATTTAAATTTTTAGGGTCTCAAAACTTAGACCCCTTATATTTCAATTACCGGAGATGAAAAGGTAATTGTGGACAATACATCAGCTGCCCATACAGACGATGTGTCGTCCACTCAATTTAAAAAAAAATTGAAAGAAAGACATGTCATCTATTCATTTAAAAAAAAACACAAAAAGAGCATACACACGGGCTTCGCCTTCTAAACCTTACAACCGCTAGCTTTTTTTATTTGTTTTGTTTTTTAATTGGATATTTAGTTAATATCCTCTCTCTCATTTTTAAAATGGTTTAGTTTAACTATTTTTTAAATTGTAATAAATCTTTTGGATTGTATCCATAATTTTATAATGTCTTAAAGAGATTATTGTAATTTATCTTTAATTTTTTTTCTTTTAAAATTTAAAATAAAATATCAATTGTTTTTTTTATTTGTGGATAAAAAGTAAAAGGTATGTTTATCTACTTATTTTTTCTTCTAATTACTTAAGTGAATCATATTTTTTTACTTCTTAACAAGTTTATTCAATATTTGATCGGATGTTTATTCAATATTTATTATAATATTTAAACCAAATTTCTTACAATTTTGATATTTTTCTCATGAAGTAACCATGACAAATATTGCCAAACTTGAGTTCATGACACTTGGTGTTACGAGTAAGAATAATTTATCATGGGTCCTTGATGTTGAAATTCATTTGGATGCCATGGATCTTGGAGATACCATTAAAAGATGAAAATGAAGTATCTAGTCAAAATAAGACAAAGGTCATGATCTTAATAGGAATTTGAAAATTGAGTATCTCACAATCAAAAATCCTCTTATTCTTTGGAAAAACTAGAAAGAAAGATATGACCATCAAAGGATAATTATTCTCCCAAAAGATCATTATGATTGGATAAATTTTATGATTGCTGGATTTTTAATTGGTAAGTGAATATAATTATGCAATGTTTAATATCAGTTATAAATTGAAATTATATGGATATAATATCATTGATGGAGTTATGTTAGAAAACAAATTATCTATTTTTTTAGCCACAAATGTGCTCTTGCAGCAAAAATATAGGGAACGAGGTTTTAAGAAATACTCTAAACTGATTTCATGTCTCCTTGGGGTTGAATAAAATAATGAACTTTTAATGAAAAATCATGAATCACGGTTGACTGGTTTAACTCTTTTCCCTGAATTGAATGCTATGAGATATGAAAATAATTATGGTCGTGGTCGTGGCAAAGGTTGTGGACATGACCATGGGCAAAGACAAATTAATTTCTGCAACTATAATGTTTATAATTCTAACAAGCCTTCTCATAATAAGAAGAAACAAGAAAAGGGAAAACTATACATAGTAGAGATGCCACAAAGATATAAAATATCTAATATAGGTGTGGAATGAATGGATATTGGTCATATACCTGTTGTACGACCAAACATCTTGTTGATATATATATATCAGTCCTCATTGAAAAGAAAAGGAAAGACATAAATAAATGTTTCTCACCCACATCAAGATAATAATGATATTTATTTTGGCCCTTTGGATATGTCACACCTTAATGTTGCCGATTTCTTTGAGCAAACTAATGAGAAAGTTGATATTTCTTGTAATGATAATAATTAGTTAGTTAAATATAAGAATGTTAAAATTTAAAATTTTATTAACTTTTGGTTGTGTTTCTTTTATGCTAGTATATTTCAATGTATCTTGGTTTGTTTCTTTCATGTTGGCATATTTAATATAAAGGATTGTGTTATAATAATTGTCAGATGCAACTTTAAGAACTATGTCTTCTTATGAACTTATTATATATTATTCATTTTCATGAAAAAAAAAACATGGACTTGCAGCATACTGTAAATGAGTTCAATATTAATGGTGAAGACATATGCTTAGCAGATAGTGCAACGACGCACACCATTCTCAAGTATAAGCAATATTTTTCAAATCTAAGAATGATGAAAGAAAAAAGTGAATACAATATCAAGTTCAACAGACTTGACTGAAGGGTCATAAAGAGCTAATATAATGCTTCCTATGGGAACATAATGTTTTGTTCTTCACCAAATCAAGGAGAAATGTGTTAAGTTTGAAGGATATACATCATAACGAGTACCATGTCGAAACTACCAATGACAATGACATATAATATCTTTATATAGTATCAAATGCCTTTACTAAAAAAATATATTAGAAAAACTACTTGTTTTATCATTAGGTTTATATTATACAAGTATTAGTAAAATTAAGGTCAATGTAATAATGAACCATAAGTTCAATAAACCAAATAATTTTATTATTTAGCATGACTGACTGGGTCATATTAGATTAATAATGATACGAAAAAAAATTTAGAATTCTCATGGCCATCCATTGAAGAACAATAAGATTCTTTAATTTAAAGAATTCTCGTGTGCCGCTTGATCTCAAGATAAATTGGTTATTAGACCATAACTAGCTAAAGTTGGGATTGAATCCCCAAGATTTATGTAACATATTCAAGGTGATATTTTTTGGCCCATTCACCTATTATGTGGACCATTTAGATATTTTATAGTTTTAATAGATGTATCGACAAGATTGTCACATGTGTTTATTATCAACTCGTAACCTAAAATTTATGAGACTACTTGCTTAAATTATTAGATTACAAACATAATTTCCAGATCATATAATCAAGACAATTCATTTTGACAACACTGGTGAATTCACATCCCAAGCATTTAATGATTTTTGCATGTTACTTGGGATAAACATTGAACATCATGTTGCCCATGTTCATACTCAGAATGATATTGTTGAATCATTTATTAAACACCTTTAATTAATTGCAATGCCATTACTCATGAGAACAAAACATCTTGTCTCTGTTTGGGGACATGTTATTTTACATGTAGTAGCACTTATACGCTTAGACTAACATCATATCACAAATTCTCTCTATTATAATTGGTTTGTGGTCAAAAGCTAAACATTTCCCATTTAAAAATATTTAGTTGTGCGGTATATGTTCTAATTTATCCATCATAACGTAAAATATGGGTCCTCAAAAGAGGTCGGGGATATATATATAGGGTTTGAGTCATGTCGATAAGTTATGAATGTACAAAAGAAAGATGGAACATAAATGAGATATTTGTAGACAATATTTTTTCATGTAATATATCGTTTTATATCATTAGTGGAAACATGGACCTTGAGCTTAAATCTGTCAAAGAATATCAACATAGAAATGATTGACCAAAATGACAAGAAGCAATCTAGATAAAATTAAATTCACTTGCAAAACATGAAGTTTTTGGACCTGTAGTCCAAACATATGAAAGACTAAAGCAAGTTGGATACAAATGGGTATTTTTTACAAAAACAAAATGAGAAAAATAAAATCATAAGATATAAGGCATGACTTATAGTACAAGGATTTTCGTAAAGACCTGTCATTGATTACGTTGAAACATAGTCATGTAGTATATGTAATTATATTTTGATATCTCATTAGCCTGATATATATATATATATATATATATATATATATGATGGATGTAGTTATAGTCTATTTGTATAGGTCAAATAATAATGATGTTTATATGAAAATCCTTGAAGGATTTAAAATGCCTAAAGCATATAATTCAAATCCCCAAAATTTTTATTCAATCAAGTTACAAAGGTTCTTATATAGATTAAAACAATTAGGATGCATGTGGTATTATTGTCTTAGTGAATATTTATTAAAAGAAAGGTATAATAATGAACTTATATGCCCATGTTTTTTATAAAGTAGTCAGAATCTGATTTTGCTATGATTGTTGTATATATTGATGATTTAAATATTATTGGAACTACTGGAGAGATACAAAAGACATTAAAGAAAAAGTTTGAGATAAAATATTTAGGAAAAACAAAATTTTATCTTGGTTTGCAGATCGAGCATTTAGTAAATAGAATTATCATTCATCAGTCAACTTACATAAAGAAGGTTCTTAAAAGATTTTATATAAATAAAGCATATCCATTGAGTACTTCAATTGTTGTTCGATCACTTGATGTGTAAAGGGACCCTTTTGGATCTTGAGAGGATAATATAGAATTATTTGGTCCTAAAGTACCATACCTTAGTGCAATTGGTGTGTTAATGTATCTTGCTAACAATACACAACTTGATATAGCATTTTCTAAGAATTTTCTATCAAGATATAGTTATTCTCCTACCCGGAAACATTTGGATGAAGTTAAATACTTTTTTTCGTTACCTAGAAGGAACTATGGATATGGGCTTGTTTCATTCAAATAATGCTAATCATGAATTAGTTAAGTATGTTGATACATGGTATTTATCTTATTCATATAAAGGTTAATCTTAAACATGTTATCTCTTTACGTGTGGTAATATTGTTATATCACGAAGATCTACAAAACAAACATTAGTTGCCACTTTATCTAGTCATCCTGAAATACTTGTAATCCATATAGGCAAGTCAAAAGTATGTGTGGCTAAGATCAATTGCTCAATATATTCATAGAACATGTGGTTTATTCTCTAGCAAAGAACTCCAACCATATTGTATAGAGATAATATTATATGCATGGCTCAATTAAAAGAATGATACATTAAAGGAGATAAAACAAAACACATCTTATAGAAATTATTTTTCAAACATGATAAGTGTGGTAATATTGATGTTCAACAAATTCACTTGAAAAATAATCTAGCATATTTGTTTAATAAATCATTATCAACTACAATATTTGAAAGATTGTGACGGAATATTGGAATGCGACAACATAAAGACTTAAGGTGATAAATTCATGATGGGAGCTAATATGCATTGTACTAGTTTTTCCTTAACCAAGTTTTTTTTTCCCCATTGGGTCTTCTTTTGGTAAGGTTTTTAATGAGACAATTTTCAATGTGTAAGGTTTTACAAAAGACATTCAAGGGGGAATGTTATGAAATCATACATTGTATGTGGATGTCTATGTGCCTTCTTCCACCTTTTGATCTTCATGTTCTCCAATTTCATTTAACTTTAAATCTTTTTATGACTTTTGGGCTTACAAGTATTAATGTACATTAGATTATAAATAGGAGTATTGTTGGGATGATGTAGTACTACAACTATATTTACAAGATGATATGAAATAATAATGCTCTCTTTTTTTCTAATCTTTATTGTTTTTATTTATTCTACTCTTAATGAGTATATTGTTAGTTTCTAAATATATAGTTTTATGATAAATTGTCAACTTCTTGTGCTCTAGATAGTCCCTCCATTCTATGTTTACACTGGAACCTGGGCTACTAGAATTAATTCTAAGAGAATATATTTCAAAAAAAAATTTAAGTTAAAGATAGTAAATTAGATGTTAAAAACATTTAAGTCTTTACCAAAATCATCTAGTATTAACCAAAATGATAAATAAGCATTAAACCTATGAATATGAACAAGTAATTATTTATGGGCTGGTAAAAATTAATTTTCAAGACCACAGAGTTTTTTTAGAATTAACCTGAGCTCAAAACCCACGTAACCTAGGGTCTCTCCTCTCAAAAAAACTTTGGTATCCTATTAGCCTAATTTTTACTTTCTAAGTTACCACTATGTATATAAACTACTTGAAAAACTTGTAATCTTTCAATGTAAAATTAAGATTTTTGAGTTTGAAAACTTCACCAGTCAAAAGTTTTATATTAATTTTTTATTTATTCATAATCGGTTTTATACCTATTAACGTTCGATATTAAATTATATATATTGTTTGAAATTTTTCAACAACATCTTAATTTTAAATGAGTGAGACCCCGCGTCCCCACATTTAATTTGGTGACAAATTTGTTAAAGCAAACTCTTCGACTACTTCAAAGCTATATTTCTAAAATGTGTATAGAATGTGTATAAACTTGCATCGGTTAGCTCAACCTTACCCAAATGCAAGAATAATTTACTGGAAACCCATCGGATTAAATGTCAAAAACTAACCAATTCTAAATACATAATATCTAGCTATTATTATTATTATTATTATTATACACCAAAAAAGATAGAGGTTTTACTATATCTATTTTACTGTTTATCCTCTCGCATATCACTGTAAATTTCAAAAGTGAATTTTAAAAAAATATTAATTTAATCCCCGAGCATTTATTTTGTACAATTGTGTTATTTGAGTTTAAATTAGCACCTAATTGTATATTTTTTTAGGATGGAGGGCTGAATTGAAAATAGAGGATTGATTAAAAAAATTCAAATTGGTCCTTGAACTTTTATTTTGTACAATTGTGCCATTTGAGACCCAATTAGCACCCAATTGCATAATTTTTTTAGGATGAAGGGCTAAATTGAAAAATAGAGGACTAATGTGAAAAGGGTGAGTAAAATAAGTGGTGGCTTTCAAATTTGTATGAAAAGTGCATTTTAGTTCTCCTATATTTTTAGCTATTTGGTAACCAATCCCTCTAATTTTAAAAATTTTAATTTTGATACTAAACTTTATTTTCCTCTTTTTTCAATCATTTTTTGGTGGAGTAGAGAGGAGGGGTCGCCGGATTCCGGCATAAAGAGTGAAAGTTTTCATTGGAAATGATTTTGACTACTAAAACATTTGATTTTTATGTCAAATGATTTTATATGATGAGGGGAGCTAAGATTATGTGTTTTTTTTTTACCTTAAAAGCGCCTGAAAAAACATATTTAAGCTCGAGAAGATTTGTTCTCGGGTTGATTATTGATTATGGGGTGGTTTTTTGCGTTTTTGAAAGCCATGGATTTGTTTAACAAGATTCCAATAGTGTTTGCTAAGTGTTTTAGGTTAAAAATGAGTTTCTGAGTTTAGAAAACAAGAACCTCATTTGTTTTTGCTACCATAATGGTTGAAATCAGGGAATTGTAGACAACACATCGCCTATTTTTTAAAAAAAAAAAAGAATGGGTAGGACTCTTAGTGTGCCAAGCGCTTGGTCAGGTTTACCAGACCCATAACGCCTAGCCTTATTTTTTAAAAAAAATCATTTTTTTATTGATACATTTCTTTTATGTGTTTTTTTTACAATAATATTTAAATTATATTTTGTTTTTCAAAATACGCTTGTGGGGCCTAAATATTTTACAAGAAAAATAATGCGGCCTCCAGCGTAGCCTGAACACCAATCTAGTTAACAAAAGCTAATTAGGAAGGGATTTTCAATATAGCACGACATTGTTCCATACTAATTAGAGAGTGATTTTAACCGTAACATGTGAGTAAAAAGATTGTCCATTGAAATATTATTTTCACAATTTTACCTTTCACACCAAAAAAATTTAACACCGGTTATTTGGGTTATTAAAGTTTTTTTTATAAGGCCCATTAGTCATTTCAAAATTAATCACGAACAAATAAGTATTTTTTTTGTTTCAATTGCATAATGAAACAACCAACATATCACATGAAGCAAAAAAAAATGGCATCGAAGGGAATTTTTTTAATTTTCACAATGGTTTTTTAGTTATTATCAGGTCAGTCGAAGGGCAATTTGGTATTTGACCAAAAAAAAAAGCATAATGAAACAACCAAAATGCTTTTGAAAGCCAAAAATTTCACAATGGTCTCAATGAGCTTTTTCATCTTTTCGCAATGCTTTTTTCATTATTATCAGGTAAACTAAGGAGGAATTTGGTAATTGACCACAAAAACTATTAAAAAAAAACAAAAAAGTGGAGTGCGTGTGGTGCACTCTTAGTGTTCAAAAATGTCTTTCCATAATGTCTTTAAAATCATTGCCTCGTTCTATTCCTAGTGTTACAATGGAAGTCGGCGATATTGGTCTAGTTTGTTACTTGTAGGTCTTTTTTTGTATTTTCCTTCTTTTCATCTCCTTCACTGAAAATTACAGCCTGAACCTCTTTGTTGTTGGTATTTCAACCTCAATCCTTATTATTTTTATTTATAATTTTTATTTTTAACTCTTTTGTAGAAGTTTTATTTGTTTTCAATTACATCCTTCAATTCTAATTTTCCATATATTATTTCTTTTCCAATTTGATCCTCATTCTTTTTATTATTTTTTTGAAACTTTTGTTGAATTAATTTTTCTTTTCAAATTCACCTTTCAATAAAAAAAATTGTATTTATTTTTTATTTCAAATTTTGATTCTCATTCTTTCGATTGTTTTATGGTCCTTTTGTTCAATTAATTTATCTTTTCAATTTCACTCTTTAATAATAAAAAATTATATTTCAATTTTGAACCTCATTCTTTTAATTGTTATTTTTTATTTTGGATCCTTTTGTTTAGTTGATATTATTTTTCCAAGTTAAACCTTCAACATTTAATTGTTTAGGAATTGTGGCTTTTTCATATAGGGTGATTTCGGTCTAATGCTTTAGGTTACAAGTTTAAAAAGTTAGAGTGGGTTGATATTTTTTTTTTTTACTTATGTTCTTTCTTACGTTTTTTTACTTTTATGTTTTCTCTTCTACCAAGTTATCTTGATCTCTTAACTTGGGATGCAGGTTTCGTGGGTTAACCCGGGTTGGCTTGCCCCTTATTCCCTGAGTTATAGGTTTGTCATGTTAACTCGGATTGACTCGAGCCAGGTTTTTTTTGTCTGTTTTATATAATTTTATCCTTCTGTATTTAATGAGTTGAGAATTGAGTTACATCGTTTGTCACCTTTTACAAAACAATATTTTTTTTCTCAAGTTATCGTTATCATTTTTTTGTATTTGGTCCCTTTGTTGTCATTACCTATTTTCTTATCATCTTATTAAAATAAAACCAACTTATTTGACTCAATTTAGTTTATGACTCAAGTCACAGATCATTTTTCCTTTTTAAAAATGTATTAGTGCTACCGAACATCATTTTTAATGCAAAAAAAAGGCCCCACAGTATAGCGCATGTACACCATTAGTATAAACTGAAAGAGATTGATGTTTTACTATAGCTATTTTATTGTTCATACTCTCACATATAATTGTGGATTTCAATAGTGAATTTTAAAAAATCAATTTGGTTCTCGAACTTTTATTTTGTATAATTGAGCTCTTTGAGCCTAAATTAGCACTCAATTGCATATTTTTTTAGAGGAAGGGTTGAATTGAAATATAGAGGATTGGAGTGAAAAAGGCGCGCAAAATAGGTGGTGACTTGGAAATTTTTTTGAAAAGTGTATTTTAGTCCTCCATCTTTTTCTGTTATTAGGTAATCAATCCCTCTAATTTTCAAAAATTCAATTTTGATACCAAACATCATTTTTCTCTTTTTTTTAGTCCTTTTTGGTGAGGAGAGAGGAAGGTTGTTGAGTTCTATCATAGAGAGAGAGAAATTTTTCATTGGGGATGATTTCAGTCACTAAAACAGTTAATATTTTTATCAAATGGTTTCATATGATGAGCAGAGTTCAGATTAGGTTTTTTTAATTATGCTCAAAAAAACAGATTTAAGCTCGAGAAGATTTTTTATTTCAGATTGATTATCGGTTTTAGGGAGGTTTTTTGTATTTTTGGGGCCCATAGATTGGTTTAACAAGATTCCAAAGGTGTTTTGGGTAAAACAATGATTGGCAATGCATTTTTGGGTTGAAAAAACAAGAAACCTATTTTTCCAACCACCATAATGGCCGAAATCTAGGGAATTATAGACGACTTGTCGTCTGTTTTTTTTTTTTTTGTCAAACAATGGGGCGAACGACATGGCGTCCATTGTTTTTTAGTGGGCCAGGCGTTTGGTCTGGTTTGCGTAGCTCACAACGCCTGGCCTCATTCTTTTCTTTCATTGTTATTCATATTTTTTTATATGTCCTTTTAAAAATATTTTCTAAATTTATGTTTTAGATTTTGTTTCAGCTTATTTAGCCTTTTTAAAATAGCAATTATTTCTTAATTAAATTAGGTGTATTTAATTTTTTAAGAGATTATTATGATTCTTCTGTGATGTTTTTTTGTTTTATATAGATTAAATATTAATTTCTTATATGATATTTTTAATATGTTTGCAAGTTATTTTTTCCTTTTATTTTATTTAATAAATTTTGTGTATGTTGATTTATATTACAAACTGATTTTAATAAACAAATTCATTAAACACAACCAAGTAAATGACATGTCTTTTTACTATTGGATAAAGGTTTCTTTCCCGTGAAATTGTTTTATATATATATATATATTCCTTTTCATATGATTCAAATAAAACCAACTTATTTAGATGGTCATGAGTCTCATGACTATAACCCGAGTTATTGAATTTTTTTTTTTTTTCAAACACACTTGTGATACCTAAATATTTTACAAGAAAAATAATACGGACCAGCAGCGTAGCGCAGACACTAGTCTAATTACCTATACCCTAACGGCGTGGGAGAAACATTGTAGCAGTCCACAGAGTTACCTTTTTTTCATATGATTCAAATAAAACCAGCATATTTAGATAGTCATGATATAACCCGAGTTATTGAATTTTTTTTCTAAATGCGCTTGTGATACCTAAATATTTTACAGGAAAAACAATACGGACCGGCAGCATAGCGCAAACACTAGTCTAGTTACCTATACTCTAAACAGCATGGGAGAAACATTGTAGCAATCCACAGAGTTTCTCCCATTTTGCCCTTGGAAAAAGTACTCCTATTGGTTTCCTTAAAAAACAACATGGGTAACCTTGTCATTTTACAAGATATAAATGTCAATGTATAATTGTTGGAGGGCATAAACGATTTTTCATAAGAATTTTAGACTTGGAAATACTACATTGCACTTTAATAAAATAAATAAATGCCTGATGCTTAGGGGTGTAATGGGATTTTTAAAGTTTTTTGCAATGTAATTACTCAATTAACCTTGGACTTAAATATTTTAAACCTTTTCTTTAGGAGCTTTTTTGTATTTGCAAACATTGTTTTTTTGTTATTATCATATTTTCATGGTGCTATTTTGGCTTTTCACATGTTTTTTTTTTTTTGTTAATATGGGGCGGAGGGGTTATTTTAGTATTTCAATCGATTAGAAAAAAAAAGAAAGTTGCATGCGTTTGCGCGTGAGGCGCTCCATCCCCTTCTAGCAACGTGCGATATAGACGCGGGCGGCACCTCATGGATTCCTAAAGATGGGTTTCAAGGTGTTTTTTGATTCCTCACGGCGGATCCAACCACGCTGGGTGGTACATGTGAGTCTATTCACGCCAGTTTAGTCCCGATTTGGTTGTTTCTTTCTCTTTCTTTTCCTTCTTTTTCTTCCTTAGATTACATGTTGGTTATGCAAAAAATTATACATGCCCTTCAATTTCTTTTTTTCTTTTATTCAATCCCTCTGCTCTTAATTGCAATTGTTTTATTTACATTTATGATTTCTAATTGTATTTTATTTTTGGTTTGATCCCTAGTAATTTGATTTTTTTCTTATTTTTTTTATTAAATTTGATCATCATTCTTTGAATTGCTCTTTATTTTGTTTTGAAGCATTTTGTTGATTGATTGTTTTTCAATTCAATCCCTAAGAATTTGTTTTCATTTAATTTTTATGTCAAATTTGGTTCTAATTCTTTTAATTGCTATTTTTTTAATCATTTTTTTAATTAATTTGTTTTTTTTTCAATTCCATCCCTAAACATTTAATTTCTTTTAAGTTTTCCTTAAACATTTAATTTTTATGTCTAATTTAGTCCTTATTCTTTTAATTGCTATTTGTTTTGTTTTAAATCATTTTCTTGATTGATTTTCTTTTTTCAATTCATCCCTAAATATTTAATTTTTATGTCGAATTTAGTCCTAATTCTTTTAATTGTTATTCTTTGTTTAGCATTTTTTTTATTGATTTTTTTTTCACAAGTTCATCCCTCAATATTTGTTTCATTAAGCTTCTTTATTTTTTTGGGGTTTCCTTTAATTGGGTCACCTCGATCTCAGAACCTGGTTTATAGATCTGAAAAATTAGTCTGAGTCATCCCAATTTCAAGTTCTAGGTCATGTGTTTGATTTGTTGTCCTGTGTTGGTTATTGGGTTCACTCGAGGCTTTTTTTTTTTTTCTTTTTATATATATATTTTTTTATCATATCAGTAGATGTTCATTCCTTACATTCTAAGTTCAGTTCAAGTTATTTGAAATTGTTCAACCTAATCGACTCAATGACATAAGTCTCAAATTTTCTTTGAGTCTTTTAAAAACTCTAGCGTCATATGAATTTTTTGTAACTTAAGTTTTGAAGATTCGCTTGGTTTTTTTATCCTTTATTTTTTTAGGGATTATGATCTATTATTTTTTTACTAATTTTAAAAATAACCAAGGCTATCTCAAATTTTAAATTAATCATTTTTTCTTAAATATATCATATAATATGTTATCATCTTCATATTTGTTCTAAACATTTTTTTAAAGTTTAGAAACAAATAAGCTCACGTGCACCGCACTTCAAATCATTTTTTTGTAACTTAAAGAAAAATATTGAGATGTTAGGAAATCTAAAATTTGATGCAAACTAGACAAAAACACTTTTTAAATACTAAAATTAAAACATATTGGATTACATATTAAGAAGGAGGCACATTTAATTGACCCGGACAAGCTATGGTTAATCTATAAAACCCGAGATGTTAATTAAATTAATTGATATGAAGTGGGCATAGGATTTTAAATTCGTTGTATTTTGAACATGGTTGCGAGGCATAATTTCATCTTTCATGATTATTATTTTTATGTTTTATATAAATTATCTTTATTTTTATGGATAAAAAAATTATTTTGTGGTAAAAGATAAGCTTTGTGACTAAGAAAAATACATTTGCACTAGACAAAAAATTTGGCTTTGTGAAGAAATTATTTATTAAAATTCATATGGAGGATTGACCGTCATTTAGACTTCCAATAACTTTCATTGGACAGAGAAATAATTCAAGAGAAACCGGAAGTTTTTGTGAGCAGATATCTGTGTTTGAATATTTCTTTCTGTCTTCAGAAGGAGGTTTTTGTGAATTAATGCGTTTTGAGTATTTATTTATTTGTGAAGTGAATGGACTAAGGAAATAGTTTAAGTGAAATGGACTGGGTCTGAGTTCTTATGTTGGGTTCCAATGGCTCATGATTTATTCTTTTCTTTTCTTTAGCCTTTGGAGCAGTTTTCTATTGGATCAAAATATATGAATTAATTCATTAATTCCACATGAAAAGATCTAATGATATGTGGATTCCTTCAACTTTTAGGATATTTATTACTTGTGTTTATTCATGTGCAATTCATTAAAAATTATACATGTTACGAAGCATTATAAAAAAAAAAATAGTATCAGAATTTTATTGTATGCACAGATTCAATACCATTGGGCTAGCTAATTTTATTGTAGATTGGAAAAATAAAATGATGATCTTACCTTTTTGAAACAAAACCATTGGGCTAGCTAATTGAGGGTAATATTGTCTTTTTATATTAGATTTATTAAGAACAACTCAATATTTTTATATTTTTAAAACATAGAAAATGACTAAATTACTTTTAAAAATAAAATTTATATAATTGGGTCTATAGGTTTCTTTGAATTTTCACTTTTTAAATCACAGTGAAATGATAAATTAATCTTAAAAGTAAAATCTTTTTAAAATGATAAAATTGAAATCTATAGGTTTCTTTGTATTTTCATCCTAGTACTTTAGTTATAATCAAGTTAACTGGGAAGAAATTTGGTATTTTAATAAATATAAAATATTATTTAAAAATCAAATTGGGTAGCAGCGCGTGCATTGCATACGACAATACACCTGTTGCTCTGCTATATTCAGGCAATGCATACAGCTGATTACGACGGCCAAAGACAACCTTCCTTGACATCGTTGTAATCATCTCAGTGGCATTTCCCTCCCTAGATAACGAGTGTAACTTACTAACTTTTGGTTTGACATCGATGATCTTTTCTTTTTTTTCCACCTTTTCTCTCTCCTCCTCGCGACTGACCCTCTAAATTTTCAAAACAACCTTTCAATTTATTTTTCCTTTAAATTTGATCTATGTTCTTTTGATTACTATTTATTTATTTGAAATAATTTATAAAATTTAATTTTTTTTATCTATCGATTTTAGCCTCATTCTTTTGATTGTTATTTGTTTTATTTGAAATAATTTTTAAGATTGAACTCTCTTTTTTACGATTTCATCCTTTTTTGGTTTTTTTTTCCTATTAGATTTTTTTTTTCGATTGTATCCTTTAACATTATATTGGTTGGCAATTGAGCTTTTTGATTGAGCCTCGGTAAAGAAATTCACAGGTTACGAGTTTGGGAGGTTAGCTCAGGCTTAAGATATTTTTCTAGGTTTGCTTGGTTTTTTCTCCTTTTTTTAAACTCATATTTTTTAAGTTTCATCCTTTTATCATTTATTTAGTTGGAGATTAGGCCCTGTTATTTTTTTGTCTTTCTATAGGATTTTTCACTAACTTTAAAAATGACTAGGGTTATCTCGAGTTTTTTTTTTATTTCTTGTTCTTTGTTACATTTAGATTTTTTTAATATAAGTTTTTTTAATTAAACTATAATAATTTATTGAGTGGTTGAGGATCTCATCATGATATTCACCTTTCTCATTTAGACTACACCACATAGGGAATATCAGTTGTATGGGATTTGATGGAGTTAAGGTAATACACCTGGTGTTTAGAAGATATTGGTGAACATTTTCTAATGGTAAAAGTATATCTGTTTTTTGACAAATGTGTGAAAGCAGTTGGTGATATTTTCCAAATGGAATCCTCCTTTTGGTTCATCCTCTATCATAACATTGAAACTTATTACCAGACTCCTGATCCTTTCCACTTTCAAACCTTACTCAACTCTTTTAAAATGTAATGAAAGTGATAATGAGTACTTTTTATTTTCCACAAATAAGTGAATTTGCTATTTTGCACGGCCTTGGAGCATATTCCCTAACCAACTCATCCATATTCTTTAAAGGTTAGATCTGGTTGGAGCCTCTTTCAACCATGCTCAAATTGTTTTAAGAAGCTGGCGATCATATTTCAAAGTCAATCAATCTTTCATACCAATGACAAATCAAAAAGCTCGAATTATTCTTGTCATTTTCTTCTTGGATGATATTCATGCTAAA
>Ga0307515_10011341_pt1 | contig 16913 bp, 6 predicted proteins | sample 17_EM_MG_FD_194513 | JGI IMG/M metagenome (GOLD analysis project Ga0307515, IMG submission 194513) | Populus trichocarpa ectomycorrhiza microbial communities from riparian zone in the Pacific Northwest, United States - 17_EM | ecosystem: Host-associated > Plants > Roots > Unclassified | place... | reverse complement strand
CGCTATTGAGCGAGGGTTTGGTATTTTGAAGAGTCGTTTTAGATCAATTGATGGAAAATCTTTTTGGTCTTATGAAACACAAGTAGATGTTGTGCTTGCATGTTGTATTATTCATAATCACATAATAGGAGTTGATCCTTATGACTTTCTTATGGAAGAAATATGTTCGGAAAGTGAACCAATTAGACGAACAATCAACTTAAATCAACGGGAGGAAAGGGAAGAGAATAGGGAATGGATAACAAAAAGAGAAATGATTGCATCAACCATGTGGAATTATTATAACACTCAAAGAAACTAGTAATTGAGTGTTAATTATATATGTTTGTTTTTATTATGTCTTGCTTGAGTTTGTATTATCTTTGTTATGTATTTGGAGTAGATGTTGATTTTATTATAAGTTCTTATGTATTTTATGTATTCTCTTTTAAATATTAATTGTAGTTTTTATATGAAATTTATTAAATCTAAATATTATATGATTTTATTTTGTATAAATTTATAATTTCTTTTTTGTAGAAATGAGTTCCACACAAAATGAAAAATGCAAGGGCAAGCACTTCACATGGTCTAAGCCTATGTCGCACATGTTACTTGAGATATTAACTGAGGAGGCACTTAAAGGAAGCAAACCTTCTTCGACATTTAAAGCAGAATCTTTTGTTAAGGTGGCTACAGAAATCAGTTAAAAGTTCAACGTGCAATGCGAGCCTAAGCATGTAGACAATCATCTCAAGACTGTGAAAAAAGAATGGAGCATAATAACCAAACTTAAAAATAAAAGTGGCTTTGGCTGGGATGATTGTCTGAAGATGATTACAGTTTCGAAAGATGTATATGATGAAGAAGTAAAGGTATGATAAATAGTATACTCTTTGTAATTTTTATATTTACTTTTGTTTCTAAAATGTTATACAATGAACTAAAAAATTGCATATTCTAAACTTTATGAACAGACACATCCCAATCATGACAAGTTTCTCAACAAAAAACTTGATATATACGAGGCAATGACAATTGTTGTTGGAAAAGACATGGCAACTGGAAATTATGCCAAATCATATGCTGATGTCAACATGGAAGAGAACACTGAAGAGCAATCAATTTCAATTGAAAATGAAGGGGAGTATGAAGAAACTGCTAAGGGAAAAGAGACATCTTCCTCTAGTACACAAAAGAGACAACATAGAAAGAGAAAGCGCATGTATGAAGATGATGGTGTTGAAAAGTTATCTAAACAGATTGGAGATGTAGCACTTGCAATTCAAAGCCTCAGCAAAAATCAACTTGATGTTAATGCGTTGTATGCGGAAGTGATGAAAATTGAAGGCTTTGATGAGATTACTCTTGGGTATGCATTTGATCATTTGGTCCAAAATGAAATGATGGCAAAAGCATTTATGGCAAAAAATGCTAATTTGAGGAAAATTTGGGTTCATAATTTTATGAACCAACATTACTATAGGCCTGCTTGCTAAGATGGTTTGACTATGTTTAAAATTTGGGTTCAGACTATGTTTGTTATTTGACAAGTATGTTTACTTGTTTAATTCGGTCTAGCATGTTTATGTTTGTAATTTGAACTAATATGTATGTATATGATATCGAAACTTAATATTTATGCATGACTTTGTTTGATGTTAGATATTTATATTTATTTCTTGATGTTTATTTGATATATATTAAAGGGATATTAAAGGGATAATTGCCTTTACCCGTAAAAAAAATATTTATCCAAAAAACCCATCAAAATATTTTTTGAATCTATTTATCTTTTTAAAAAAACTTCATACCAAAAAAAAAAAAACCCAAATATATAACTCTTACCATAAACTAATTTGGCTTTCTTTATATGAAAAAAAAAACTTATTTTAAGCTTTTAAAATTAAAAAAAATATAGTAATAGGTTTTACTTAAAAAATATTTCGCAAGCTTATTTCTATATAATATGATATGACATATATAGTTATATTTTATAAAATAAGCTATGTATGAATATATATTATAATAAAAAAAATTTATCATTATACTTTTTAGATTTCATTATTTTATTGTAAGTGATTAAATATTTATATTAAATATTTTATATATATTAGATAAACTTGAAAAAAAAATTATTAATAAATTATTTTTCAGTTCATTTTCCATAACATAACCAAACACTGGAAAGTGTTTTCCAGTTTATTTTCCATAACACTACCAAACATCGAAAAATACTTTCCCGGAATTCACTTTTCAAAAGAAAACAACTTTCCTGTAGCCTAAGGATATAAAAGCTCAATTACAATTCAAAGGATCGAAGACTCCCCATCCAGCAAATATGTATACAATTTTGGTGTGACTTGAGAGTCTGCATGACAAAAATATTCATTACCAGTAGACCTGGATGCAGAAGTCTCCTTTTAAGGAAACAAAAGGACTACATAATATGTATATTCATTATTCACACAGATTAAAGATCATCTCTACTATACTAGTCATAGTTAAAAAGAGTATATATTATATTTATGTATGTATAAAGCAGACTTGCACAAGTATTTAGCTCTGTCGTGCCCCAGAAGATGATCATCGATGCAATGGTGATCTCCAGTCAAGATTCTCCTCTGGATAGTCCTTTTGCATTTCTTCGGGAGGGATGAAGCAGTCCATGGAGAGTCCAGGTACATTGAATGCAAGATCATCGATTGTCCATGTCTCCTCCATTCGTGTGATCGAAAGACCTGACTTCAAGCTGTCCCCAAACCTTGTGATCATTACACTTGATTGACCACCATGTGCTATCATCACACCCTCCACTATCCGATAGTCTTCGATTTTTGTTGCCATTGTGGTTTCCCAATATGTGGGGTAGGTTCCTGGAGACTGAATTCTGGTTAAGTACGAGTCTTCTAGATGCACCAGCAGGCCACTTCTTTGGCTAAAGTAGCCAAATATTATGTGCTTGATCATCTCTGCTGTGCTATCGCTTCGAGCAGCCAAGTCTGCTTGATCAGCAGACAATTTCAGTACGAAACAATCTGTGCCTGAGACACGCTTTTCTCCCATGTATTGTGCTGGAGAGAACACAGCTGATATTGCCATGGGATCTAGTCCCTGCATAAATTATTCCATCTTGAACATTAACAGCTTGAGATTTTTATGGTACTCCATATAATCGTACTGTGTTTTAATCACCTCTGCAAGTACTGCTTTAATTTTTACTCCACAGAATTGAAAGCCAAGAATATTTTCAAAATGGTAACAATCAATAATATGAAACTCATGAACAGTTCAAAACTGTTTCACCCATTCAATAATCTACTCCAAGTTCATTGTCAAAAAAAAAAAAAATCTGCTCCAAGTTACACTCAAACCTCATGCAAAGGGTCATTACCTCTAAAATGGTGTCTCAAAGAGCTATGAGGAAGAATTATGAAGACAGCCCAAACCTTTATGCATTTACTTAACAATGTTAAAATTAATAAATGAAACACATTTCTTTTCAATCCCAGAAAAATGAGGGGTACTTTTTAATAAATGATCACATGTAGAGTAGCTTTTGATGCCTGTGCCTAGAGCATCACTGTCAAAAACTACCGCTGTCTATCTCCATTAAATAGCTAGCATTGGTTTCTTTTCTGACAAAATATGACTTAACTGACTCCATAATTTGACAAAGGGGAACCAAGACCCGGCATCTTGGGGGTGGTTGGATCTTGATTCATGTAAAGTGAGGTATGAAATTGAACAGGGACCACCTATAGCACCTAGTCGCATATGTGTAGCACATGAACAGGCACGAAATCTCAGATAGCTCCCACATGATCAGAGTAAAAAAAATCACAGTGGAGACCAACCAACCAATCTGTGCTTCTTAAATAGTAAACTCAAGCAACACATAAAGTCGGTTTACTCTTTTTCATCTCAACTATTCATTCTGTGATTCTGATTCTACTGACAAGGGACTGTTGAGTGGAAGAACATTTCTCAACCAAAATCACCACCCCAACTCATTGTGACTTGATTCGTCGGCATATCCATATTTAACGTCAATGTAACACAATGTTGATGGCCATGAGGCCATTAGATTTGAATCTAATGACTTCCTCATGGATCTTTCTTTCTTTTTCTATTTTATTCAAATTCGATTAACCCTAATGATTATTGGCATTGTGTCAATGCTAGATATTTATATGGTTGCCCTGCCCTGTGATATCTACATAGATTAAGACTATGGCCACCTGATCTTCCTATATATATATATATATATATATATATATATGAGAGAGAGAGGTGATGATTTCAGGGTCACCCCTACTCTTTCTATTGAGTCACTAGCCAAGATCCAAAGTTAGATCACTCATTATTAATTGAATAAGACAAAAGTGCATCAATAATTATTACTCCTATTTATTACTAGTAGCTACACATGCAAAGCAAAAATGAATTAACTGCAACAACCAAAACATGAAGTAATTAAAACCCAATTGGCATAATTAATCAGTACCACTTGCCTGAAGAGCTCGGCGTAGAGGCCGAACTCCACCTTTAGCTGCATGAGAGGCAAGCCAAGGAGTGTGACGCCAAGCCACATTGCCATCACTACCAGCAACAACTTTATGACCATCAACAACTAGCTCGATTAGCCACTTGTTAGGGGCCATTTGCCACATTACAAAACACCCCTTTTCTGCAACTGTAGTGGCTCCAGCCATAGGTGAGCCACCAAGCTCGTCAACCATGGCCATTGTAACTTTTCCTGTAGCAAAAAGGTTCTTCACTTCTCCTTGTAATTTCCGGCAACCGGTTGCTGCACTGAAATGTTGTATAATGTATTGAGCTGAGGAGGATACCTGTTAATTAAACACGTGTTACGGTTGTTGCCAGTTAGTGTAAATCAGTAGTAATTATTAAGTTCATCTAAATTTTCACCAAACATAATCTTTTGTATTAAATGTTTTCCTTCAAAATACAAAAACAAATCTATAATTTTTTTATAGACTATACCAGCTTGAACCCAAGTTCTTATATATATATATATATATATATATCGCTACTCGCTAGGCAGACCAGACCACATCAATAATGGTAGTCAGGAGTACTTAATTTTACTAATACTGAATTAAGTACTAGCAATTATAAAATAATAATAATTAAGTAGGAGCACACTTTTCAGTTTTCACTCTCTATGGTCTTTAGTTTTTCTTGTGGTATATATTTCAAAGAAAATTACATCACCGCTCTCCTCTAGACCATCTTTTAACTAGTTAACTTTCCCTCAAGTTTTAATGAAAAAGATTCAGACCCTCGTTGGAATCATTAATTTTTCGAATTGATAAGTTGACCCAGTAGAAGAACACCCTGATTATAATCTTAACCCTTTCGCTTTATACTTTTCCACATGTACTTGATAGCTATATTAATTACTTGACCCACAAAATGTTGGCCCTCGAGGTTTTTTCTTTTCTCTTTTTATATATTCTTTAATTGGCCTGTTTCTTAGTGGGGGCTTTGAGGCATCTCAGTGGAGAGCCAGTGAGGCACTGATCACCCGAACTCAGAAAATGACCACAGAGTGGTTACTTTCTTTCCTTCTTTTTTTGTTTTGGGGCTTACAACATTGGTTACCTTGGCTTAGAACTCCTAAGCAGCAAGAACAAAGCGAAAAACCTAAATACATTTTGACAAAAGTACAACAAATCTAGGAAAGGCAAATATCACTACATGTTCTTTGAAAATAGTGCACCAATAGATCAAAATGAGCTAACTTTATTTCCTTTTCTGCAAGAAAAAAGATCTAAAAACACATGCATTCATATGCATAGTACATAACAACGTACCTCATTGATGGGTAATTTAGAATGGATGGAGACAGGAAAGAGAGGGCATCCAAGAACACTTAGAAGAACTTTAAGGTCAGATTTTTTGTTGAAAACAAGATAGAAATGAGTCTTGAGCCAGTTTTTCCATGAGTAACCCTTCTTCTTTGAACAGTTTGTGCTGTATTCTTCATCTTCGTTTATGGGTTCCTCTGATAACGGTGCAAGACGACTCATTTGCTCTCTTTCTTCTCGTTTGTTGAGAGAGAGGTGAGAGGGTGGTGGCTATTATGGAAATAGCAGTGCTGAGGCGAGAGGAAGTGTACTTAAAGGGAGTCTTTCTTTGGGTTTCAACTTTATGCACACGCTGTTTCGGTGCGTGTTGCTCAATTCTTTTATTTAAGTTTCTTTCTTTTCTTCTTCTTTGTTTTTTTTTCCCTTTCGGTGTTGTAACTAAGAACACTTCATTAAAATATTTTCTTCACTTTTCTGTTCTTATACGAAGAGGGTGCAAAAGTGCAAAGAATTAAGGAACTGCTTTTTAACCTGTAAAGTATTTTGTTGAAGTTGATCGTTCTTTTTTTCCTTCTTCAATCAAGCTTTTGCTTTTTGCTTACCTTTTTTTCATATAAAATAATAATAAAAACATTCTAAAAATCAAAAGAAAAAAAAACAAGACATTGAGAATAAGAGTTTGAAATTAAAAAGTTTGTTTTTTTTTGTGATCTCAAGTTCAATTTTTATGATTGTCAATATTGATGGCTATTAGAGGCTTATCTGATTGTTAATTTCAGGGCCCGTTGGAATTAGTCAAGATGCGCATAACCTAACCCGGACACCCCACGTGAATAAAAATAAAAAAAAAAGAAACGGGAGAGAAATCTTGAACAAATCTCAAACTCATCCATCAATTCTCAAATGGATTCCAAATTAACAATTTTCTCAATTCGATTTCTAATGCTTTTCAACTTAGACCTTTTATCTGGGTGTCGTCAATATTTTCCTGTTATTTTATGCAGTGCAAAGATGCTGTTTTGAAGAGGATTTGGCATTTTTGTCACGAAATTGTCTAGTTTTTACAGAAGGCTCCATTAAAAAAATAAATGGTAAGTTAGTTATAAGATGATAAAATTAGTTACGACAGGATAAAAGAAGAATTAAAGTAATCAGGATGAAAAATGAGGTTTCCGGGTGTTTTTTTTTAAAAAATAGCACAATAAATTGAAGATATCCGTGTAAAGTATAGTTTAAAAAATTAATGAAAATACATAGCACACTAAATGAAAAGATACTCATGTAAAAATATAAGTTCAAAAATTAACAAAATAACATAGTTTTTGTCCGTCACAATACCATGTAGCGATTCTGAATTGTAATATATCAAGAAATTAAACATTAATCTTCTTTTTTTAATATCACCTTATGTAATAAAATTGTATTTTATATATATGATATTTACTTAATATCATGTTTTTAAATATAAGTTCTTTATATGTTTGGTCCTGGAAGCACAACAAGCACAAGCTGTGTTATCATATTAAAATCTTAAATTTTATGTGCCAGTACCTAAAATAGCTGGTTTCCCAAGAAAAAGCACAAGGGGATACATGTGGGCTAGTACAAGAAAATTAAGGTATTGTTTAGGAATGAGATAGAAACGCTTTTTCACAGGAATTTAAATATTTTTTATTTAATTATATCATTTTAATTTGTTAATATTAAAAATAATTGTTTAAAAATATTAATAATTATGAAATATACAGGGGAGAAAAGGGAAACATGTAGGGATATAGCTCACAAATTAATTATGAAATGAATAGCTTCACAGATTTCAAGAAGTTAGTTCATATTAATCCCTGTGATTATTTAATTTAATGTAATGCCTATTTTGTCTTTGCTTAGTAATAAACTAGCTTAATTACTAATAAACTTAATTAGCTGTGGTTTACATCCTATATAAATTAACTCTTCATCTTTATTTGTGATTATCACATTAATCCCTTCATCATGGTTTTGGTTTTCCCACGGCACTCGGTAATATATGTTAAGGGTGTTTAAAAGTATTATAGTGATTGTTTTTTAAAATGATTTTGCTCGGAAATATATTAAAATAATATTTTTTATTTTTAAAAAATTATTTTGTATATCAACATATTAAAATAATTTTTAAAAATAATAAATAATATTTTTTAAAAAAAACGTAAAAATATAAGATAATTAAAGCAATTGATTCTATATTCTTAATGATTGGATTGCTTCACACGCAACTAACACATTAACTAGATTGGTTGCTTCTGAAAGGAGTAAACGACATTAATCGGTCCTGTATAGTTCGAGGAGGTTAATTGATTTGATATTTGAATTATTAATCATAGAGGATCGGATCTGATCGGATCTACCTGTGAACCGGGTTTGAGATTAACAAGTAAATGATCACAACTTTGAAGACAACTCGCTGTCGTTTTCGCTGTGGGACCTCTCAAAATCTCATCGTCGTCATCATGTATTGGAAATCAGATGGGCATATAATATAGGTAGCTACGAACTGATTAATTGGCCAGGTAAGATTTTTTGCACCGTCAGATATAATATTAGATAACTTTTTTTATTGCATGAGTTCAAGTTCCAAGCAACAAGGACGCGTAGGCAAGCAGAGTTGAGTTTAGTTTGATAAATGCTAAATGACACAAAAACCATTTATCGGATATCCCACACCTACGAGCTCAAGAACATGGAACTCTCTTTTTTTCTCCCTTTCTGGTGGAGGGGCCTGGTTAGGCTGGTTTCATGTAGCGTTTTAAGATATAGTTTATTTTTGTATTTAAAAAAAAATTATTTTAAAAATTTTTAGATTATTTTAATATACTGATATTAAAAATAATTTTTTAAAAAATTAATGATTATAAAATTTTTTTACCATATAACATGTTAGCTGGTGGAAATATTGAGTATTAACTAACGAATTAAAAAAAAACTTGATTAATAAATTATTAAAGGTTGTGACAGCTAAACAGGAAATAAAAAATATAGACACTCAAATCGAAAAAATAAAATTACAAGTACAAGCATTCAACTAGAGACAAACTTAAAAATTCATGCACACGTGACAAATATAAATATATCATTGTAGGGTGAGAAAAAAACCAAGAAAACCAAAAAAAAAATAACTGGAAAAATCAAACCGTGAAAAAAAACCGATTAAACCGATTAAAATTTTGAAAAAATTGACCGGTTTGGTTTCGGTTTTATAAACCTAAAACCGAAAAAACCAGAAAAATTCATGCACACGTGACAAATATATCATTGTTCAATCTAACAACCATGCCACACTAAAATAGATGGAACCTAGCAGAAATAATTGAATATAAAAAAATATGAAAGCTCACACGCTTGAATAATAAAAATAAAGATAAAGATGTTTAAATAGAAAAAAAATGAAAAGTTAATGAACTAAAAATGTTATTAACATGTTATTAAATTGGATATAACAGGAGTCAGGACTAATTGTTTTTTCAAGATAATTGGTCTATTGGAGGCAAAATTATTAAATTTAGGCTGATTCATTGAAAGATTCAATACTCAAGTAACAAGTTAAATGAATTAATTTAGGTTGATGTAAATCAATCCATAAAGATATTATTTTCATTTTTTTAAAATAAAATAAAACATTCTTTTTGAAAAAAAAATTAAATTTTGATTGAATTGATTGAGTTATAAATTGATTTTGCAAGTTAATAATTTTTTTGTTAACCTCATATTAGCTTCTAAGTTGATACCAAATTATCAATTGAGTCTCAAAACAAACAATTTCGTCAATCGCATCCCAGAAGTCTTAGAAAATTGCTCCATTGGGTGTTCTTGTCTACATTTGGTATTATTTTTTTTCTGTCAAATTCTTATTAAAACAACACCTTATATTGCATAAAAGAAGCATGTTGGATGGAAAATATATTTATGCATAAACCATGGCAAATTGAGGTTTTTTTTTTTAAAAAAAGTTATTATCTCATTAAATCTTTGGATTGACTATCGTAATTGTATGTAAAGTATAGACTACGATACAAATATAGATCAGGAAAAGAAAGAAAGAAAAAAAAACATAAAAAACATAAAAATCCTGATTGAAGAACTTGATGACTCGAGGCTAAAACCCATCTATCGATTTGGTATTCTAATTCTCATGCTCAAGAATTCTATATATATATATATATATATATATATATATATATATATATATAAACAAGTTGAGAAATTGGATTAGCATGTGTTTGGGAATATGGTAGCGATTGATTTTTAAAGAGTTTTTCACTCAGAAATGTATCAAAATAATATTTTTTTTATTTTTAAAAAATTATTTTTACATCAGTGCATCAAAATGATTTAAAAATACCAAAAAAATATTAATTTGAAGAAAAAAATTAAAAAATTTTATAATTTTTAAAAACGTTTTTAAAACGCAAAAACAAACAGGAATAATCATAAAATCTAAAATATTTTCACCTTCATTTTCTATTTCAAAACATAATTATTTGAGAATCTCTTAAGAGAAATCTCTAGATTGCCATTCATTTTTATTTTTATTTTTATTTTTGGATAGATTTGTCGTGTCTTAAAAAGTATATTTACATTCTATCTACTATCTAGTTTAAAATAATTGATGCTGGCAAATGTTACTAATTAAAGATAGAATTTATGCAGTCTCTATTTTTCCTTGCCCACTGTTATTCCTAACACTGTGTCAATTATTTTTTGAAAAAATGTATTTATTTTAATTTAATCTTAAGATAATTGACACGCGGATTAACAAGGTTAATTTTATTATTTAGTCAGTAGTATTTAGACTTTAATATTAAAGAATAGAATTCTTACGAATCCAAGATAAACTTGATCTAAATACGTGGAAAATGGTTTAGAAACCTTAATTAATATTTATATGACCATGGGCGCGTGGGCATAGGCAAGAGAAGGGAGGAGCTTCAAAGGAAGGCAAGGCGGGCGACTTGTCCACGTCTGTTTCCCAGATGCAATTATAGCTTTTCTGGTAAGTTTGGTGCAAATTTAGGAACTCCATCGGACGTATTGCTATTGTTTTTCATTTTGTTAGTAAGAACTCAAAATGCACATCCCAAATTTCTCTCCTTTTCCAAGGGGAAATTTGAACTCTATTAAGTAGATAAATGTATAACACAGAAGCCATAATCATGGGCAATAATGCACTGTAGTTGTTTTCGGTGGTGTTTAAGAGTGTTTTTTCTCTGAAATATATTAAAATAATATTTTTTTTATTTTTTAAAAATTATTTTTGATACCGATACAAAATAATCTGTTTAATAAATATAATTTTATGAAATATTCCGAGAAAAAGTATATATATTTTGTTGTCTTGTTGAAAATTTATCGTGTATCTCAAATTGTGAGATGCTACGTTAATTGCTCACTATTAATTGAGTTTGTTGCTGCCATGTATACAAGAATTAATTGCTGTTAATTAGTTGTTTTTTTTTTATTACGTTAATTGCTCTTGCTGTGCTTTGCCGTGTTGAGGGTGCTTCGCTTTGAAACTTGATGTCATTGAAATAAGTTGGAAAAAAATGTAGGTTTCTACTAAAACCTTTCTGATATGCAAATACATTTAATTAAAAATATGTTAAGGTAACTAGTGGGGTGATCTGATATATCATTAAAATATATTTTAATATAATATGTATTAAAATATAGATTGTATATACAAACTTTATGTTGGTGTGTGTGTGTGTGTGTGTGTGTATATGTCACAAATTTTATGATTAGTTTGTGATTAAGTGTGTTATTTTTTACATTATTTAAGTGTGAAAAAAACTATAGATGGGGAATCTGATTTATTTTTTGATGAATTTTATTTTGAGAATGATATGATCCATCAAACCTTGGCTTATTATTCACCGCAACATGGTAGTGTTGAATACAAGAACCAAGTGTTGAAAAGATAGATGATTTTATGTTTATAAGTTCAATATTACCTCAGAACTTGTGGGGTAGACTATTTTATTAAAAAATTATATTCTAAATAAAATACTTTACAAGAAATTAGATTATATACCTTATAAGTTATAAAAAGGTCGAAGACCATCATATAAATACATGAAAGTGTAAAGGTGTCCAGCAAAAGTTACAGTTCCTCTATCAAAAAAAGTTAAAAAACAAATTGCATTATACAAAATATTCAATTGTACTTTAAAACTATAATGATGCTTATCGGATATCCAATATTAAAAGCTCTAAATCTATGAGTTGATTTATCTTTATCATTGGAGAAGTTGCAGTTTCTTAGAAACCTTTAAATAAACTTGCATATCCAGATCTATTATGAAGTCTCAGTTTATATCAAAGTTGGAGAAGAATCAAATTGGCTTCAAAACATTTTAAAAAGTATTCTAAGTTGATCAAAACATGCATGTGCCAACAATATGAATACATTGCAATAACTTATTTATAATTGGCAGGGTATAAAATAGTATGTATAACGATTATTCTTGATATATTTGTTGAAGACACAATACCATAAGATAATTACTTTTAATTGAGATTATATTCATTGACTATATAAAGTCAAAGAAAAATGTTGTGGATCTACTTATAAAATGCTTAACAAGAGAGCAAGTTGATAAATCTTAAAAAATGATGAGATTAAAGCCTACACTCAAAGAATTGTCATGATTGCAACCTTACTTATTTGATCGGAGATCCCAAAATCTAGGTTTAAAAGAACAACCAAATTATATGTCAATTAAGTAAGAACACTCTTATTTATTCATATGATGAAAATATTGCCTATAATGAAAATCAAGATAAGTTAAGCTTTTAGATTGTCATAACAACCTCTCTTTTTTTCCACGTATAGGGGTTGTTATAATAACTTCTATTTGTGTATATAAAGTTGCCTAAATTTATCCAAATTTATACAGTTTCACACTACCGTGACAACCCTTAATTTCTCCTATTCGGTGCTACCATAAGAGCTCATTTTCCACACATAAATAGTTATCATAACAGCTCTTATAGGTTTCTTAATTCATACAACATGCTCAAAAGTCTAACCAAAACTCATGACTTCATGATTTTTAGTTTAGCCAACATCTTAGGTCCAATAACACACACTTATTTTCAAATACTTACACTCATTTTATCATATATTTAATGGGCATTCCAAAACGATCACCATTTTACATATACTTTAACTATAACCAAACCTTCCTAAAATATCAATCACAACACAATAATTTTCAAGTATTTTCATCATCATTAATACATCAAAACAACACCGTATAATCAAATTTTCAAATCTTTTAAAATTTCCCTACAGTGGTCAACCATTGATGTGTTAAAACCTCTTTGATTTATATCAATTTATTCCATAATTTTGCTCTAAATAACACCCATTCCATGATTGTTAAATCAATTTCTAACAATATACTTTTTTCCTCAACTATCTTCTTGAATCCTATAATTCAAAATTAAGGGTTTTTTAATTCTTTGTACAATATGACCATTTCAAATCATTTTCATGCATTCAAATAACCCAACAACAATAATATATAGCTCAATTATCATTACCACACAAAAACCCATATAAACCCTAATCTCAAGAATTGGGGGCTTTCCAATTACTAATTAAAACCCAACAAGAAATTGAAATTTATTGGGTAGAAACATCTTACCAATATCAAAACACTCAATTAAGTGTGTTTCTTGCGACAAATCCCACATTTTCGCCTTCCTCTTCAATTCTTGCACTCTTTTTTTCACTAACTTCCAAAGCTTAAAACTCTCCTTTCTCTCTAATATTTTTTCTTGGCTTGATGTCTTTAAGTAGAAATCACTTTTACACTTTTTCTAGCCCAAACTCTTTAAAGAACAAACACAAAATTTAAATAAGAATGAAGAATAATGAATAATCTTTTGTTGTTTAATGGCTCTTCGTCAGAACAGTTGCAAGGAGAAAAGGTTGGCTAAAATTACAACAATGCCATTAGTGAGTACAAGTGTTTTTTTTGTACTTTTTTCTGACTATTGCCAGTCTTGCAAGGTCTTTTACAACTTCGATTGCTATAAAATTTTACTCTAAAATAGAAAAATATGTCAAAAGACTAATCATAAAACTTTAGCTTGATCAAACGGTCAGATTGATACCGTAAAACTAGAAAATAAATAATTTTATGCCAAAATTTGAATTTTACGTACCATTTTATTTTATTTAATCATTATGATTTTTTAAACTAATTCATTGATGACTCCCATTCATAATCATCATAAAAATTCGCTCAGAGTCTTCACCACTCTTGGTAAAAATAACGCGATTATACGCGGGGCTTATATTGGCGATCAATATTTTTCGCGTGTAAAATCATGCATTTTTTTTATTTAGAATTCCATTCCATTCTATTATTATTATTATTATTATTATTATTATTATTATTATTATACAACTATTTTCACCCCAATTTATACAAAATTTCTATTAGATAATTATTTTACCTGATTGAGAAATTTATGCGATTTGTGTCTGAGTTAACATTTCGCATACCGATTTATTACTTTATTTCATCCGAAGTTTAAGTTAAATTACTAAAGTTTTTATCCTAGTATATAACAATTTTCCTTCTTAATTATCATTTCTCAATCAAAATGTACCATTTCTAGCACTAATTTACTAGTTTTAGGTCAAGGGTTTACAATGTTGATCTATCCAAAATTTTAAGGTGTCCTTCATTTTTTTTTAATTTCAAATGTGATTCTTATTTTTTTTATTGCTATTTTTTAAAGTTTTTTTTTAAAAAAACTTCAATATTTTTTTCAATTTCATCATTCAAGATTGGGTTGTTGAGAATTGAGCTTCATGAATTTTTTTTATGGGGTAATCCTGGTCTCATGACCCGAGTCATGAATTTAAAAAGTTAACCCAAGTTGATATCAATCATTTTAGGTCCTTTTTTTTACACTTACTTTCTTCATTCAAATTCATTCTTCAACATTGGGTTTATTTGAAATTAAACTTTGTGATTTTCTTTACTTTCTTTTCTATGGGGTCATCATAACTATATGACTTGGATCACAGGTTTGACAGGTTCACATGGGTTAAGTCAAGTCTTTTTTTTTCTTTGATTTTAATGAATAAGTTTTTGGTTTCATCCTTTAAAATTGAGTTGGTTTCAAAATTGGGCTTCATTCTTTTTCATGTTTTGTATTTTATTAAGTAATTTTGTTCACATGATCCAGGGTATGGGTTTCAATGAACTTACCCTGGTTTGTTGGTGTTTTTTAAGTGTTTTTTGTTATTTTTTTATTTTATCATTTTACATTGGATTTGTTAGGAATTGAGTTTCATAATTTTTTTTATTTGCTTTTTATAAGGTTATCTTGATCTTACGACTTGGATCGCTAGTTTGGCATGCTAACTCGGGTTAACTTAAGTTATTTTTTAAGTCAACTAGATCATGTCAAGATAACTCTCACACAATTTAATTTTAAATCTAAACTAGGTAAGAAATTGAATCAAGAAATTTTAAGATTAACTCATTTGATTAATTTTAATAAAAATATCAAACAATTCTTTATAACCTTGATATTTGTTTACAGCACAAACCTATAAAGTATTATAACAAAAAAAAAATGATGGTTTTTTTTTGGATAAAATATTTTTTCAGAAGAAGGATTTGTTAATTATCCTTAAATCTTTAGCAAACCCGGTATATACAACATGCTTGGATATCTTGCTATAAACCCGACCCGACCCGACACTTGCATGCCCCCGGCTGCTCTTCTTTCCCAGGATTCTTTTTGAAGCGAAGATTAAACCTTAAAGATATCCACTTGTTTCGTTTGGGTTCCTTCTTCAAGTAGGCCATAGCAATCTCCTTTGATGGCTAAGCTTTCATGATATCATTATCCATTATCCAGGCTTAATATGTGCATCAAAGCATCGAAGCCCGTAATATAGTTCAGACCTTAAGGGCAAGGGTGGAGGCATGTATGGGCTAGGATGGGCTCTAGTCCAGGTAAAGATTTTATCAATATTTTTTTATTAGTTTTATGTTAAAAAAATTTGTAATTCTCAATTGAGGTATCAAAAACTTTTGAAAATTTACGTATAGCCTTCTAATATAATGTTTTAGCTTGGGTTAAAATTTCAGAATTTTTGGAGAAATTCAGAAATTTGATAAAAAATCACAATTTGACCAGTTTTACGTTATTGGATGTAATTTTCAATTCAACCATCAGATTGAGCTGAAATTTTACGAGGGATCTTAAAATATATTGAATAAAATCTTGTTTAAATTTTAGGATGAACAGAGTTTGATAGTGCTAAAAAAAAAACATCAAATAAAAGCAAAACGACTCATTAAGGGTAAAATGGTTATTTGCTATTAAAAAATAAAAAAAATCAATTCTTCCTTCCTTTTATATGTTGCCGACTGGGCAGAAGCAGAATAGTAAAAGAAAAAAAAGAAAAGGCGAGAGAGAAAGAGAGAAAAGTAAGGAAAAAACATTAAAAAAAATCCAAGAAAAAAAATAAAAAAGTGAGAGAATACCCTTATAAACTTACAAAGTCTAACTTATAAAATACTAATCTAAGGAAGAATCAAGTGAAGAAAGGAGGAATTGAGAGGGGAAAAAAAATTTAATTACTTTGTTTTTCAGTTGACATGAGATTGTTATTTTATTCCGGTTGAGGAGTTGTTACAATATCGATTCAGATTCGATTATAAATGAATTATATTTTACAAAATATCGAAGGATGTAACTTTAATAGTGAGTTTATTTTTACTTTCATTTTAATTTTATATACTTTTAAATTTATTTTTTAATATTTTGGGTAGTGTATTTGAATTTAAACTTTACTGTTAACTTTAAAAATTTATATACATGAGTTAATAATTTATCTTAAAAAAATTTATATATTTATTTAATAGCTCAGGGTAGGAAAAATTCCCGGCACCGCGGGCCTTTTCATTGAAAATGATAAATAATGATCATTTATCTAATAATTGAAACAAAATGACCATTATAAAAACAAGGAGGAGGAGAAAGAAACCGTAAAGAATACTGCAAGGTAAGTTGCTTTGCTTCAGGACGGTC
>Ga0307515_10011340_pt1 | contig 16914 bp, 2 predicted proteins | sample 17_EM_MG_FD_194513 | JGI IMG/M metagenome (GOLD analysis project Ga0307515, IMG submission 194513) | Populus trichocarpa ectomycorrhiza microbial communities from riparian zone in the Pacific Northwest, United States - 17_EM | ecosystem: Host-associated > Plants > Roots > Unclassified | place... | reverse complement strand
AAGAAGTTAAGCAGGCGACTCCTTAGTAAAGGTAGAGTCCTTAGTTAAGAAGATGTTAATTTGTTAAAATCTAAAGATCTATAAAAGCAGGAGGCCTCTGTATAAAAGTTGACTTAAAGGGAGTATAAGAAAGGAGTGACTTTACTAGAGCTAAATATCACTATATTAAGTACTATATCTTATTACCTAACGCTCGGCCCCACCTAACGCTCGATTTTCCTAACCCTATTAAATATATTTAATAGGCTAAACATTAATAAAAACTAATAAAATTTATATAGCATATAGACATTTTATAGGCAGTTAAGACTTTTTTTTTAAAAAAAAAAATGGCGGTTTTTAAGACTTTTAAATATAACTAAAGTACCATTATATATATTAAAATAGTTTTTTTTTTATTAAAAACATTATAGTAAAAAAAAAAATAGCTTAAATTAATTGTTTAAATCTTATAAAAATTTAATATAGCTATATTAAAAAATATATTAAAAAACCTACATTTATTTATTTTATATATATTATTAAAAGGTCCTTAAAATCGGACTCTGCACCTATACGTAGTAAGGCCTACAAATCTGCTGGTTTTTAGGCTTAGTAGAGCCAACGTAGAGACGTCGCATAGCTATGGGTAGGAGGTCGTGATGGTAGTCGAAATGTTGTAGGGGGTAGTGAAAAGTTTTTATATGAGATAGTAAGATCTCGAAAACCACTACTAACGGTACCCCCTTTATAGTAGACAACTGCTATATTCTCTTATTTAACCCAATATAATCCTCGCGGATATAAAATGGAATTTAATATCCCTTAACCCCTAATTAAAAGCATTAACGACCTTATATTAATAAACGAACAAACGTAAATAAACGAGTAGTAAGTAAATATACGGCCTCTCTTAACCCCTAAAGCGATCGCCCGCGGAGCATACGGTTACTCGACGTTTTATTACCGCCGTAATACTATAATAGCCTAGATTGCGACCCACGGTTTTCCTAATCTCCTTTTAATAAAGTAGTAACCCTTAGAAAGGGCCTAGCTAGGGCCTAGGCATAAAAGATACCTAAAGCATATAATATATCCCGCTGTTAGTACTACGGTAGCTAGAATGGATAAATCCCCCTTACGCCTTTAATAGCTTTAGAGGGGGGGAGGTAAGGCATATATAGTAATAGTTAATAAGAGATAGCATATAGAGGACGGTTAAGATATAGGAGAAACAATAAGTACACGGCGATTAATTAGCGAGGCCTAGCTAGGACGTAGTGAACCCTAGCTTTAGATAAGCTAAAGAAGAAAGTAGTAATTCCTAAGGAGTTTAAAACATCTAAGGAGGAGGACGTGCTATATTCCTTTTTACTTATAAGAAACTATAGGTTCTTATATAGGCTTTTATAATATTCTAAAGTCCCTTAAACTAGTTATTCTCGTAATATATTTATTACTTCTTCTTATAGGGCCCTTAGTACAGAAAAGTTTAGTACTTACTATACTTTATATAGTACGGTCTTAATCTTTAGTAGTAGAGTTACGTCCCTACTAATACGACCCATCTTAAAGAACTCCTATACTAAAGCCTTTTCTTAGTTAAATAACATGGCCTTAAAAATATCTCTTTCTCTTAGCTAAATATCTCCTATAATTATGCGCTCTAATTATTCCGGCTTTAGTTACGCCCTATAAGCTAGCTTAGTATATTATAGCTTAAGAAAATAATTATACGGAATAAGAGGCAATCCTTAAATAAATGCCTTCTATTAATATTAGGCTACCTCTCGCTATTCTATTATGCCTTCTATAACTATTCTATCTAGTACTAATAAATTAACTAGGTAGACTTTATCTGCCTTTTATTTATACGCGGTTACTACATTTATAGTATTTAGTTAGGCCTTACTCTAGTAGCTTTCTATTTACATTATAAATAAATCTATTATCCTTAACATTTAATATATAAAGGACTTAGCCCTTACTTTAAATACTAGTTTCCGATTCTTCCTTAAGTATTTCTTTAAGACTTCCTTTAAGGTTTTACTGTCGAGCTCTCTCTCTATCTAATATTACGTTCCTTTCTTTACTAATTGCTCTATTTAGCGAATATCTCAAACAGTAAACGTCCGTATTAGAGCCACACCTTACCTCCCTTTTCTTTATTCTTAACGTCCTCCTTATCCTAATATACTAGGTTATAAGTAACCCTAAATATAATCCTAGTGGTTATACTAGGTATATATTTCCTAAACTATTTTTTATACTAATACCTTTGTCTAGTTTAAAGAACATCGCATTCTTATAGGACGCTAAGAACTTTATTTTAACTCTGCTATCTTTTAATTAAATATTATAAGATACCTAACCTATTACGATTCGTTTCGTTACTAGTCTAGCCCTTATTAACTATAGTTTACTAAGTATTACCTTATATAACATTTCCCCTACAGTAATAAACGTCGTAGATATTAAGATATTACCTATTACTATAGGGACCGCATATATAAATCTAATAAACTCGGACTAAGTCCTATTAGTAGACATTAAATATATACCTTATAGTTATAAAGGTAGACTTAATATTGGTAAACCGTGTTATAAAGCCACGCTTTCCTTAATAAGATTAAGCTCCGCTCTAAAGTTAATTAAATATTTAGCCCTTCCGTCTTCTATCTACGCTTTTACCTTTAAGCATTATCTTTAAAACCGGATAAATTCTGCTTCTCGTTTAATCTAGTTTACCTTAGTAGTTATTAAGCCGGCTTAGTTAGTATAGAATGTTAGGTATACCAATAACACAAATACCTTAACGTCCTCTTACTTCTATTGGTAAGGCTCCGCAAAGGGTAGCAGAAAAGGCTTAAAAAATAACCTTACGACTTTAGGCATGTATATAAGGCAGTCTCTAACAGTAACCTTAATAGTCTTTAACAAAATCTTATCTTCCATTACGGTTAAGCTTAAGACGTTCCCTTTTAAGATATCTATTATCCTAACCAGCTTTATCCGCAGTGCCTTAGCTATTATTATTACGTCCACTATTTACTCTATCTATCTTAACTATTTAGTATAGTTTATTTTATTAACCTTATTATTACTTAACGGTAGTTAAGGAGCCTACTACTGGGATCGCGATATAATTTAGATATGTCCTCCTAGTTATATATTTTAAACTACTACTAGTTACTAACCAGATGGTTTTAAAGGCGGTTTTATTACCCTTACTTCCCCCTATAGCCTTCTAAGATCATATAACCGTAATATAGGCTATAACTGGGTTGCGGCTCTAACCGAATTAATATATAATAACTCTACTTAGTATATATCTTTCTAGGACTTACTAAGTTCCTCCTTACTTTTAATATTACTACCTTTTATAAGCTCCACTAAAGCTGCCTTTAGTAAAATGCCTATTACTAGAGCATTAAGATTAACATTCGCGTTCTGCTTTAGCTAGTCCTTAAAAAAACTAGATCTAATTATCGCTTAGTAAGTACAGAATTGTATTTCCTAGGCGCTTATATATTCTAGCGCAGATTTAGTTATTTTTATTTATATATAGGGAACTATAATAAACTAATTCTTAGAGCTATAGATATTAATTAATAAAATAGTAAGAACCCCTGCATCTATAATACGCCTAAGCTTATACCTAGTATACGCTAAAGTTTTCTAGCCCTCTATACCTTCCTAGCCCCAGCTTATATTATTCTTAAGGCGCTCTCTTATAGGGCTGCTACGGTCGACTATTACTTAGTACTAGTTGTGGACCTATTTATTCTTAATATATTAACACCCTATTTAGGAGCTATATATACTATATTAGATCTTAACAAATCCTATTTAAAAATGGCATTAAAGATACAACGCCCGCCAATTTGACCGTCCTAAGATTAAGTTTCCAGTTAATTAATAAGTTTTTCCAGTTTAGGGTCTACTTCTTAAGTCATTTAATAGGTACTTACTAACTTACTTAGCTAAAAAAACTACAGGTGATTAAAGGGCAGTATCTCTTTAGTTAATTATAGCTAGTTGCTAATTATAAAATTATTTAACTAGCTAATAAAGGCCTTAATTCTTAGAATATATTATTAATAACCAATCTACGCCTTTATGCGAATTAAGCCTATCCTCTATAGCTTTCCTTATTAGATAGAAGTTAAAAGACTCTTATTTATCCAGGTCGGCCCCTATTTTAGCTATAGTATATCTTTAATATTTAAATAGGAGTCCCCTTACGAACCAGTACCCTTATTCGCGGTTTTCTAAATTACTAGCCTTAGTAACCTTTTAGGAGATTAACGTAAACTACCTATAGTATTTACATATACTGTTAGGTGGATTATTTCTACATTATAGCATATAAGCTTCCAAGAATTCTACTGTTTTAACTTATTAAAAGTAGTTACTTCCTTAGTAGTCTATTCTAAGCTTCCTTATAAGTTCTATCTAGTTACTAATTATAAACTTGGATAGGCTTTAGATCTATATCCCTATCTAATAGTTATAATACTTTAAAAGTCCTTAATACTTCTTATTATCCGTAACATAATATCGGATATATAGTTACTTATACTATTTAATAAATTATAATATATTTTGTCCCGTAAAGTAAGGGGTCCTAAGAGTTCCTAGAGCTAGTATAGGCTGGGCTATAACATATACCTTATCTTGTTCCATTAGTAGTCTAACGAAAGGCGGCGGGTTTATAGTTTCTTTAAAGATAGGTGGGTAAACCTTGTAACCCTTATCCTCTATTTATTAAGGGTTATTAATCCCTAACGTTATAGGAGTTAGAGTTAGTATCGCAGACCTTAGTTTAGGAGAGCTTCGTAGTTTAATAAACTGTTTACTTTCCTCTCCCTTTTTAGTGCCTTTATTATTATTATAGAATAGACCTAATATCCCTAATAATCCCTTTGCTAGTACTATCGCCATTATTCCTATAAATTTAAAGGTAGCTCCTATAAATGCGAGAATAATTGTATAGACTATTATAAATATAGTAAATAAAATATAGAAGACTCTTCTCTGCCGTTCCTGGTATACTATAGTCCTCCTTTTTATCCTCTATCTTGCTATACCACGTACTCGCCTTCGCATCACTATTTACCAACTACCGTTCCCGTATAAAGAATTTAGCAAATATCGTTAGTTTGCTCCTATGGCGGTAGCTATATACCAGTCGCAGATATATCCGTACTTTTTCGCCCCCCTTTCCACACATTAGTTCTTTTATAGTTCTAAATCATTTCTATATATCTTCTGTATATATAACACTAGGCTTTTAATCTAAAGAGCTTGCTGTCGTCCCTATATAGAATGCCATAAAATATACAGGAGGGTACAACCTCTCTTAGATAGGAAGTTACGATATAGTTAGTTAATCGGTTAATTATAATCAGCTAGTAGAAAAGCAATTAATAAGAAGGAAAGAAAAGAGTGTATTAAAGAAAAACTATTAGTCTGTTAGTCCTATGTAAGTTATTAATGACTCTAGGGCTTTAGACCAATCTATATAACTATAAAAGGTCTAGGCTTTCCCAAAGCTATACCTAATCTAAATATTAAATCTAGGAGGCCAAATCATACCACTATACTATTAAAAACTAATATCTAATCCCGCTAATATAAGAGACGCTAAACTAACTAAGTAAGGCTCGCTTTTATACAAAGCTTAATATTATCTCTACATTTAACCACCTCTGTATTAAAAAGGAGATAAATAGCTTACTATATTTTAGATTATTTAAGTACTTAGTAATACCCTTTAGCCTTATAAACGCTCCGAGCTTATTTTAATATTATATAAATAATACCCTATATCCTTACCTAGATATCTTCCATACTGCTTATATTAACGACATCCTAATATATAGTAATAACCCAACTAAATATTAGAAATACATTAACTTTATTTTATAAGCCCTATACGGAGCTAGTTTATAATTAGATATAGATAAATATAAGTTTTATAAAACGGAAGTCCCATACCTTAAACTCCTTATTTTTATAAATAGTATATAAATAAACCTAAAAAAGGTTAAAGTAATTATAAACTAGTAAGAACCTAAAAACGTTAAGAATATAAAAGCCTTTATAGAATTTACTAACTTCTACTAATAGTTTATTAATAAATTCTCTGCCCTAGTTTTACCCTTTATAGCTCTAACCTAAAATAATAAAGCCTTTATCTTTAATAAGGAATATAAAAAGGTCTTTACTTATCTAAAGGTTATATTTACTACTATGCCTATACTCTAACACTTTAACCTAAACTAAATAAGTATTATAAAAGCTAATTTATCCAACTATGTTACTAAAGGCATTCTATCTTAATATAATAAAGATAGAGTATTATACCCTATAGTATACTTCTTAAAATAACTAAGCCTAGCTAAATATAACTATAAGATCTATAATACGGAGCTACTAGCTATTATTAAATGTTTTAAATAATAGCGACCTAAACTAGAAGGCGCTAGATTTTTAATTAAGGTCCTTAACGATTATAAGAACCTATAGTACTTTATAACTATAAAATAGCTAAGCTACTACTAAGCCTACTAGTTAGAGTATCTATCTTATTTCCAATTCTTAATTATATACTATTTAGGTATTAAAGGCTAGAAGACTAATACTCTAACCTAATGCTCTGTCACGGCACTGACCTAACGCGTTGTTATGGCTCGTATACGTGTATGTATGAGTACGGACCTAACCCCTAAGCGACACGTATATATACCGCCTCATCTCCTATATAGCTCCTTACACGACATCGTTTGTTAATTATATACAGTTACCTCATACATCGTACCTTGACAGTCAGCACGTATTGTGACATACTCTTAAGATGCGCTAGTACTAAAAGAAGCGCGTTTCTACTAAAATTAGACCCTACTCCGCCCTAAACTATTTAACCCTCCTACTAAAGACCTTATAGTATATGCTCTTAAAATAACTAATTAATTAATTAAATAGATTATAGTTAATAAATACCTAAATAATAAGTTTATTTAAGAGACGCTTAAGCTAATTTAAGATGGCATTAGACGCTTTAAAAATATTTTCTTAAGTAAATATAAAAATTATAGAGACCGCTTATATTATAGAAACCGCCTAGTTATACCTAACTATAACAAACTTAAGCTTAAGCTCCTTAAATATATATATAATTTACTAGTAGCTAGCCACCTAGGCTAAGGGAAAACCCTAGAACTACTCTAATAAGAATACTATTAGCCGAATATATATAATATAACACAAAGGTACGTCTTTAGCTACTATACCTACTAATAAGCTAAAGCTTCGCATAAGATGTATAACGGCTTCCTAAAACTACTACCTATTCTAAACCGAAGATAAAAGGACATTTTAATTAACTTTATTATTAATCTTCCTATAAGTAAAGGCTGTATAAATATTATAGTAGTTATAAACCAACTATCTAAGATAAGACACTTAATTGCCTGCCCTAATATTGTAACGGCGCTATCGCACGTTACCTACCAAATTTTGCCATGTTCTGCCGACCTATAATTAGCTCGCCCAAAGCTAGCGCCTTAGCGGCTTACCCTATATATTTATTTACATCGGTCCTAGCAACCCCTTTTCCTTCTTCTTAGCTTAGTATTTTTGTAATATAGCATTCTACAAGCTTCGGTTTAGAGGCATTTATATAAGCCGTAATATTATACTAAGCTCACCCTATACTGCCTAGGAAGGCCTTAATAATATCCTACTTTATAAGCTAGATAGAACTAAACCTATACCCCTAGAATTAAAACTAAAGCGTATAATACTAATAAATTCTAGAGAGCTAACGATAGTACCTAAAGTAAGCTTATTTAAGAGAGCTATCTTTACCTAAGAGGAACCTAAGATCTAGTTAGGATTAGAGATTAAAGATAAGAATAATGTTATAAACGTACGCGAGCAGATTTGCGCCCTTGCGGCTAGTTAAAAAGCTAATTATCTTAGAGCAAGAAATATATAAGAGACCCTATAAGAGATCCTAAAAAGCCTTATAGTCCTATAAAATAGCCTAGCTTTCCCCCTTTAAAGCCCTAGCTAACTTATTTACTCTACTAAATATAATATACTAGGGAGTACGGATATAATAATAAAGCAATTAAAGTCCGTTAAGCTCCTTAACCCCTAACCACTATCTAATAAGATAGACCCTACCTTTAAGAATTAAAGGATTTAAGTATAAGGAAAACTCCGCGTTAACTATAACTATTTCCCCTCTAAAGAAACTAAGATACTTTACCTTTTTAGTTAAACTATAGAGGATACCTAACGATACCTTTAAGCCAAATTTAAGGATAACTCCCCTGTCCGCTTTATATCTATTAGTAAAATGCTATAGTATTTAGCCGCTATATATAAAAACCTAAATAAAGCATAGAATGCGCGTTATAACTATAATAGCTTAATAATAAAGTTAAACTAATCCTTTACTAAGTTCTAGACTTAATTTTTATACCTAGCAGGCGAAGGCTAGGTTCCCCTTAAGAACTATTATTTAGACCTATACGATAAGCTAACGGTTTAACTATAAAAGAAGATTATAGTAGCCTTAGACGACCCACCGACCTACTAAAGACTTATAGCCTAATATCTGTTATTAGACTTAGAACTAAAGTAAATTAATACCTATTCTAATTAATAAAAAAGGGCCCGTAGTAGTTAAAACTTATTAACTATACTTATAGGAGCTAAAGTAGGAAGATAAGCCACGATAGCTCTTATACTAAAAGCGGTCCTATTTACGCACTAGAGAGCCTTGCCTAACTAGCTACGTACTATATTATTGGCCGGTACTCGTTATAATACCCTAATTAACCCTACCTTGGCTATGTGCTATAACTGTAATAAGGAGGGTTACTTTACCTTATCTTACCTAGAGCTAAAGGATATAGGCGATATTAAGGAGATAAAGGAAAGAGAAATATCCGATAAGTTGGGAAAAGAAGAACCCTAAGGAAAGACTCCCCTTTAGGGTACCCTATCGATCTTAAAGAGATTAATCTTAGTTAGTTAATAAGTAGAAAGTATTTTATAGTTCTATGTATAGGTATAAGGCATATTATTAGGGTGTATAGTAGGGAGTAGGTAAGCCGAGTATAAGTTATAAAGAGAGTTAATAGAAGAGGACGATATGGTAATAAGGGTAGGCAATAGCCTAGGTATAGAGACGAACTAATAGGGGAGGAAGGAGGCTGTAAGCCTAAGGAGCTTATAAGGGGTGGCCAAGGCCTAGCCGAGGCTAGCCTTAGCAGCCCCTAAGAGCTCCTAGGATGTAGCCGAGTAAGGGACTAAAAGTACCTTTATAATAGGATCTTAAAATAGATATAAAGTTAATATAGCCGCCTTTATTAATACTAAAGTAAATAGCTTCGCCTTTATAAATACTACTTATATAAATAATATTGCTAGGTTTCTAAATATAAAAGCCACCTAACTAGAGAAGCCTATCTAGGTAAAAGGCTATAACGGCTAAGCCGGTTAGCTGGTTACCTATATCTTAAAGTTATATATCGCTTTTAACAGACGACGCTAATATAGTATCCCTTTTTATATCCTAGACCTAGGGTCCTATAATATAATCCTTAGCCAAAAATAGATATCCTATTTTAATATTTAGCTAAACATATAATAAAGATAATTTGTCTAGCCGGAAGATAGACTAAAGGTACCCTTTTTTATTAGGGAAATCTAAACTAGGGGCGGCGTAATATATAGATTTATTATAGATTAAGCTATATATCTTTCTTAAAGACTTAGTTTCTATATATAGTATCAGCCTAATAAATAGTATTAATTTAGGGCCGCATAAGGTTTTTTATTATAATACTAATTTCTTTTATAAAGGAAGGGGTTAAAAGTAGGGTTTTGGGCTAAATAAGCCGTCTACTTTATATATTAAGCTATAAGCCTAAATAGACTAACTATTTTCTCCCTAAGATTATATTATAGCCTTTTAAGTCTATAATAAGGAAGGGGATATTATACTGCATTTATCTATTAACATAAAGGTAAATCAATAAAATAGTTATAATAGGTAGCCCTATTTATCCGTTATACCTATAAATAGGAATTAGTTTAAGTAGTTCTTTAAAGGGTATATTTAAAAAGTTAGCCAGCTTTATAGCGCACTAGGTATCTATTAAGGTAAAGGCATTTACTTTAGAGTTAGCTAAAGTAGAGGTTAAAACTTAATATTTATTATAGAATAAAGTATAAGGGATAGTGTAGCTTTTTTCATTAACTAGCTAACCTAAATTAATATATAATATATTAATCCCTTTTAACCTTAAAGAGGAGTCTTTCTTTAAGGTTCCTCCTTTTCTAACTCTATACTATCCTCCTAAATTAATAAAACTTTATCCCTTTTTATATTTATTAAGCAGTTTTTTATAATATAGTCCTTTTAGCTATAAGAGAAGTAGGCGCCTTAATTACTAAGGGCCTATATATAGGGCTAAGTATTTACTAAATTTATAGTAGGACTAGCTATATAGCTAGCTGCTAAATTAGTAGCGGACTATATAGCTAGTGCTATAGGAGTTCCTAATTATGCTAGGATACTATAGGCTGTTTTTATATTGCTTATAGTTTGATTTAAAGGATTTCTAGCTCTATACTATTTAGCGCGTACCTTAATTTAATAAAGGCCTTAGTTAATAGCTAAGCACTAATCTATAAGTTCCTTTAGCGTCTATATAGTAGTAAAAACTAGTAGTACGGCCCGCTATAGGTCTAGGGTAAGCTTATTAAATAGGTCTAGTATTAGATCTTTTTAGGGAATTTAGGCCTAGCCCATTAAGTATAAAAAGCGGGTTTAAAAGGCCGAAAAGGTCTCCGTTGTTTTTATGTTTAGGCCTTTATAATTAAGGCAGTCGTTTTATACCTTAAAGAGGTCCTTATAAATAAAAGATAAGTAATTAATTTTTTTTAGAGTTAAAAGGGTTTATTAAAAATCCTTAGTGTATTATAGGCATAGGTATATTTAGGTGTCCCTACTAGTATGGCTAAAATATAGGCTATTTGGGCCTAAGGGGTAGGAAAGTAGTTAGTATTAACTTTAAGCTTATCCCGTAGTTAGAGCTTCTAGTTATTAAATATAGTGTCTATTCTATCTATAAGTAATAAAGGGTTTATAACTTTTATAGACTATAATAGGGCTATATAGGGCTTAGTAGGTCCGCTAAGGCGCTAGAATAGGGCTTTAAATACTATAGCAAGTCTCTAGGTATTTAATAATTCGTTACTAAATATAGAAGTAGGGGTATCTTTAGCTTTAAGCAGCTCTTATAGTTATTTAATCTTAGTATTAGCTACTACTAGCTCTACCTAGGGGTTTAAAATATTAACTGTTTTATTATCTAAGGTATTTAAAGGTCCTATAGCTGCTTTACTAGCTACTATATTTCTTAGCATAGTAGTAGGGGTATTAGATAATTTTAGGTAAATTCTTTAAGGGTTTTAGTCTGTGCTTATTCTATTCTTAGGGTTTATATTCTTTTTATATTTTTCAGTTTTAGTTCTTATTTTTATTCTAGTTCTTATTCTTTAGATATATTTAAGTTCCTTTTTAAAAAGAAAGAGTAGATAAGCTTTAGATAATATTAACGACTTAGTTAATTAAGGTATAAGCACGGTAAGAGGGACGCGTAAGCCTATATAATTAAATTGTCTAAAAACAGGGATTTAAAGCTAGGGAAAGAAAAGGAGAAAAAGAGTAGCGCCGCTTAATATTTTATAAGATCTTCGCGTTATATAACTGCAATATACGGCAACTTATAGCAACTTACTAGTATAGAGGACTATAAAGTTCTACTAAGTTCTGCTAACTAAGTTCTGCTATTTTCTGCTAGTTAAGTTCTGCTATTTTCTACCAGTACTATGATATTCTCTTACCTCTATATAGGTTATATTCTAATAGTAGGTATCTAGGGGCTTATAGAGCACTCTATTCCCTAAAGTATTTACCTTTTTTATCCTTTTCTATTCTTTTAGAGAAGTATTTAAAGTAATCTTTTCCTAGCTTTCGCTGAAAGAAAGTTAATTATAGCCTTTTAGAGGTGTATGATTACAGCACCTGGTGTATAAACGCGTATTTACGCGTTCGTGCATAACTACCTACGTGCTGACTAATTAGGGGGGAGGCGCGTTAGTATATAGACTACGTAGTCTACTATAATAGAATTAACAGTCACCACTATCCTAAAGAGCATACGATACTATACGTATTTCGTGCCCTGGGATACGACTTACTTATACTATTAAGTTAGTATAAACACTGATTAGTAAGCGCGCATAGATTAGTAATTACTTAACACCCCCCCCCCGAGCGATATATACAACAGCGACTACCCGTTTAAACTCCTAGTACAACCTACTAGAAGGTTAGAAGTTGGGGATTACGGACTTATCTTTAACTCTATATGCTTATTTAAGTCTTAGTATAGTTTACTAGAAGTTATAGACGTGAATATAGACCTATACGGAACCCCTATCCTTAACCCCCTTAAACCTTAAACCTCTTCGGACCTTTTACAGAAATCCCCTACCCTCCTGCGAACTATTACGGACCCGTTAATTGATTTTACGGACCGTTATAAGACCTCCCCCACCCGTTATAAGCTGCTACCACCCGCTACGCACCACACTATACTATATAGTATGGTAGATATTAGCAAGCAAGTCAGCGAAGGTCAAAAGAAGTGGAGATAAGGAGTTAACGTTACGTCTATAAACGACGTTAACGACTATATTAGTTTTAAAATCCTTAAATATAAATACTTTAAGCTTATAAATAACAACCTATGGGAGTAATACTAGGAAGACTTTGTGGACTTTACGGAAACTATTTTTAAGGCCTGCAACCCTATTACTATCCGTAAACTATAAACCCTTTTATATAACTAAAGTATATGGGTTAAAAGGGATAAACGAGTTACTGTTGCATAGTCTTTATATAATATAATACATAAGAAAGACCAAACAGAATGGACTAAAGAGGAAATCCTAAACTAGGTTAAAACTACTAAAGAACTCTTTACTTCTTCTAAACTTAATAGGATCGCCGGCCTTATACCTAACCTACTTAACCAAATTTATCCTATAGACCTAAGCGGCTTTAGAGCTAACCTCGCTAGCTAAAATACACCCTATTCTTAAGTTACGGACTACGCTATAGACTATAATACCCCTATAACCCAAAATACGGACCATAATACCCCTGTAAACCAAAATATGGACCAAATTACCCCTATTATTTAAGTTATAAATCCGTAAGCTATATATCCGCAAACTATATATCTATAAGCCATATATCCGCAAGCTATAAATTTATAAGTTATAGATCTACAACCTACCTAAGTAAAGACCTATGGTAAGGAGCTAGCTAACCTAGCTAAGCTTTATACTAACGAATCTAAGTATAGCAGTAAAAATGACAACTTTGACTTTAAACTGACTATCTTTACGGACCTTTGCCAGAAGGCTAACATTTCTAAATAAGAGTTTAGCTAAGCCTACTCTACTATACTGCGCGGCCTAGCACTTAACCACTACTACACTAACCTTAAGAGTAACCCTCTTAGTGTTCCCTTTGATAAGCTATACGAAGCCACCTATAATTACTTTAAAGGACCGGAATATAAGCGTAATATCCTTACCTAATGGAATGCGACTAAGCTACGGACCGTAATCGACAAGAACACTAAAAAATTGACTATAGAGTGCCTACAAATTCTTATTAAAGACCTCCGGCACCTATAGCATGGCCTTAACGCTAAGCTTTAAATAGACAACTTCCTGTATAATAAACTTATTACGGCCTACTAGGAAGTAGAGCCCTACAAGTACGCCTACTACAAGCCTACAGATACCTTAGCTAGCCTTATTAATAATTTACGCTCCTCTATTATAACGTACGAAGTCTTAAACCCACTAGGCAGTACTTAAGCCTTTATTATAGATATTTAATATCCGTAAACAGACTTAGACGTCTACTTTACGGACCGCCGCTACTGTTAGTAGTACCTATACCGACCAAGTCCTACCTGTAACCCCCGTAATAACCCCTATATAAAAACATACCCCCATAAACAAACTAGCTAGAAATGCTTCGTGTGCGGTAAGGAAGGATGTTGGTCTATAAGGTATACCCGGGAAGAACATAATAAGTCTAAGAAGAGACTTAATAGCTATATTAACCAGTTTATTTTAGAATACGAAGGAAAGGAAGTAGAAGAGCCCCCTAATAAGTTAATAGAAGCCCTTATAATTAACTTTAACTTAGATGCTTAGGAATAAGAGACCTTAGAGATATTCCTAACCACTTTTAGACCTTTTATAGACAGCTAAGCCTTTAATATTACGACCGTATTAGCCGATCGCTCCTTTACACACTTAATTGTACCCGAAAACTGGCCCGCAAGTATACCCGTTGGACCTATTATGGACGTTACGGACGTTATAGATTACGAGCAGGACCTATTTGCATATATTACTATAGAACGCTATACCCCCAAAGAATTCTACGGCGTTATAATCGATATAGGTGCCTCTAAGAAGTCTACTATAGGTTATGGACAATACCTTATATATAGGACCACTATAAATAATAATACGGACATTAATATTACATAAACTGGGGCTGTAAACGTCTAATTCGGCATCGGCTTAACCGCATTAATTGGATTAGTTAAAGTTAAGACTCTAATTGGCCTAGTTAACTTCTATATAGTAAAAGCGGACACCCCCTTCCTACTCTGTCTTACAGACATGGATAGGTTATAGGTGTACTATAATAATGTTATAGACACCCTAATTGGCCCTATAACTACCCTAGGAAGTAAGTATATTACCTTACTAATTACACAATGATTCGGACACCCGTTCCTTATATAGGGAGAGACTTTATAGACCTATATTTAGGAATCTTTTAACTATAACCCGTACTACCTTACCAGTACGGAAATCTACCGCCTATACCGCCGTTTCGGCTACCTGTTAGCCGAAAAGCTATATAGAGTCCTTAAACGCTTTGGATATAACAACGTTAATAGGAAGGCAGTTAACCACCTAACTAAATACTGCTCCTTTTGCCAGAAATACGGACGTTCCCTAGGCTGATTTAAGTTTACCCTTTATAAAGACCTTAATTTTAACCACTTAGTATATATAGACATTATGTATATTAATGGCAGCCTAGTATTATATATAATTGACGAGGCAACCCGCTATTAAGCCGCCTATTGGTTGCAAAATATATCCGTAAAATATACTTAGGACATTTTACGGACCTACTGGATTGATATATACGTTAGACCCCCTAAGTATATTACCTATAACGCCGGTAGGAACTTTATTAGCAAAGAATTCCAACAGTACGCTATAGCTATAGCTATTTTAACAAAAGCTGTTCTAGTTAAGGTATACTAGTCCGTTAAGCTTATTAAGCGAGCTTACTTAGCTCTACGGAGAGCTTATTAGATCATTATAGACGAGTATAAGGATATCTAAAAGGAACTGGCTCTACAGATAGCTGTAAAAGCTATTAATAACACCGCTAGCCCTAACGGACTAGTACCTACCCTTTTAGTTTACGGAGCCTACCTAAGGATAAGCAACCTAGGCCCTCTTACCCTATCTATTACGGAATGAGTAGCTGTAATACGGAAGGTAATAGCTGAAATAGTCAAATTACGGGCTAAACAAACTATTAATAACGCTTTGTACTACCGCAACGGACCTAATACAACCTTAGTATATAACCTCCCGCTTAATTCTAAGGTTCTTATATGGCGCGAGAGCGGCAATTAGACTGGACCTTACCGTTTACTAGCTGTAGAAGATGAGACGTATTACGTATAACTCCTTAGCGGGCCAACTAGCTTTAAAAGCACGTCCGTAAAACCCTACTTTTGGCCCAAAAATACCTATAACGTCGAGCTAGACGAACCAGAAGCACCCGCCGAATTAGATAAACTAGAAGCACTCGCCGAATTAGATAAACTAAAAGTACCCTTGCCTACCTTAGAGGTCCCCCAAAAACCCACTAAACCTACTAAACCTGTCGTAAAGCGTGGCCGAGGACGCCCCCGTAAGAACCCCGTAACGGAGAATTATCTAACCTCCGCAGGCACATCTATAAAGCAATCTCCGCCTGCGGATATATTAGTTCTAATATAAGAAACCCCTTTTACGGACCTATAACATAAAGAGATTAACGGACTACTTAAGAAGGGCGTCTTTGCGGTTATAACGGAGAGAGACGTTCCGCAAGGCGTCCGTATATTTAACTTACGCTTTATTAACAAAATTAAGCACCCTAGTACTGATAAAGCTTTTAAAAAATTAAGGCTTGTTATATAAGCCTATAACAACTAAGAAAAGGACTTAGTCTTTACGTAATTGCCTATAATTTAACGGGTTAGTTAACAGATTATACTTATACTTATACCTAGACTACAGCAAACTAAATCCGTAGCCCTTTACTTACGGGATATCTCGCAAGCCTATATGCAGTCTAATACCTACCTAAATAGGGACATCTTTATACGGCCACCCCTTGAGCTTAACCTATAACCAGGAATAATTTTATAGGTTATAAAACCTCTTTACAGAGTACCGGAAGCTAAAAACCATTAGTTTAAGACGTACCACTAGCATTATATTAGTAAGCTTAAAATGGAATAGTTGACCTATAACCCCTACCTCCTATATAGCCCATCGAACGGCCTTAGTATTATTAGACTCTAAATAGACAATACCCTATTCCTAGCAGACTAGACCTTTACGGACGCTAAAGAAACTAAACTATAAAAGGCTAAGTTCTTAGTAAAGCCGTAAGAGTAGTTAACTAAGCAGAATCCGATTAAGTTTAATAGAGGCCTAATTATATAAAAGGGC
>Ga0307515_10011339_pt1 | contig 16915 bp, 9 predicted proteins | sample 17_EM_MG_FD_194513 | JGI IMG/M metagenome (GOLD analysis project Ga0307515, IMG submission 194513) | Populus trichocarpa ectomycorrhiza microbial communities from riparian zone in the Pacific Northwest, United States - 17_EM | ecosystem: Host-associated > Plants > Roots > Unclassified | place... | reverse complement strand
ATACGTGCCTACTTTAACCTTGATTTTCCGGAGCTGAAAATGCTTCGGTAATGAGATTTCTGCACTTTTTTAGACATTCTGTTTCGTGAAAAGTTTTTCACCACGAAATTTCTAGTGATAAATGAAGTTTTTCACTGTTTATTTAATACAATTCAGCCTAAACTTCGTCTTTTGAAATGCGAATTTTGAAGTATCTGTCAAAACACTTTTAGAATACTATGTGAGATTTGACAAAAATGCTATATGATCGATGTTTAAGTTCATGTCTTGGTTCTTCATCTCCAGATTTTTGTGCTTCTGTCCCCTGCTCTTGTGCATATAATTTTTTACTTCAGCATCATCTGTGCTTCAACACTCTACCCTTTTGTTTGTGCTTCAGCTCTATGCTTCTGCTTTTCCAACTCTATCCTTTTATTTTCTCTAGTCCATCACATCAATTTCGGATTGTTTTCCATGATAAGAGTTCTTCTGTTTCTATGCAGTTTATGCAAGTACTGTTGAATGGTAGCTTTAGGTAGAGCGTCAGTCTTCATTCTAGAGAAATGAATGCCAAAACTGCTATAGCATGACCTATTCCTCAACTAAATGTATTCTATAGGCTTCGGATCATGCTGTTGGCATAATGTGTCCATGAAGCTTGAAACTTCAAGGGGCGTTCATGTGACTACTGGCAATATACATAACCAGATTCTGGAGATGATTTCTTATACTTCATGAATTCCTTGATGGGAAAATGCCAATCATTTTGGATATAAAACCTTAGATCAATCTGCAACCTGCATTTTTTTAGATATCTTCCACAAAGAATTATCTCAACCCAAAATCTTAATATATTGATGAAGCATGAAGAATAACTTTATATTATCAGGACTACCTCTATCTTATACTAAATTTTATTAAATAAATTGAAACTATTCATTAAAGTTCTTGATATTAAAACAAAGAATCAAGAATCATTTTAAACCAAAAAACCACGCTATTGAGTGATGCTCAAAATTGGTTTTAATCGACTTTTTATCAATCTTTTAACCCAGTTCACAGAAGTAAACTTGTGAAGAATCATGCCACACCATTCAAAGTTTATTTTTCGTCAGAGTTTCTTAGGATGAGTTGGTTAGCTATTAGAAGTAAAACTCCCATTACCTTATGAAATGGAGAACCAGAAGTAATCACTGTTGCATCTCTCATTCTGATGAATCCTACTGGTCATTTTTTTTTCTCAATACAGACTCAGGCGAACTGAATGTCCTGTGATGCTATCTCAATTTATCTAACATGCATTAATGGGCGTTGTAGAAATTTAGAATAGAAGAAAAGGATATTATTTAATTATTTGATTAATATAGTATTACAACAACAAAACATATAAGAAAATAGAATAAAGCAAATTATAGAAAATATTTATAACCATAAGAACATCAGCGGAAACAATCATGCACCGTGAATCAAATTCGAAGTTAAAATTTCATATTTGCACTTGGATATAACAATAAACAAGGAGTAAATACTCCGAATAGAAATGACACAAAAGGCACAGTTATGGTTTCATAATAATAACAGTGATAGTTGTATCAATGAAGATGAATCAATAAATTATGAGTTGATATATCATTGACGAGGATAGTAAATAAAATATTTTATAGACAATGAACAGAATTAAAAACAAAGTATTTTAAAGTGATCTATGAATAACATATAGTTGTCCGCTGCAGAAGTGGAAGCTAATATTTACAACCATGTGGAAATTTAAAATAGAAGAGAAAGATAACGATCTCCTTTGATTAAATGATAAAAACAATTTTTCAACTGTCTTGATTTGTTCAATTCCTTCATTTTATTGATTATGAAATAATGAAGAGTATATATCTTGATTATTTCCTTAACAGGGTATTATATGTTAGCTACGGGATCAACTCATGCTTGGTGACCCAAAAATATATGGGGGCTAAACTGCTGTTTATTGTTCACTACTGTCATTTTAGAATTTGAGAATGATATTCCATATTTTCCATGGATGTTCTGAAGCTGTGTTTTCTTATCTTCTTCATGAATAGCAGGGGATACTCCATGTAGTTCAACTTGGCTCGATGTACCCATCCGAAGAGTCATTTCGAGACTCTGACAGCAATCCCCTCCTGTTCTTGAAGAAAACGAATACCCAGATGAATTGCTCTTAACAAGTCATAGAGTGAGCATGGATTTCTCCAAGTATTGCCGGTCAATGCTTCCTAGTTTAATTTCCTTCACAAATAGTTATGCGGAGGAGGCAATATTAATTGAATATCTATACATAATACATGTGATGTGAAAGGCCTCCAAGAGTGGAAATGCAGCATGAAATCTTGACGTGCATGTGAAAGGCAGACTTAAGGAACCAGTCCTTCATATACTCGATGGCTCGGTGGGAAGCAATTTGTGGACAGCATTGTTTCTTTCCAAATTAACAACGCCGTGCATGACATTTCGTGAGGTGATGATTGAGTGTTGAGCTCTAGGTTTAACAAAGAAAGAAACCCCCATTTTTGTCATGCATTGATGTTGTGTGCGTCATTCATTCATCATGCCAACTGATCTAGAGTTTTCCAGGATGAATAATCTGTGCATGTGAACTGTTTGAATCAGCTGGCACAATCTTTCAAATATGTTCATGGTCCTGGGGAAGAAAAAGGAGGGGGATGCGATATCATATTTTGCAGTTTTCTTCATTTCTACCAAGTTACTGTTCACTTCGAAGAGTAAAATCTAGCTACAGCTATAACTAGGGGTAAGCATGCAGTTGGTTCGGCTCGGTTTGAATAAAAAAAAATCTGGCATAATCGGGTTTTATTTATTTTAAATTGAACCAAACCGAATACCCGGTTTAAATCCAACAATTTGGTTTTTTATTTAAAAAAAAATGTGTACATGGGCCTTATAGTTGGCCTTCTTAAATTGGTTTTGATATAATACGCGTAGGCTTTTTTGAGTTCTTTTTTGTTTTTGATTTTATAAAAAATGGTTTGGTATAATTTGGTTTTTGAGCTCTAAAACTGAACCAAACTGATTTTTTTAAAAAAAAAATTATAAATGTTTTTTTTTTCCGGTTTGATACTTTGGATCGGTTTTTTCAATTAATTTGATGCCGGTTATTTCAGCTACTTCTCTGTCAAAATTTGAATTGAGCTTTTGTACTTCCATTGGTATTGGATGCTGCAACATACGGTGGGATATGTCATGGCCTTTATGGGGTCTGAGGGGAGAGGATCGGCCACTGGCTCTGCCATAATAGGGGGGGCCTTTTCGACTGCCTAATGAGCTGTTAGGACTTGGAGCTATAAAAAATAAAGGCCTCCTAGATTGTTGTCTAACCAATCTTTTATATATGTATATATATATATATATGTATATATATATATATATATATATATATGTATATATATGCTGAAATGACAGTAATATTTAAAAAAAAACATAAAAAAAATCTGAAACATATTTAAATGGTTTTTAATCCTAGAATTTTGGTTTTGAAAGAAACCATTTTGTCCAATCTTCAAATAAAAAATTAAATCTGAACAAACAATGGAGCTCAATCTCCAATTAAATAAATAAAAACTGAAAATTAAAACTGAAAAAACATGAGTTTTTTTTAAAAAAACATAAAAGCTAACCCAGGAGAATCTTTTAAACCCGGATTAATCTTACAAACTTGTAACCTGTGAAATTTTAGATTCGGGCTCAATCAAGAAGATCAATTCTCAACCAGTTTAATATTGAAGGATAAAACCAGAAAAAAATATCAATTTAAAAAACTATCAAAGTAAAAAAAAATCAAAAGAATGAGGATCAAATCTGATAGGAAAAAAACTGAAGAATGATAAAATCATAAAAAAAAAACAACTTTAAAAATTATCTTAAAAAAATAGTAATCAAAAGATTGAGTATCAAATCTAACAGATAAAAAATTCAATAAGAATGAAATTGAAAAAAAAATTAATTTGATAAATTATTTTAAATAAAATAAATAGTAATTAAACAAACAAAGACTAGATTTGACGGAAAAAAATAATTAAAATACTGCTTTAAAAATTTAAAAAGTTAGACATGAAAAACGAAGATGAACGAAGATGAGGGAGAAAATAAAGAAAAAAAACAGAAAAGAATAGCAGTGTCAAATCAAAGGTCAGTTTTACACGGTGTAGATAATATAACAATGTAAACAAGGTCGTCCCGGTAAAAAGAATCCACCATGCGCATTGTATGAACACAAAGGAGCAATGGACACATTGATGCATGAAATGCATGCTGCAACATGTTTTGGCTTTAAATAATATACTATATTTTATGAAAATATGAAATTTTTTCTCAATCAACTTGATTATAACTAAAAACATAAAAAAAAAAACTCATTGGTGCCAGTTAAAGAGAATTTTCTGTTAAGAGTAATTTATTCATTTTACTATGCTTTAAAAATATAAAAATATCAAGTTGTTCTCAATCAATATAATAATGACTAATAGACCTTGCAAAAAGACTGTATTACCTCCAATTGGCAGTCCACTTAATTTTTTTAGAAGGGTAATGTAAACCCTAAACTCAAAAATTGATAAATCAATGTTAAATAGGGAAATCTCAACTAAAAATAATAAATTAAAATGGAAAATTTTAGTATTGGAGGTGAAAAATACCTAGAAAAATTAGTTAAGTCTTAGATAAAATATAAGTAATAAAAATACGATGTGAAATGTTAACTAGTGATAATCATGTAAATTTCTTGATTGGGTAAAATAAGTATTTTTAAATGAATAATTTTTGTGAATTTGAGGTGAAAATATTTAGAAAAATATCTTATAATTCCAAACAAATCAATGTATGATTTTACGCACAAATAACACTAACTATCGATATAAGCCTCAAGTATAATCATATAGTTTTTAACTGAAAGAAAATGAAAGTTTTCAGATGAATTAGTTTAAAAATCTTGACTATTCAAGTAAATAAACAGTATATAAAGTGATATGATTCAAGGAAAGGTTGAAGAAGCAAATTTGAATTTTGGTGTAAAATTACTTATTATCTGATTATACGCTATCAAGTATAATTTTTAATTTGATTATTGGATCGAGCTAAAGCTTTTCAAGGAGTCTCTAACATGTTGAGAAGATTAAATGGATTAAAATAATAGAAATTTATAATGAGAATAGAGTATGATCTATGGTTACTGTTGGAAATATTTGCATCAATGGAGAAAAAATAAACGTGAGTATTGTATAGAGAATTTGGGATAATTCTTGAGTTCGATTGAACTCTAATGATTATGAATAAAGTAAATTAGAGACATATTCGATTACTAACGAATTCTATTGGAATAAATAGCCATTCGATCAATATAAGATAAAATAAGCTTTAGAGCCAAATATAAAGGATATTAAATTAGAAAAGATGAGGATTATGACTATACATTATAGGTGATGAAAAAAGAAAGATACAACATTTGAAATAATGAATAAAAGAAATTGTAAGTTAGTATAGATGAAATATATTTGTGTATTGTATTTTGATTTATTTTTATGTTTATAAACAAATTAATACAAGATGATAAATTAGAGTAAACAATATTTCAAATTAAAAAAATTACCTGAATTTTTACATACATGATTGTTGGTTGGAAATTAATGAGTATAGATATAGTTTAAATTACTAAGCATTACAGGTAAAATCATCATTATATTATTCCAAACTATAATGTAATGAGTTTGTGGATATAATAAAACCTTAATAACTTTTTTTTTTTTAGAAATTCGCAATTTAAACACTTAAGTTGCAATTAGACCTTTAAATTGCAAACTATTATCTTTCTTTTTTCAATAAAATACTATATTTCAAGGTTGTCAATTTCATTTCGATTGATATTTTTTTTATTAGAACGATAAATTTTGATTATAGAGCTTCTCAATGTTTTGTTTTGGGATATATATATATATATATATGTGATTTTAATTCAAATCTAAAAATAAATTAACTTCAAAAGTTTAATCCTATATAAGAAATCACAAACTCCATTATCAGGATTTGTAGAGAAAATCAAGATGTGATTAACTCAATTATACATAGAGATAAAGGCACAAACCTTGACCAGTTTTTTTATGCGATAGCAAATACTCGTGAAGGCCTTTTCCTTTAGTCACCCAGGACAATGCGACAAAATCTTAAAGCTTGAATTTTCTTTCTTAGCTGCACCAAAAAGTATATTTTCCACAAACTCAACTGCATGCGGTGTTACCACTTCAGTATTATATGATTCTGAAAAATTAAATGTGGACCGACAAAGTAAACCTAAAATATCTCGGCTGAAATTTAAATAAAAAAATTTAAAATTATTCTTAGATCCAGAGAGAGAAAATTTATTTCACGCAGGCTATTCTAACATGCAAGAATTAATTGTCAACCTTGCTATATTTGGCTTTGAATAATTCCGGCCTAAATGTTCATCGGAAATCATAGGGCTAAGTTCTTCTGGAATCATACGCATCTCGACATTAATTACTTTTTTTTTTTTGTTTAACGTGGGTGTCCGGGCCAGTTTGTGCGCACCTCGACTAATCCCACGGGCCCTGAAGTTAACGACTATGTAAGCCTCCAGTAGCCATCATATGAGCAACCACAGGGCTCGAATCTGAAACTACAAAGAGAACAAACCTCTTAATCTCAAACTCTTATCACTAGACCATCCCCTACATCACCTACATCGTTACATTAATTACATTGTTGCTTCGTGGCCCATTAGCCTCCAAGCTCTTCCTTAACTTTTGCAATCATAGGCCAGTGTCCAAAATGAGTCCGTCCAATATATAAACGTGTCTTATACATCGTTTCTCTGTTGTTGTACCAATCAATGTAAGGTCAAACATGTGAAGTGGCAAGTGCTTTTCAGTTTCAAATCAATCTGCTTTGGGCACGTAAACCTTTCCAAGAAACCATTATTCACTGCTAATTTGCCCCACGTATAGCTGGATGCCTCTGCTGTGCATCACAATTATACATTGTTCTTTAATTTACTAGTATTTTTTATGCACATATATACACGAAATGAGCATAAATGATAGTCTACATTATGCTAATTAATTACCTTTACTATTCATCACCATTAAAAAATCATGAAAATTTGTATATATCCACCTTTAGTCATCAATGCGAAATATTAGGTAAATGAGGTCATAAAATTTTAATTTAGGACAAATATTTTTTTTTTTAACCGCGAGTGTCCAGACCAGCTTACGTGCACCTCGACTAATCTTTCAAGACTCTAAAGTTAACAATCAGATAAGTTTTCAGTGACTCTGAAATTTGTGATACTTTAATTAATAATCTCTAAAAAATAAATTTAAGGTCTGACTAGTTGAGTTACACCCCCTTAGAATTCAAAAATAAAATCAATAATAAATACTTTTTCTCGTAACAATGCTTTTAAAAGACTAATTAGATTGATGAAGATTAACACGTCCGTAATCTCAGGCATGCCTAATGTCTCCGTGCTTGTTGTCATGGAGACACCCCATGTCAAATTACTAATTATAATAGCCTAATCATCATACTAGAGGATTAACAAGTAGAGATTAATGCTTAATTATTTAACAGAGTGCTTCCATCCTTCAATTTGAAGGCCAATCAAGCTTCTCGCATGGTGACACGTTTGATCATCAGACTAATCAAATAACTTGATTAGGAAAAAATAATTAAGCACAAGCATCTATAAAAAAAAATATGTACTGTTAGTAATATTATATTGTCGCGGTCGTCATTCATGCAAATATAATATATAGTTTCTATTATATTTTGGATGATCATCCACTTTTTTTATAGTTTGATTCAGGATATAATAAGTAACAAGTGATTTTGATGACGTGTGGGAGCTGCATGCATGCATAGCATATCAATAATTAACCGACGAGAGCATCCGCTTTAAGCAGATTTATTACCATATATTGCATATATAATCATTTTGTTATTATTTCTACATATTATATATATGAGTTGGCGTAATGGTTAAAAAATATATTAATTTTCTTATGATTAAGCATTATTATTCAAATTTTTAAATCTGATTTGTGAGGAGTAAAGATCATTATGAATCTTTAAATCAGGTCAATTTATATGATTTATCTGATTTAATTTAATTTAATTTTGATTTAAAAAATATTATCAAAGATACCATGATGACTTGAACTAAAATTAAAAAATATTTTGTCTATGTCAATTTTGTTCATCCAATCATTCGAACCGGAGGCAACTTAAGTATGAGTAAAAAAGCTTCAAACGAATTAACTTTGCTTAATTTGTATTATATTATACATACTTACCGTGTTAGGTCTAATCCATATTGATTGAAAAGGAGAGACAGATCACATTGAAAAGGAGAGACAGATCACATAATTATAAGTTGGCACAATTTCAAATATATATATATATATATATATATATATATATATATATATATATATATATATATATTATGGTGAATGTCCGGGTCAGCTTATGCATACCTCGACTAATCCCACAGGCCTTGAAGTTAACAACCATTTAAACCTCCAGTGATTATTATATTAACAACCATAGGGCTCAAACATGAGACCACCAGAAAAGCAAATCTCTTAATTTTAAATTTTTATCATTGAACCACAGACTGTATGGTTAAAAAACTGATCTATATATTTAATGCTATTAATCTTGATAGTTATCATGAGTTTATTGAAGAAAAAAAAAGGAGGTTTATCACTGTTTGAGGGTGGAAAATAGCGAGGCCATAAAAGTTGGACAACATTAGTCTTAGCTTAGAGTAGCCAATAAGTCCCAAATAAGCACTTTTCTTATGGTAAATTTTCTTTCTTTTCGGCCTTCTTTAACTTTTTATACTATTTTTCACTTTGATTCAAGTTGATAGATATGTTTAGATCCAATTCTAGTCTGTGTTCATATTGGTTTCGTGTTTGGCAACCAAAAACGTTTTCCCCACAAAAGTAATATATTATATTTCAATTTGTTGGACCTTCTTTGTTATATAATTCATGATTAGACTAGCCTTGAAATCGATGGCTTTGGTGACATAAAAAAATGGTGCTAGCTCTAATCATATATGATTACTCTATAATTCAAGTGGAGATAAGCTAGAAAAATATATGTTCATGCAGTAACAGATTGTGATTTATGAACAACTATATATACTGGAAGTGTTCCTGCAGGGCGTATATATGCTTTAATTTTATTAATTTATATTTTTCTGAGGGACTGTTCTTAGTCTACTCAAGAAAAAAGCTATCATCCCTGAAAATAATTGCTCAGTTGATTTGTCGAAAGTCAATGAAGTTGAGGTCTTGACGTTTTGCTTGACAGCAAGTAATCAAGTACCTCTGGCTAAGGAAGAAAGGGATTAATGGAAGGTGTGATATCAAACACACACACAGTATATAAAAGAAAAAATCAATTTTAAATCACAGTTCAAAATTTTAAGCACTGGTGTAAAAGGATAATCAGTAGAAAAAAATTACTTAACCTATCTCAGCAGTAGAAGAAAAAAAAAGAAGAAATTTCTCGGCAAAAAGATAAGAATTGGCTTTTGTATAACTCCATTAAGTCAGTCGGGCTGCATGCTTTATCCTTCGTACTCACATTAACCAAACTTCCTTTCCTTGGTTTCTTTCTGTGCTAAAAAAGCAAGGGAAAATGTTCTCTTTTCTCTTGAATTAATCCATAATTCATGCCTATTATATCAGTCCAGATGATCGTAAGAAGACATAGACATTTTTTTTCGAGTGATTGAAACGAAATAGGCCTCGTACGTGTATATATAAAATCTGTTTTCGTCAAAAAAAAATATTGATAAGTAGAAAATCTATGAATCCAAATAAAATCTAGTCTCAGAACAGATAATTGGAGGAGAACTATCACAATCTGCATCATAAATGCTCTTCCTTCATTTATTACACCCAAAACTAAAACTGCTTAATCATTTACATAAAAATCCAGCTAAAATTCTTGAACAGGCCCTCGACAACATGAGTAGCCCATCAATGATTTAAAAGGGGACAGCATGGTTTTCCACACACGCAGAGACACGACAAGCTCAAGCCAGCCATCTTAACTTTGTGGCATGGAGCCATGCATGAATTCAAGAAGAAACCCTGCAGCAAAGGTCATGTTAAAGGTGGGAGGAGTACGTGGCTATTTCATGTTGGTGACAGCTAATATGAACCCAAAAGGCATGGATGATAGGTATAGGACCAAAAAATGAGATTTAAAACACATTACTTGTAAGAGTTTGCATGAGAAATTAATTTCGTATTTTACGATATGGTGACAGAGAAATTAGACTTTACATTTTAATTTTTCCAAGGAGAAGGGACACGTTGCTAAGCAGCGGACGGCACCGAATCCTCTTTGACTTCATTTTGTTTCCTAACCTTCCCATGGAGGGCTATTTATACACAACTACAAGCCCATGCGGACCCAGCATCCATTTCTTTGCTCCAACTTTCAGAAACTGAAGCAAAATATCTACCTCTGGATTTTCTCTCTAGCAAGCACAGTACCGAATTGCTATAGCCAGGAGTACTTGATAGTGCAAACATGGGGAGGGCACCTTGCTGTGAAAAAAACGGGCTAAAGAAAGGGCCGTGGACACCAGATGAGGATCAGAAGCTGATTGATTACATACAAAAACATGGCTATGGCAACTGGAGAACACTTCCAAAGAATGCTGGTATGTTATTGTTCTATACATCGGTTTTGATGCTTCAATTATCTTAGGCTTCAATTTGTGGACATGGTGTTGATGGGTTTAGTTTCTTACTTTGTTCAGGGTTGCAGAGGTGTGGAAAGAGTTGTCGTCTTCGTTGGACTAACTATTTGAGGCCTGATATCAAGAGAGGTCGATTTTCTTTCGAGGAAGAAGAGACAATAATTCAGCTACATGGTATTTTGGGAAACAAGTAAGTCTTCTTTTGACAAACATGCATAGGTGGAGTTAAGGAGTCGTGGAAAATTTGATTTTAACTTCTTTTTCTTCGTTTTATATTTGATGTATAGGTGGTCTGCCATTGCTGCTCGACTGCCTGGAAGAACCGACAACGAAATCAAGAACTACTGGAACACACACATCAGGAAAAGGCTTCTGAGAATGGGAATTGATCCAGTGACTCATAGTCCAAGGCTTGATCTTTTAGACCTCTCCTCAATCCTCAACTCGCCTCTTTACGACTCCTCCAGGATGAACATGTCAAGAATTCTTGGGGTTCAACCTCTAGGCGACCCAGAACTCTTAAGGCTAGCCACATCTCTCTTATCTTCTCAACGTGACCAAACCCAAGATTTTGCTTTCCAAAATGGTCATCAAGAAAACCATCTTTCCAGCCCACAAGTCCAACAAAGCCAGCACCAATCGATAATTCATCAAGCTAACCAGTTTCAAATCCCAGGTCAAGAAATGCCTACGTGCACTACATTGACTACCACCCCTTGTGTTCCATTTTCTAATGAAGCACAGCAAATGGACCCCAACGTAGACCAATACCAATTAAGCACTATTACCAGCTTTAGCTCTCCAAATTCTCAGTTAAGCACACATGATCAGTGGCAAAGCAACAGGATGGGCTCGAATTTATCACAAGATTATTATCTGCCTGCAGTATCAAGTTACAACAGCGCCGACAACTGCCATGGGACTGATCTTGTAGACCCTTCTTCTGAGGCCTCAACTTTTATTTCCAATAACAGCAACCAAACCTTTGGTTTTGCTTCAGTTTTATCAACTCCTTCCTCAAGTCCAGCGCCATTGAACTCCAATTCAACATACATCAATTGCAGCAGCACTGAAGATGAGAGGGATAGCTATTGCAGCAACATCTTGAAATTCGAAATCCCAGATATTTTAGATGTCAGTAACTTCATGTAATGTATTAGGAATTAATGAGGTTGATCAAACAGTTTCTTTCTCAATTTTCGATTTCCCATCCAAATTTCTTGGCTTAATACGATGTTAAACTTTATTCATGTAATTAACTTATTAATTAATTACAGTATCAGAAAACAAGCTAGCTTTATAGCTCATGTTTTCTTTTAATCTTTCTTTCTTTTTTGTTTACCGTGGATATCCGGGTAAGCCTATCTTAACTAATTTTTCAGAATTTTAAAGTTAATTACTATATAAGATTTTAATAATCATAAAATTTATGACACTCAAATTAATAATTTCTTCTTTAAAAAGTAAATCCAGAGTCTCATCAATAAACCAATATTTTCTTATTTTTAATATATTAGGAAGAAGTTTCCATTATTGATCATGCCATTCAATTATTTTATCATATTAATTAAAATATGCCATCTTATTATAATCACATTATCATTTCAAGAATTTACACTTCTATTGATGATTATACAAAGAAGATGTCTGTGCACCTATTTATTACCCACTACAGAGCATAACACTTTGAATAATTATTTATGCTGCTAGCAGGATCTTGAGAATTAAATTTAATATTCAGGAAAAAAAAAGTATATTTAATAATGTTTCTCCTTGGACCGTGCATATATTATATTAACTTTAAGCTTTCCGTAAACGGCCAGTCTTTAACTATATAAGAGGAAGGCTAGGAATCTAGCTAGACAAACAAACATAAAAATCAATTTCAATGTATCTGACTTAAAGTTGATTTAAATATTGACAAAATTATTTGTTGGCAGAGAAGTACAGTGTAACTCATTGACATTATTTTTATTTAGTTTTGAAAAATATTTTTATTTATAATATTTTTATTCAGTTTATAAATTTTATGTTTTTCTTGATCAATCTATATCTAAAACTAGTAAAAATAGAGCTCAATGAAAGAGAATGGTAGGATTCTCTATCGAGAAAAAAACATTAAAAAAGGAACCGGTAATAAAACAATATACAAAGACAGATTGAAAAATTAACTTATTAATTAGGAATTAGTGACAATAAAGTTATAAAAGCAAGCTGATGAATCATTATATTAATTGAAGGAAATGAAAAAGAAGAGGATCGTGAAGAAAGTGATAACAAATTCATAATTAATTTTAATAACTTGTTTTAAAAGCATGAGCAATGAAGACAATTTCTTGATTAGAATGAGTATCATATAGGTTTTTGTGATATTGTTTATGATTGAATTTATATTCTTTATTAATTTATTATGTTTATTTTAATAATAATAATAATAATAATAATAATAATAATAATATAAATAATAATGGTAATTAGAATGATAATGTCATTAATTAATGTTATTCTTATTAATAAGTTAAAGGTTGAATATAAAGAAAAGTTAAAAGGTACTTAAAACAAATATTAATTTAGGTTATGTTGATTTTTTCTTACAAATTTACTATTATCATAAAATTAAAATTAGATTTATTCAAGGGTTAAGCAAAATCATTTGATGGCAACAATGGCCCACTAAAATTACGTCAATAAGACTCTTATGTTTTATTATTATTATTATAAATGCAATTTTTTAATCACGTCTATAAATTTCAATTACTTGATATACTCTTATTCAAGTTTTCCACACGGGACTTGTGCGGAAATAACTTTTTTAATAATTAGCTTATCAGATAGAAAAACATCATTTTATAAAAGGTTATTTAGACTGTTTGAGAGTGTGATTGTGGTTGTTTTTTAAAATATTTTTCACTCAGAAAATTATTAAAATAATATTTTTTATTTTTTAAAAATTATTTTTGATATCAGCGCATTAAAATGATTTAAAAACACCAAAAACATATTAATTTGAAGTAAAGAAAAATAAAAAAAAATTAAATTTTTTAAAAACGCTTTTAAAACGCAAAAACAAACAAGATATCATAATAATAATAATAAAAAAAATTCTCAAATAATAATAATAATAATAATAATGAAGCAACCTTGTTTCCATATTAATATTAACTCATAGATGAATGCAAAACAAATTGTGCTATAAAAAATTTCTCATGAATACATTAATTATTCAAATGAGAATAACCTATCTCAAACTCAAGAAAAAAACAGATTTTCTCTGGATATATAAAAAAAAAATTAAAATTTTGATTGAAAAAAAGGAAAAACGATAGCACTGGCTATTATTGGCTAATAGCTAGAGACCAACTTTTGGAAAACAAAAGCAAAAGGAAAGGGCACAAATTTTATGGAGCAAGCAATCATATGGAAGTAAGATATTGCTCCAAAGAACCCGACAACAGTAGTCGAATACCGGCAACCATTCCGGCGAGGACAGCCGGAGCATGTAAGGCGTACAGGGCTACAAGTGTCCCAGCCACCTGTGAGATTAACTGTCCCATCAAGTAGGAGTAATTTACATGGGGATTACGGTAAACTTTGACCAAAAAAAAGCGTGTACGTGGCGACATTTGAGCGGTGACTTAAGATTTTTGGAAAGGTAGGGACCACAGTTTGGTTTATTGAAAATCAAGGCGGGGCTCCTGTGCTGTTTTTTGTCTCTTTAGTATCCTCCCCCCCTTGCATCATTAATTATCTCCAGAGAGATGTTATTAATGACGTTAGATTTTTTTAGATGACACGTGGATCCAATAGCAGAGAGTGGGTCCCGTTTTATTTTCGTTTTTTGGTGGTTAATTAGGATTAGTGGTTGACCTTGTGATAATTATGGGGTCTCAAGCCTCTAGATACATTGGCTAAGCTACCCTCGGTGATTATTTCATGATCAAGTGAGATTAGTAGGTAATTAACTTGGCGAGTTAATCATTGAGAGAAAGTAGGCAATAGCACTACCGAATGAAAGTGACGTGGTATGGTTAACTTAATCAACACTATAATTAGAATATGTTAAGACTAAGTTTCGCACGGAAACCAGAGCCCGTTTATTTTTTTATTTTTAAAATGTTTTTGAAAAAAATTAATCTTTTATTTCAAATTATTTATTTTATATATTTTCAAATCATTTTAATATGATCATATCAGAAATAATTTTTAAAAATAAAAAATATTATTTTGATGTATTTCCAAGCAAAAAATACTTTTAAATTTTTAAAATATATTAACATTAACACATTGAATTATTGTAAAAATATTTTTAAAATAATTATTTTTTAAAAAATAAATTTTGATCCACCCCTAATCCTAATAGGAGGCGTAATACCCTAATAATCCAACCCTGCTTTCAGGTTGATACACAAATTGCGTGCAAGTTGGTACAAAAACTCGGTATGTTGCACGGAAGAAGTAGATTTCATTGAATCACGACACCGCCAAGCAACAACTACTAATAATTTATTTTTGATATCAGCACATTAAAATTTATTTTTGATATCAACACATTAAAACAATTTAAATTATTAAAAAAATATTAATTTGATGCAGCAAAAATAAAAAAAAAATAGTTTTTTTTAAAAAAAAAACATTATTAAAACATGAAAACAAAAAGCTTGATGCACATGCCTAATTAATTTCATGGTCGACGTGTACATATCGTGGTCATGCTTTTTGTCAAAGATGCCCAGGCAAAAAGGCAATTTATAACCACATCTGATGATGAGTAAGTAACCTATGAATAGTTTCTTCAAGTGAGCATATCAGCAAACACTTCAGCTTAGCATGTCTAGCTTGGTTACTGTCTCTGCTTCCCCTTTCTGCCTCCATTCAACACCTCAAGTCCCACGTTAGGGTGCCAGGTGTACACGTTGAGCCGACACTAAATTCTTTTTCGTGTGAAAAATATGAAATTCGTGGTTTTTTTTTTCTTTAATTAGCAAAGTTTGACAAAAATTCTGGAAACCCCGCCTAATATAACAAAATCTTTTTTTTGTTTTTTTGTTTAATTTATCATCTGGTTTGCTTAAGGTTTACTATCAACTTGATATCAAAAATAAAATTCAATTAAAACTTTATATTAAATAATAATATTAAAAAAACCAAAAAACCAAAAACAAAATATTTTATTATATTTATTCAGGATTTGTTTTTAGGGTTATTAATTATTGTTATTTTTAGAATTAGCAATCAATGTCGGTATTTATAAATGTTTTTTTTTTTTAATTTAGGGTTGTGGTACTATTTAAAACTTCTTTATACTATTAGTTTAGGGTTAGAGGTAGGAGTAGTTTACGGTTTGATTTTTTTAGTCAAAATCATTATTTTTATTTATATCTTTATTAAAGTTATGCTGTTTTTTTTTTAAATATTTTCTTACATTTACCAAAACCTTTTGCTATTCCAAAGGAAAAATATCCAAATCCATGGCACTAATATTTAAATTAAATCCTGACAAGAATTTTTTGAAGTATGATTGTGATTGTTTTTTAAAGTATTTTTCATATAAAAATATATTAAAATAATATTTTTTATTTTTAAAAAATTATTTTTAAAATTAATATATAAAAATAAAAATAATACAAAACATATAAAATTATTTTGAATTTTGAAACAACGTGTTGTTAACAACAACGTTGCAAACGAAGAGCGTGTTTGGCAGTGTGGTAGCGGTTGCTTTTCAAATAGCTTTTCGTGCCGAAATACATGCCAATGATTTTTTTTATTTTTTAAAAATCATTTTTAATATCAGCACATCAAAACGATCCAAAAAATACAAACCGCATTTAATTTTAACAAAAAAAAATTGAAAATTTAACTAAATATAGGTTAAAACGCACAGTCAAACATGCTCGAAGTCATAAAGACAATTTTGCAGTATAAAGGTAACGGTACGGACGTTGCTTGTGTAGATTTGACAACGAGCCGACCTCAGGAATGACAGATTTCACTTTCTTGATCCACCGTCCAAAGAAAAAGCCTGCTCGATGGTTTGAATAAAGTAAGCTCTTTGAAGTGTTCTTCTTATGTCTTTGCCATTGGCTTTATTTTCCATGTTTTGCTTTTGCTTGCTTTGTTTCTCTTGTTTTCTTGCTCTGAGGA
>Ga0307515_10011338_pt1 | contig 16917 bp, 14 predicted proteins | sample 17_EM_MG_FD_194513 | JGI IMG/M metagenome (GOLD analysis project Ga0307515, IMG submission 194513) | Populus trichocarpa ectomycorrhiza microbial communities from riparian zone in the Pacific Northwest, United States - 17_EM | ecosystem: Host-associated > Plants > Roots > Unclassified | place... | reverse complement strand
AGCTTCGTGCAGAGCTTCGTGCAGAGCTTCGTGCAGAGCTTCGTGCAGAGCTTCGTGCAGAGCTTCGTGCAGAGCTTCGTGCAGAGCTTCGTGCAGAGCCTTGTGCAGAGCCTCCGCAGGACTTCGTGCAGAGCCTCCGTAGAGCTTCGCGCAGAGCCTCCGCAGAGCTTCGCGCAGAGCCTCCGTACGCAGAGCTTCGTGCAGAGCCTCCGTACGCAGAGCTTCATGCAGAGCTTCGTGCAGCCCAGGTAGTGCAAATAACAAATTACGGGTAGTGCAAATAACATAACTCTTAAATTGAATGTCAAAAGCGCAGGCGTGCGAGGTCTAAGTGGGCTGAGATGCTTCTAAGGTAGTCTCAAGTAAATTAGAATTAGATAATTGAGAAATTTCGTCAATATCCGAACTTATATTATCCTTAGAAGGTAATAAAGTCATTATAAAAGATAATGGTGGGCAATCTGAAAAATTTAAAGAAACCGGATAAACTATTAACCGAGGCCATCAATCAATCATCAATTATTTGACCTCGGTTCAATTATTTGATTGGCTTAATTGATATCCGATCTCGTATTTGATTGATTGGACTGACGCTCGGACTGATTGAACTTCCAATCAAATCTGTTGATTGTTGGCAGCACTGGATGTATATCATACGGAGTCATTGTAGGATCAACAAAAGAATTCATAATTTATGTCGGGGATGCAGAATCAAGGTTTTATCACAAGGTGTAAACTATTATTCGTCTCCCATCCGCCGGTGATAAAGGCGTATATGTGAAGGGTCATCCATTTAGTCCATGTTATACTATGGACTTTGGATAAGTGTCTAAAATACTTCAGAAGTGAATATTCAAAGGGATCCATATTGTTTTCCTCTAAGTATCTGAAGCTATTCATGGAGGCACAGCCGCAGACCGAATTAGGAGTACCCCCTCGGTGTCTCGGATGTAGTGCAGCATCTCCTTTCGGCTGACCAAGGCTGATCTGATAACTCACTCATTGCGGTGTCGCAAATGTGTTTTATCTCGACCGGTGTCTCGATAGAACTTCTTTGAACGGCGTTTGAGAAGAGACCGTACTACGATTAAGAGAGCACGTGATATTCTAGCGCATCGGTTGACATTCTTACCAATCTTCCTCCTACAGTGATGTGCACGACCAGCTTCCACCCCCCCTTTAGCGAGTGCTCCAAAATTTTAAATTCGGTACGCGCATCCAATCTCGCCAGTAATTGTAGCGAACGGTTGTGGCTACACGCAAGGACCATTTTGGTTGCCATGGAGAATTATTCTGGTTGGCCGGGAGAATCAAATTTAGAACTTGCTTGACGACGCTCCCCCGACATATGTTTCCTTAACGTACGCTTCCTTTTTTGCTTATGCCTCCGCCAAAACGCGAATACAAAGCCGCCTCCGCAATTGCCGATGAAATTTGGCAATGTCGTACGGGTGGAAACCTACGATATTGACGAAGATCACGACACTGCAGAACCAAAGTTCTTGCAGCCAAGCATGCGGCTTCGCTACAATTACTATGTACAGTTGGTGGCAACCAGGCGAGATTGGATGCGCGTACCGAATTTAAAATTTTGGAGCGCTCGCCAAAGGGGGGGGTGGAAGCTGGTCGTGCACATCACTGTACCGCATATCGGTTCTAAATTTGTCTCGCTAGAAATCAAAAATCAAAAATCTGGAAATCTGGAAATCTGGAAATCTTGGAATGTGTGTAATTATTAGGATCGTGATGCTGGCTTATGTTGGGCAGTTGGGTTCTAGATCTTGGTGATTGTTAAAGTTGCCACACGAACACGTCACCGGCTTATCACAGGATAAAATCTTATACGTGTGGTCGTACTACATATCCTTGGGTATAAAACAACTATAAATATCGGCTCCTATTTGTCGAATTTCTGTTGGCATAGATTGGAGCTGACGGTTTGCAGGAATCATCTGACCTGCAGTCTGCTTTATAAAGCCAATCAGGTCGCTGTTATTGCTGTGCATTAGCAAGGGAGCACTGCAGCAGCTATTTTTGATGCCATACACCTGCCCCAAAAGTACCCATCCCCGATGTGTGCTGAACGGTTTCGGCAGTCCCAACGATCTGAGTTGGGATCTAGAAAATAAGAGACCAGAAAGGAGTAGAGCTCATCACATTTACCATATTTCTCTAAATGCGACATAGTATGGCGGGAAGCGAAGCCGGTAACCCGATTCCATCGTCTCTGTAAAGTTGCACATCCTTCCGGATCGTCAGCGTTTACAATTCTCGCACTGGCTTCCAGCTTTGCAAGCGCGTTGAAGGGCTAGGAATATCTCACACCATGTTGAATCCGATTTATTGGGATGATGGCGTTTCGCTGGCTTGGTGCCTTTCTAGCCCACGGTGCCGGTTGTGCTAGCTAGCCAGGTACGTGTGCAAGCGCTGGTGATCGGTAGGGCTAAATGTAGATGTATGAGCAAACTGTCTAAATAGAGTTACAGTTAACGTCGAGCGACCCTTGGACAGCAGGGCCACGGCGCGTGCGGCCTCTTTCGTGCAGTCGCAAAATGTGCTTGACATGCGAGTGTCTGTAGGGCTGGCGGTTCGAAAATGGGCCTAATGAATAGCCCGGTCGGATTTTGGGCCACGGCGCTTCGACGTACGGCCCTCAGCTGCACTGATAAAGGGGGGGAGATGAGGGGTTAGTGGGAGCATTTCCACGAGACGGTTACAAAACCGGCCACGGCGGCTGGTGATGTGGGATGGAAGGTTTCTTGTCGCATGTATATCACAGAGCACGTCTTGGAGGTCGCGAAACGTGTGAAGTAATGCGCATATTCCAGAACGGTGGAGAGAAGCCATTGACGTACTGAGGCAGGCAATCGGCGGTGAGGGACCGCCTGCCAATGTCAGGGCCGGACCACTGATGGGCATCACCAAAGCTTATTTACACCTTCTAATCCGTAACAGGATGGCCGGCGCTAATATCAGCGAACGACATCCACTCACGGGGCTTCGTCACTGGAGTCCCCGCAGCTGCTTTTGCTCATGCGGTGAAATGCACGGTCGGCAGCATCCCTCCTGCTCAATTCGCCCCGGGACCTGCGAACGAAATATGTGCGACCTGCGCATTGGGCCTCTTGATTGAACCGCTCCACGAGGTGGCTTCGCTAATTTGGGCCCTTGTCTTATTCGACGATTTCACGCACATCCATCAATGATCGTGCAAGCTTACATCAGATACAGTGCGTGGACAGTTCGGAAACCTCCAGCTGACTTATTACTTTTTACCTTAGCAGACGGCGATCAATGGGGGGCACCGGGGAGTAATCCTTCAGGCTCACTTTCGTTCTGTCGCACACGCAGCGACGCAATGGATCCCCCCGTGGACGCCTCTCGCTTCGTATGGGCGGTCCGGGTCAGTCGCAGGCGTCCCCTGTCAGCCGGACCTCCCCGTATCTAGCGCCATTATGTGTTCTCGCGAAATGGACAATCGCGTACGCAAGCTTGGTCCACATCGTCGACGAGACTGGTGAGTCGCTTTATGGGCTAAGGTTTAGTTCTCCCCTGTTTGCGAAAGGGAGCTGGACAAAGTGGGCTGGCAGAGACCTCTTTCGGCATTGTAGATTTGTGACCCGGGCTTGTCAGTCGTCTCGGTGCTCTTCATCACATCTTGGCCCAATAGCGTGGGTAGGGTGGTGTGCGAGCGGTTGAATGCAAGCATCGGTTGGCTGTGACACGGAAGGCCCGGGACCCTTGCATTTTGCCTCTCCACCTCCGCAAGGGACATAAGGTATCGGCATCTCTCACCCGTTCTCATTTATATCGTACCTTGGTGTCTCTGCTCTTTTCTCTCCGAACTCTTGCTCTCTTTTTGTCCTGCATTGCGTTCGCTAATTGATTCTCTTTACCACGGGTCAAGAGCTGGATCTCTAGAGGAGCACGGTAAACATCTTGGATCACCCCTCGGCACCAATAGATTCAAGGCTCATTCATACAGCGCACCAACCAAAGCACACCGCAAAAGCTCCAATTTTGCGCACATGTAGAAGACTTCTACGAGCGACTTTGAGCGATCAAATGCGCATCGGACCTTCAACAGTCTGAACTGGACCTATCAACTCCGCTCTAGCTTCTGCCGGCAGAAGTTTGCGACAGATCTCAGTGTTGGAATCGATACACGCCTCCAGGAACCAGGAACTCATCTTAGATCTATCGACCATGCCGGCCATTCCGGAAGTTTTAGCGAGGCGGGCAGGTGTGGCCTTTGAACAGCTGGAATCGGTTGTGTCGATCGCGGAGCGGGAGGTTGCCGATGTTGTTTCAACTCTAGTGAAACGCATAAACATACCATACAACAACACAAGTCCTCCCGGCCTGATCGAGGCAAATACAAGAGATCCGTGGTCAAAGAGTGGAAAATATGCGCTTGGAATGGCTTACTTTTGCATAATATTACTGGTCTTTGCATCTTTAATGAGATACTACCATCTCTTCACGGATAAGATCAGAACTGTTCTGCACCAAGAAGAGGTATTGAAGTCCTCGACAACCACTTCACCCGACACAGATTACGAGTTGTCAGTCCTCTATACTGACAAGTCCACCAATAAGTTTTTCCCTCGCCATGGCGAATTACCGGCGCCTCCAAAGACGCAATCTTCGGTTTCATCAATTGGGCCGATTAACAACTGCATTGCGGCTTTCCGCTTTGTATTTTACCATCCCATCCCACAAATCACTGTCAAGAAGGGGTGGATGCCGATTGTATTCCCTTCGCTGGGAGTGACGGTAATCGTAATAGCAGCGCTTATCTTCGTTACGCTCTACTGCTTTGTCCCGCAGCCGCTCTTTTGGCAAAGCATAGCATTTGGATCACCTCCACTTGCAATTCGCGCTGGAATGCTTGCTGTTTCCTTGATGCCATGGATCGTCGGCCTTAGCATGAAAGCGAATATGATATCTCTGATGACAGGCATTGGCCATGAGCGGCTCAATGTACTTCATCGATGGGGTGGCTATCTTTGCCTTTTCCTCAGCCTCATTCACACAATACCTTTTTATATTACGCCAATATGGGACAGGGGAGGATTGCAAGTGTTCAAATCATTCTTCGCTCAAACTGGTTTCTACGCCTATGGCACAGGTAAGGAACATCGCAGAATTCTAATCCCGAAAATGCTGATCAGTCTTAGGAGTTGCCGCTCTGGTTCCCCTGATCTTCCTCTGCGTTCATTCTCTCCCACAACTCCGCAATTGGATGTACGAGCTCTTTGTAACCCTGCATGTACCGGTGGCGATTGTCTACCTGGCTATGCTTTTCTGGCATTGCCACAACTACCTCACCTCCTGGGATTATCTCTTTGCAACGCTTGCAATCTGGGTAACTTCGTACATCGTGCGCTTGTTTTTCTTGAATTGGACAAATCCGTTCCGGATGTCTTGGTTAATCGGCGATGAAGCATCCGTCACCATTATGCCTGAAAACGCCATCAAGATTACCATTCCTACGCAGATGAAGTGGAGACCGGGCCAATACGTATATCTTCGTATGCCTGGCGTGTCTGTCTTCGAAAACCACCCTTTCACTATCTCCTCGCTGTGCAGCGATGACTTCCCCTCCGGGTATGGAGAGGGCTACCGAGACATGGTCTTGGTTTTCCGACCATTTGGAGGTTTCACTAAGAAAGTTCTCAGGAGTGCCATCGAACACGGCCCCTGGCACACATACCGGGCTTTCATTGACGGCCCTTATGGAGGCATGCAAAGACGCATCGAAGCTTTTGACCATGTCGTCCTCATTGCCGGCGGTAGCGGTATTACTGCTATAGTGAGCCAGCTGCTGGATCTCATTAAACGAATGAGAGACGGTAAAGCAGTGACCAAGAGCGTCCGGGTTATCTGGGCTCTCAAGCGCCCAGAAACTATGGAGTGGTTCAAGGAGGAACTCCGGATATGCCGGGAGTACGCACCTCCAGACTCCGTCCAATGCCAGTTCTACATCACAGCTGCAAAGCGCATGACCCGAACTGGACAGCTCGTCAGCGCCCGAACTCCCACTCGCCCTGTCAGCTTGTTCTTCCATGACAAAGTCAACGACGCCTTTCAGGATATCGCAGACAAGCGCGTTTCTGGGATCTCAACGAAGCGCCACTCCGCTTTGATTCGCGATGAGGCGGCCGGGGACCCCGAACGTGAGAAGGAGCTGCGCCGCGAAAACGAAGACGCCATCACTGCTCTTCCACAAGCTCACCTCATCCCTGTGGCTGGCAAGCACCTAGCGCCTCCTGAATCAGACATTGCACAGCCCACACCTCACCGCCCACTTGTCGCCCGCCGTCAGGACCGAAATCTCTCCCTCGACATAAGCCAAGCCGTTGAAGCCGGTGCGGTCTCTCTCGACCCAACCACCACCGCACAAACTTTTGACTTCGGCTTCCCATCCACCCCAACCGAGTTCCAAAAGAACCTTATGCGTTTCGCATTCCTACCAGCCGCAGTCAAGAAGAAGGGTGGCTGGAGCACCGAATACGGTCGCCCCGACATACCCTACACACTGCGGCAATTCAGCAAAGAATTTGGACGACGGACATGCGTGTTTGTCTGTGGTCCACCAAGCATGCGTGTTGATGTCAGCAACACCGTTGCTGAGCTGCAGAAGGTTATATGGCGAGACCCAACAAAGGACGAGCTATTTTTACATGCGGAGAACTACGCCATATAGGCCGTTCGCTCCCATTTTCATCATATCATCATTTCGGTTCAACAGCATCTCGGATAGGTCGTTAAGGGGTGTAAGGGGGCAAGTCATGAACGGGGTAAAGACGGCGTTGTTTTGTGCATATGATTCCTTTTCTTCCTCGCACTCATACCCAGTTCGCGCCTCGCTGCATACGCCGTGGCACTTTTTATTTTTATTTCTTTGTAATATTTGTTGGCTGTCTGCCCCCCATGATATCCCTGGTTTATGGCCTGGTGATGGCGTCACGAACTTTTTCAATTTCTTTAGTGTACATTCAATTTTGAAGAGAAGAACCGAGGCTCCATAGAGTCGGGTGTAAGGATGCATATACATAGCGTTTGTCCTGGTCGCATCAGACCAATCAAGTAAATAAATATCAAATATTCAACATTTGAGCTCCTGCGTGCACAGGCTCTCCAGGGAGCTGGAACGACAATATGAAAGTGTCCCCTCAGGGTTTGCAAGTCGGGTCTGGGATCCCAGCGCCATGACTTAACCACTGCGGCATGCAAGTCATCTGTCGCGAAATTGGGGTTTCGACAGGAAGGGTGCCCCTTGAAGGGGCAAACTCGTCGGGAGCGTTTCCTGCTCGCGCGGAGCCTGAGCTGAATCGTGCACCTTTTGCAGAATTGGTACTAGCGTTCGCGGCGGGGTCATCGGAAAGCTGTGCCGCATGACTGCAGATTGTGCCTTAGGATTGCAGACTGTGCCTAAAGGATTGCGGACCGCGTACTAGCTCGCCTCGAGCCGTTCCGTCTCTCCCCGCAAATAGAAAGCGCCACGTAAAAAAAAGAGGCACGGGCTGTGGGGCGTGAAGGGTCGGAGCTTAGTTGGGAGCTTCAAAATGCTATTTGTAGTGTGATGAGTGTATTGGGAGCTCATCTAAGAGAGCTATTATAGGGGCCTGGACTTAACGTTTTGCTTTGGCTTGGACTAGCAGGATCGCGACTTCTAGATATAGTCTAGGGTACATGCTCGAATCCCACGAGTGGGGCACAGCTAGCTTGAGACAAGATTCAGCAAGCCTCTGATTCGTTCTCTTCTATTTACGACCCTCATAGAAGCTGTTCGGCGCCCACGCAGAGACCGATGCGCTCTAAAAAAACTTGAATACGAGAGCTTTTAGAAACTTAGCGAGGAGTTAGCAAGTGCTGATGCCCCCATTAGAGTAGCCTTTCGAGAGCCGGTAAATGAGCCAGTAAGTGACAATTATATCCCTTTTGGTTTTGGAAATGGCTTAGTTTCATCAATGTTTTAGGACGAATAGTTGATACGGGTACATCATGACTTGTGAGGGCGGTTATCCGTTGTGCTCTGCTGCGCCTTCAAACCCAGAAACGCCGACTACTCCTATGTATGAAGCGGTCTTGGTCAGGAAGCCGCTTGAATGACACCGTAGATGAGCAGTTGAGGGAAGGGTTTTCCAGCTTCTCCCATGAGAGCCATCGGAGGGCGCTAAAAGGGACGCAACTGTTGGCGAACTAGAGTGTGCAATATGTGTAGACCTCACTATTGACATCGCCGTTCTCAGTGAAGCCACTTTTAACTGCACAGCTTGAAGTGCTTAAGGCCAAAAGGTAGGACGATGGTTGCACTTATTCGAGCTTCATTGAATGCCAGCCCGATAGCTATTCTTCGCCAGAGAAGAGTCGACGACTCCACCACCAGTACTGCTTGGCAATGCCTTAGAAAGACTGAATCTTTCACGATTTCTTTGCAGAGTCCTAGTTTGCCTATGCATCGCATTAGTCCCATTTTCTAATGAAACGCCCTGATTACCTGCATCCATCACTCGCATAATCTTCTCATAAAAAATTGCCTTTAGATCTTGTGCAGCTTGATGTACAAGCTCTATAGCCTTCTGCTTTTGCTTGCGGTATTCAGGATGACGCTTAAGGAATCATCACGTCCATAGGACCTGGTGGAGGGGGCTCCGAGTCGTGCTCCATGTCTTGGGTAAGTTTGGCTTTTGACACGCGCGAAGCTCTGCTAGAGCACTCTAGATTCGGCTTTCAACCTGTAATTAGGTACCTGACATGGCGTTGTGGATATAATACGCATTTTAGAAGGCTTGTGATGAATTTGATCAAATCGGCGTTGTGCGGATATGGCATGTGATAAAGTTATTGCTTTTTATTGCTTTGCCTAAAATACCTACAAAACTACACAGTGACCTTCCCCGCTCCTTCTACTCTTTATCTCACTTCATTATTACAGTGGAAGGCGAATTGGGTGTCGCTGGTTCTTTAATAAACTTTTTTAAAGACTGCGGGGTAGGCCTGTTGTGGCTTGTGTGGCTTTGCAGATACATGTACTAGGGAGGTACTGTACTGAGGCAGAATCGGCGGCTTACCCCACTAATGGTCCCTGCCTACAGCACCCGAAACCGGCTTTCTTTGCAAACCCCCCACAGACAATACGAGCGAGGTCCTTTCGATTGTCGCTGCCTTTTTTGCAGCCATGCTGCCATTACGAGGATCGGTTTCGCCGCATCCACCGAAGGTGGATTCTGCCAGTAGCCAACGTTCCAGCGGCGCGATATCTGCGGTAGGCAGCGATGCCTTACACATTCACGACACAACCGCAATCAAGGAAGACCACGATGTTGAGACAACAACAGTGACGCCCATGATTAAAGTCGACCTATACTTGCTCAGAAGGTGGAGATATGACGATCGCAAACATTGCAGCCATTGTAGCACTGACACGACTGTCACTGAAATGGGTGCAACACGCTACAAGTGCTTGCGTTGCACTGATTTTTGGCTTTGCCATGTCTGCTTCACATCGGCAGAGTTCATTCATCCCGGTCACCAATTTCAGATCATAAACCTACATGCTCGGTTCCCACTACTGTTGACCACTCCGGACTCAGCCGCAGACGCCTACGGATTGAAGTTGTTGGATAAAGGACGCAGAGAATTTGTGATGCTACCCAGAAATTGTTGTCCAACTTGTCTTAACCACCGGCCGGGCGAGATACGTCACCGACAAGCGATTAACAAGGACTTTCCGTACTCAGATGACGCTGAGTGGAAATCCACCCACGAAATCCATGGAAGTGATTTGGAAAGGTCGGCACAAAGAGGTTGCGATTTGTGTTCGATTGTCTTGTGCGGCTTGACGAAAGTTGCTCCGAGGATGATCGCCGACGACCGGGAGATGAGTCTGATTATTTCGGCCAACGAAATCAGTATCTTTGATTGCGCATTTGTAGCCGGCAGCGAGGGACGCAACAAAGGACATTACTCCATCCGCGGTCGCCCAGGATATAGCCAACGCTGGCCTACTCTAAAACTTGCTGATGCTATAAGTCATTCACTGGGCAGCGATATATGTTTCGCAAAGATCAGATCCTGGATTAGTCTCTGCGAGCAGGAGCATGAGCATAGTGATTGTTTGAAGCCAGCAAGAAGCAGACTACCTGACAGGGTCATAGCACTCGACACGACGTTTGGTATGATATCTTTAAGACTTCTCATTACCAAGGGAGAGCCTGACCGATATATTGCCCTAAGCCATCGCTGGGGTTCCTCTCCATGTATAACGACCACGTCCGAGAACTTGGCCACAATGTGCGAAAACATTGATTATACCAACTTGCCGCAAACCTTTGCCGATGCAGTAGTTTGCGCCAAGAATCTCGGGGTCAAATATCTCTGGATAGACTCTATATGCGTTGTCCAGGATGACATACTAGACTGGCAGAGGCAGTCCGCCAAGATGGAGTCGTATTACTCTGGGGCTTTTGTCGTGATCGCAGCAGCTTCCGCTGATAGCGGCAATGCTGGTTTCCTCAAAGAGAGACCATCTGTCTACACAGGCATTCCGTTCGAGTCCGTACCTGATAGTGGGATTCACGACTTGGCTGTGCAGCGTATTATGCCTCACTGTGCAGATTCCCAGCTTACCGCCACGGTGGCTATGGAACGTGATTATATCGAGTCTCGGGCGTGGTGCATGCAGGAAACCATTCTTGCCCGGAGAGTCCTCTTCTTCCATCACAGCGAAATGCTCTGGCAGTGCCAGTCACTCACTGATTGTGAGTGCGGCAGGAGCATGACGCGTGATGAGGAAGACCAGAGTTCCTCGGCTCGCCTTCAATCTTATGACGCCAGTCCAAGCATTCGAAAATTCCTTGGACCATGCAGTGGATTGCTAAGATATTTCGGCAAGCCGTTATCCACGCTCAACAGCGTCCACTCAGTATACGTGGAATGGAGACACGGTATCGTTCCGTTGTACACCTCCAAAGCCTTGACACATAGCGCCGACAGGCTTCCCGCGTTGTCCGGCCTTGCTGCAAAGGTATGCCAATACCTTGAGTCTCAAAATCATGGAGATGAATATCTGGCTGGTATATGGCGGAGCGATCCCCTTGGTTTACTCTGGGCTGTGTCACGCGGCAGTGATCCTGAAAATGTATGGGAGCCCGATGAGTACCTGGGCCCCTCATTTTCCTGGGTATCGGTTGACCAGGAAGTCTGCTATAAGATTCCACCTGCGATGCAGTCGACGCAGTATCCTCCTGTGTACGGTGACATAAAGTGCAGAATATCAGAAGCGCACGTTGTTGTCGATGGGATAAATCCTTTCGGAGCGGTAAAAGACGGTTTTATCAAAGTATTAGGGCTGGCTAGCGACATGATCATCCGCATCGGAACTTCGACAGAAGACAGATATTGGCTCGATTGCGGAGCTGGGGTTGACTATACGGATTTCTGGGTTGATACCCATCTCGATGTGGTGAGGATACGTAAGAAAAAGGGCTTTACTTACTCCCTAAATCGTTTCGGCAAGGCCATCTTTGATGAACGCTACAGGGGTTGCACACCTCAGATCCACGTTGATGGCCTCGTGGTCGCAAATCTGGATCCAGCACCTGACCAACACAAATATTCTGTTAGTTACGCAATACTCGTCCTTGGCAAATCAGTGAAGCGACCAGGTACATACCAAAGACTTGGAATAGCCACGGTTGGGATTAGAAGCCATAGTCACCATTGGGTGGACAAGTTATCTCTCCGCGAGTTTACTATTACCTAACTCTGCGGAAATCTTCAGTATTTCGCAGTTCATTGTCCACTAGCGACTTGGCAAGGGCCGACTTCCCACACCCAGGGTCTGCTGAAATCCAGAGTAGTTCGTCCTGGGCGCTTGTGCGCCATTGACGATACTAAGGGTGAGACAGCACCCACTGACAAGTACCTTCCACTCGATCGGGGCTGACGTCCTTGAACTGCTCGTATGTACTTGTTTTGAATACTTTATGACAGCCACGATGCGGGGTATTCCGATATCGATTTTCTCTTTTATTGTTTTCTTGTTTGACCACTTGTAGGTGCTCTTCCATTAACCGGGATTGTTCGTTCAGTCTCGCAGCCTAACTTCTCGCAGACATCGACCATTGGGAAGCAGAATTTCCAAGATCGAGTGTTCCTGCTTCTCTCTCAGCAAGACCAAGACACCATCCGACAACATACTGTGCCGAATGCAACGGGTGTCGCTGCGGTTGTGCAGCAAGCTCTTCCCCAAAATGTCCAGCTTTTGGCAAACGGCCTGACTTCCGTTTAAAACATTGGCGTTGAATCGTATGCGAAGAATTTCGCCTCCTTGTTATCGCCCTTTGCCTTCATAAGCGTCTCAACCTGTGGTCTCTCCGATGCTTCTGCCACAAGCGCGCTAGCCCAGCTAATCGAGACCCTCCACTGCAGAAGCCTTGGCGGCTGTTCGGACTATTCGAGCCATGCATCGTTTTTCTATCACGGAGGCGCATCTTGAGGTCAGAACCTGAATGCCATCAGTTACCCGAAACGGTGGTATAAAGCAGACTGGTCAGCAAGCTTGTGGCACGTACTGCATGCCCCAGAAACCAGTACGCCGATTTTCACCTCAGTCCTAGAGCTCGAGACCATTTTTGACCCCTACAGAGCAGGTTAGGTAGGTGCACAACGATGTGGAAGCTGCCAGCCCATAATAGTCATGAGCGGGAGTAGAACGGGCAAGAATTAGCTGCGATGCCAATTGGCAGCGGTACCTTTGGAGTACAAACCAGGCAGGGGTGCACAGCCACAAGTGTCTGGAAATGGACCCCGCTAAAAATAATTAACTAAAAAACTAGCGACACCAAATTCGCCTTCTACTGTACCTTCTATAAGTGCTCACGATGGCTAGCTATATGGCTGCTACATTAGGTAGCGAAAAATTTACGAGTATCCAAACCGACAAGCCAACAGCATCAACATCTCTCAGCCAAGCGATATCCTTTCTCCAGCCTACCGTGCCAGCTCCGTTTCCGGCTATCAGACGTCTCTTCGATCACCTCTCCGCCCACCCTTCCGATGCAGCCTTGCTCAATAGCATCTACCCTAGCCGAGGTATCTTCAAAACCGCCGCTGCAAACAATCCTTGCAGTGACTAAAAATTTACTATCGACCTGTCACCCCGGCGAGCTGCACGGATTCCCCTGACCTGGCCGCCCGCCTCAACACGCATGGTGATCTAGACTCGGTCCTACGCTTCTTCAGCCATACGGTCGAGACGTACGTGCAGCTGATCCTTGACATGCTAAGCAAGATTGCAGGCGCGGAACTCGCACCCTTGCACAGCGCCCAGAACTTCAATTTCAGACTGTGCGATTACACGCCTGCGACGGCAGCGCCGGAGAGCTCGAATGGCTGCGGCGCCCACACCGACTACGGCACTTTCTCCATCATTTTCCAGGACGGCCAGGCTGGGCTGGAGGTCGAGAAGCCCGACGAGCCGGGCGCATGGGTGACAATCCCGGGGGATGCGACAGTAGTCTTATGTGGGTGGTGCGCGCTGATTCTGAGTGGAGACCGGGTCTGGGCTGCTAGGCACCGCGTGCGTCGGGCGCCGGGGGTAAGGCGATTTTCGGCTGTGTTGTTTGTGGCGCCTGATCTAGATGTGGTGCTTAGGCCTCTAAAGGGCGATAGTGATAGGAGGTCATTTTCTAAAAAGGTGGTGGATGGGCGAATAAGTGTAAGATGGTTTAAGGCAGTTATGGGGAAGTGGTGGCGCTGGAGGGAGGGGAATGAAGATTTGGAGGATGGAGAGAGCGACGATATCGCACAGGATGAGGACGTGGAGAAATTAGTTCGGGCCCTCCCGAACGCTTAAGCTGAGCAATCCAAAGTTTCCTTTTTAACTTAGCCCTGCTTCTAACTTTCTATATTGGCTGCGCCCGATATATTCGCTTGTTCTACAATCAAATATCCGATAAGGCTTAAGGGTCCTAAATACTAAAAAGACGCTTCTGGTTGTGGGTCCGGCTCGTACTCTCTATACATTGAGTAGTTGATCTATCTCCTAAGCTAACAGGGAGGTAAGCACTGACTTTATAGAGCTATGGCTTCAACATGACCAAACAGATTCGAGGGTAGAAATGGTTTCGTAGCGCATGGGCTGGATTAACACGAGCCAAGTAACTAGGCACACAGATACGCCCGGAACGCAATGCGTTCCGGGTGGGATACTTAAGTAGTGTAGGACTGCCACTACGCTCATTCCCACGATGGACTGTCTCATCGCTGCGCTGAACAACGTCAGACGCAAGCGTTAAAAGAAGAAATAACTGCGCTTCAGGCGATAGCATACTTATGCCATCTAGCCTCATGGTCTCAGTCTATTCCATTTGCCTGCAAAACGCCCTTTCCTGAACCTCGAAGCCAACATTAGAAACGGCATTGTTAGGTTGTCTCATCTCTAGTTCCCTTATCACGCCTTACAATCATCAAAACCCATATCTCTAAGTCCTTCATCCATCTTCTTTAATTCAGACGCTAGTGGGTCCCTCAGGATAGCCGAATCCGAATACCTGTACTCAGAAATGTAAAGCTAGTAATATTCGCTAAGTCCTATATAAATTACAATATAAGCTTAATCTTTGGAGTTGGGTCGCTCGATATAGTTCAAAATTCCATTGACGTGATGTTGGCTCAATCTTAAGCATATACGCCCATCAATTACAGTCCTCAAAACCCCTGCTTCAGGAGCCTTTGACCAGGAAACTTTATCCCATTTCGGAATAGCCTACTGCAAACACTGCAAATTCCAGGCACACCAACACGCGACCTGACCGCCTTCAGGATTAAGGGTCCCAGATATCTTTTTCCCCAGCAATTGCCCGCCATGGACCGCATCTTAGACTACTCAAGCTATGCCATCGCCCTAGCCGCCCTCATCCCCCTCCTCTTGTTCCTCCTCTTCCTCCGCCCCGACCCCGAAGCCCCGGTCCCTTACACCGTCCCTCCGCCGCCAGAATGCCATCCCGACTGGAAAGGAGAGATCCTCGACTCGCCGTCCCTGAAGGTATGCTTCTCCTCCCTCTCAGATCGCGCTCCTGGCTAACCGCAAGTGTGAAACGGAAAGATTCCCGGCTCCTCGGACATCCAATGCTACTGTCCGGCCACGGGAGCGTCGCTGGGCCGGATCACGCCAGCCACGGGAATTGATATCGACAAAGCTGTGTTGCGCGCGAGGGAGGCGCAGGTGGGGTGGGCCAAGACGACGTTCGCGCAGCGGCGGAAGGTGCTCAGGACAATGCTCAAGTGCGTCTCCTCGTGGGCCCCCTCCCCGCCATTCCCAAGTCTCAGTCAGCTATATGGGCAAGAAAAGTAATTGTGAACGTTGCGGTATTCTAGGTTCGTGCTGGAGAACCAGGAGATGATCGCGTGGGCCGCGTGTCTGGACTCGGGCAAAACGCGCATCGATGCCAGTTTCGGCGAGATCCTAGTTACGGCGGAGAAGCTGAAGTGGACGATTGATCATGGAGAGCAGGCGTTGAAGCCGGAGCGGCGGCCGACAAACTTCCTCATGATGTATAAGGTCAATGAGGTTAGATGGGAGCCGCTAGGAGTGGTGGCGGCTTGCGTGAGCTGGAAGTATGTTCTGCCTAGTTTCTCTATTGCTATCTATTCGCAGACGATGCTAACGCCGCTCTAGCTACCCTGTAAGCCCTCCTGGCCCCTAACTCGCGCCACCCTCCCCCCACTACCTCCATACAACCATTTTACAACCTTCCTACAACTACCCCACTACTCCTTCCCCAAACCAAACACATACTAACCCCCCTAGTTCCACAACCTCCTGGGCCCCATAATCTCCTCCCTCTTCGCTGGCAACGCCATCGTCCTCAAAGGCTCTGAAAGCACCGCCTGGTCCCAACGCTATTTCATCTCGATCGCGAAATCCGCCCTCCGCGCCTGCGGGCACCCTTCCTCCCTAATCCAGCCCCTAACCTGCTGGCCCACCACCGCCAACTACCTAACCTCGCACCCCGGAATCGCGCACCTCACCTTCATCGGCTCGCGGCCCGTCGCCCACGCCGTCGCCGCATCCGCCGCCAAAGCCCTGACCCCGCTGTGCCTGGAATTGGGCGGCAAAGACGCCGCGCTGGTGCTCGACGACCTGCCCGCCAGCGACCTCCTGCGCGTCGTCAGCATCCTCCTCCGCGGCACCTTCCAAGCCGCAGGCCAAAACTGCATCGGCATCGAGCGCATCATCGCCCTCCCGCGCATCTACCCCCAGCTGCTCGCGCAGCTCACCCCCCGCGTCCGCGCCCTGCGGCCCGGCTCCGCGCTCGACAGCCCCCCAGACCACAGCATCGACGTCGGCGCGTGCGTGTCGGCAGCCGGCTTCGACAGGCTAGAAGAGCTGATCGCGGAAGCGGTGTCGCAAGGCGCGCGGCTGCTGGCGGGCGGGACGCGGCTCGCGCACCCGTGCTGGCCGCGCGGGCACTACTTCGCGCCGACGCTGCTGGCGGACGTGACGCCGGACATGCGCATCGCGCGCGCGGAGCTGTTCGCGCCCGTCATGCTCGTCCTGCGCGCCGCGTCGCTCCCCGCCGCCGTCGACATCGCTAACGGGACCCCCTACGCGCTCGGCGCGTCCGTCTTCGGGTCCGACCCCGTGGCTCTCGAGACCGTCGTGCGCGATGTCAGGGCGGGAATGGTCGCCGTCAATGATTTCGCCGTCTACTATGCGGTGCAGTTGCCGTTTGGCGGGTTGAAGGGGAGTGGGTATGGGCGCTTTGCGGGGGAGGAGGGGCTGAGGGCGGTTTGTAATACGAAGGCGGTTTGTAGGGATCGTTGGCCGTGGGCGGTCAAGACGGCGATTCCGAAGCCGTTGGATTTGCCGTTGGGCGAGGAGCGCAGGGCGTGGGAGGTTGC
>Ga0307515_10011337_pt1 | contig 16920 bp, 10 predicted proteins | sample 17_EM_MG_FD_194513 | JGI IMG/M metagenome (GOLD analysis project Ga0307515, IMG submission 194513) | Populus trichocarpa ectomycorrhiza microbial communities from riparian zone in the Pacific Northwest, United States - 17_EM | ecosystem: Host-associated > Plants > Roots > Unclassified | place... | reverse complement strand
GCTAACGAGTGTCCTTGTACTTTGAGAATCAAATATATGACATTCCAAAGAAGCCGTGTGAGAATCTGATTCACATATGACCCACTCTTGCCTATGAGGATACGAATCATGTAGAAGGAAATTGGGATTTTGTGTTTGAAATTGACCTTCCAAGCATTGCTAGGGTTCTTTCTTATTTCAAAGAGAAACCAATTAGTAACTATGATTTCTTTAAATAATTATTTATATATTTCTTTATTATATATCTCACCCTAAGAAAACCTCTCCTTATCTTCCAAGAAAAAGAAAAAAAAGCAATAACTAGCAAATAAGGCATTTATTAATATTTTTCCTAGTCACCAAATTATAAATCATTTTTCTTGTGAGATTCTAGCAATCAATCATTGATGGAAAGTTGGATATTGAATTTTAAGTGATAAGAAAATCCATGACGCCGTCAGATCTTCTTTATGTTGAATTTCAGTAATTCCACTTAATTTTACTTTTCTTTTTTTTAAAAAAAAAAAAACACCACTGACCATTATAAAAACGTGTTTTTTTTCTTAATATAGATAGGGATGCAGGTGATTATAACCCAGAAAATGAGAAAATATGAGGTGTTTTCATTCAACTTGGCCTCCTTACGAGGCTGCCACTCAAAAACGTCATCAGCAACATCATCATCTCTCTCTCTCTCTCTCAAAATCTCGATAGAGACCCAATTAAAATCTATCTCTCTGTAAAATATTTTATAGTAATTATCGTGTTTGTGCATTGAATTTAGCAAAAACTGCTTTACTTTATTATTTTTCCGGCAAAAAAACCCTTATTGGGTTCATTTCTTTGCGCCTTTTCTTCCTCTGGGTTCATCTCTATCTCTCATATAGGACTCTGTGTCTTCTTCTCTAACCCAACAAAAATAGAGAGAAGGGTTTCAGAACTTGAGACCGAATTGCTTGTTTGGTTGATTTGAGGTTCAAAGTCTTGTGTTTTTATCAAGTTTGATGGGTGAATTGGAAGAGATTGGAGCTGATATTTGGTAAGTTTTTTTAAAAAAAAAGTTTTGATATTTTTGTTATGTGGTTCAAAAAGTTTGATATTTTTTGGGTTTTTATGTGTTGTGTTAATTGATGTTTCATTGAAAGATGGTTTGTTTTTTTGTTGAATTAGTTTTGTGGGGTCTCTTTGTTTTGATTGTAAATGCATGAGATTTGAGTTGGTTTGAGGTTTTTTAATGGTTTTAAAATAGAATAGTGTTAGTGTAAAGGGAAGGTTGTTATTTCGGCAGAATTATTATGTTTTTAAATTTTATGAGTTCTTATCTTTTGTTTGGTACCTGAGAAACGAAATTGTGTATGGAAAAGAATTCAGCCGTTGAGTGTTAGATTTCAAATCTGAAGCTTACCTTTCCCTGATCGTAATATAACTAGTTTTCTTAGATTAGGTGATCTTTTCCTTATCTTTGTTTTGAGACAGTAACATGCTGCTTTGTGATTTTCAAAAGTTTAGTTGGTGTATTTCTTAATGATTCTCTTGATAGAAGATTGAGCACTGTTTAATGTTCGATGACTGATGTGTCTGACAGCGCGGACCTTGAAGCTGATGATATAAGGTGTGACACTATCGCGGAGAAAGATGTCACTGATGAAGAAATTGAAGCAGAAGATTTGGAGAGGCGAATGTGGAAGGATCGTATCAAACTCAAAAGGCTTAAAGAAAAACAGAAGCTTGCAGCACAACAAGCTGCGGAGAAGCAAAAGCCCAAGCAGACGTCAGATCAAGCTCGGAGGAAGAAAATGTCGAGAGCCCAGGATGGAATTCTCAAGTATATGTTGAAGTTAATGGAAGTGTGCAAAGCACGTGGATTTGTGTATGGAATCATTCCAGAGAAGGGTAAGCCAGTAAGTGGTGCATCTGATAACATAAGAGCTTGGTGGAAAGAAAAGGTGAGGTTCGATAAGAACGGGCCAGCAGCCATAGCAAAGTATGAAGCAGAGTGTTTGGCCATGGGTGAGGCAGAGAACAGTAAAAATGGGAACTCTCAAAGTGCTCTTCAAGATCTTCAAGATGCAACTTTAGGGTCTCTTTTGTCTTCTTTGATGCAACACTGTGATCCCCCCCAAAGGAAGTACCCATTGGAGAAGGGAGTTCCACCACCTTGGTGGCCAACGGGAAATGAAGATTGGTGGGTAAAATTAGGACTATCCCAAGGCCAGAGCCCTCCTTATAAGAAACCACATGATTTGAAGAAGATGTGGAAAGTTGGGGTATTAACAGCTGTAATAAAGCACATGTCACCTGATATTCCAAAAATTAGAAGGCATGTGCGTCAATCAAAATGCTTACAGGATAAGATGACCGCAAAGGAGAGTGCAATTTGGTTAGGGGTGTTGAGTCAAGAGGAATCTCTCATTCGGCAACCTAGCAGTGACAATGGAACATCTGGTGTAACTGAAACTCCTCAAGGCGGACATGGCCAAAAGAAGAAACGTGCCATTAGTAGTGATAGTGATTATGATGTTGATGGTGCTGATGATGGTGTGGGTTCAGTTTCATCTAAAGATAATAGGAGAAATCAATCAATGGATGTGGAGCCATTAAACAGTCGAGATGATGCTACCAATCCTGTCCAAGATAAGGAGCTAGGGAAAAAGCAACCAAGGAGAAAAAGGCCCCGTGTGAGGTCAAGCCATGCTGATCAACATCCTCAACCACAGCTGAATGATGATCATTTGGGTGTTGAGAGGACAAGTACTTTGCCTGATATAAATCACACTGATTTACAGCCAGTTGACTATCAGATGCATGACACTCAGCATGAAAATTTTACCTCTTCAACTGTAAGGCCTCTGGAGAATGGTTTTGTGGGTGAATCCAACCTACCCCAATCTGACTTTAACTACTATGCTGGTGTTCCTTCTGCCAATGTCAATTCTACGGAGAAAATTTTTGCAGACAAAGGGCCTGCCTTTTATCCATTGGGCCAAAATTCAGTGCTGCACCATGAGACTACTTATAGTAATTTCTATAATCCATCACTTGATTATGGGACAAATCATGATAGGCAGCCTTCTCAGATGACAATGAGCATCAGGCAAGAGGATGACAGATTCCATATACCAGCACCGCAAGGAAATGGAAATGACTTGACTGGAGGAGAACCACATCATCTTATCAAAGATACATTTCCCACTGAGCAAGATGGAGCTGTTGATAGGCAATTTGAATTTGACTTGCCAGATTTTGCAATTAACAGCCCATTCCTTGAAATGAGTTCGTTTTCATTGGATGACTTATTTGTTGATCCTGAGGATGAATTGATCCAATGCTTTGGTGCATAGTTTCAGAAAGCTGACACAGCTGATACTTTCAGATTGTAAGTGACATCTCTTTCTAATCTACTGGCCAAATTTATTTGTCTTGCATATAACTAAGTCTTCTCGATCTTATTATGATCCAGGGACAGGTGAAAAGCTCAAAACTGCAGCGCAACCATTTCTGACCTGGTTAAAGGACTTCCTCTATCAATTAGAGGTGCTGCCTTAACAGTTGTTATTGTTTGTGCATTTCAAGGCAGTAAGTTATACACCTAATTATTTTCACAACTCAATGATTTAACAAGAAAAATGAGGGGAGGCAGTTTTTCTTTTCTTTTTTCCTTTTTTCTTTTTTTTAATGGTCAGGCACAGTCTTCCTCAATGAGGATAATTATATAGGAATTCATGTAAATGATTCTTTGTGTTAGATGGGGCAATTAACAAAATTCTTATCACCTTTCAGCAGGATACTTTTTAGCATATCTGCGAATTGCACCTTCCCTTTTCCATATCTGCTAATGGCACCTTCCCTTTTCCATGCCTGTATATTCTTTGATTTATGTCTCTTTATCGTATTTGCTCCTTTGGATGAATTATTCTATTGGAACATATCTATTTATCCTATTGATAAGCTGAAGCTTTGTTTGCGTCAGCTGTGCTGTGTTAGATAGAGGCTCTCATCTATTGATAATAACAATGATCACTTGGAATGGAAAAGCTAATGAATACAAATAATTGGAACTCTTGAAAACAAAAGGCAATAATGATGATTAGATTGATGATTGTGTAGAAGAAAGCCTTGAATGATTTTAAGGTAATTTTAAACATATTTATAGGTGGTACCTGGTCGTCTGGTTTCCTCCAGTTTTGACCTGGATGATCAGTGGACACATCATATTGTCCTTCAGTGAGTCCCCATCTACTTTATGTATCCCTCTGCCTCTGCAATGGACACCAAAGTCTGGTTCTTACTCTCAGAGTATTTAGTTCAGGCACACTTGTTAAGCTGAACATAGGTAGCTGGACATGAGTCCAGGGTTGTAATTGCATGGATGAACCTTTTCAATAATCTATGAACTAATGCATTTACGATTATTTTTTAAAACCGAGATTGATGCTGTGATGTTCAAGTCCATTTGCAATCCAACGAACAATTCAAGTGACTAACCACAGGAGGTGGTACTTGTATATTTATGAGGTTTAAGGTTGATTTTTATTTTATTTTTTCAATTTGTGGAGTGTGGAAGTCATACATCTCTAGATTTAGAGTTTAGTTTTTATCAAAATTAGTTGAATTCATCTTGCAACAAGCAAGGATTTTCTTGGAGGGAAAAACAGTTTTTAAGTGTCAAATGCTCTAAACAACGCATAAGGCATCCAATTTGATACTTGTCTCCGGATTAATACCCAAAATAGTTCAAAAATGAAAGCCAAAGTCAAGCTTCGAATTGCTAGGTCACTGGATGGATCCACGGAACAGGTTTAATTATTGAGGAACAGGTTTAATTATTGAGATTGTTTGGGATTGTGTTAGAGATTATTTTTTTAAATTAAAATTAAATTTTAATATTAACATATCATCTTAAAATATTAAAAAAAAAAAATAACAAAGGTTGAAACTCAATTCGAGATACACGGAAGGCAATCACTATTCTACCCCTCGTCATTTACTACTTCTACCTAAAGTTAATTGGTATATTTCATAGCTTAGTGAGGTTACAGAAGTCCATAAATCAAGAAACATAGTTTCAGAAATATCAAGAACCTCTAAGAAGAGGATTATTTTACCCGTGCTAGGGACAGCCTTAGCAAAAATGCCCTCTTGTAGATTTCACCTGTCTCTGTCTCTTCCAGCGACCCATTGTTTCTGTTGGCGAGTTCAAGACAATCAAATCGTTCCAAAAGCATAAAAGAGACACATTTATAAACACCCATTTACTAGTTTGGCTGATTTGAGGTTCAAAGCTTAGTTTTTGATCAAGTCTGATGGGTAAATTGGAAGAGATAGGAGCTGATATTTGGTAAGGTTTTTTTCAAAGTTTTGATCTTTTTCTGATGTTCTACAGAAAGTTTATAGTTTTTGGATGTTCTTACGTTGTATTACTTGCTACCTGTTTATTCTTGAATTAGACTTGAGGGTATATTTTGTTCGGAGAATTTTAGCTGGTTTTTGAATGATTTTGAGAAGTGGGTAGATTTTGGAATGCAAGATAGAATTTTGGTTTTCATTTGGCGGAAATTCTATCGATTTTTTACTAAATTTGAGATTATGAGAAGAGAGTAGAGGGATAGTTTCTTTTTGGCAGAATTTTTCTGTGTTTTTTTGATTTTGTTTGTTTGGTTGCTGGGAAAACATTGGTAAAGAAAAGAATTCAAGTTTGGAGTATTAGGTTTTTGGTGTTTTTAGATTAAAATATCCAATCTGATCTATCTGTGAGCCTAAAATAACCATTTAGCTCGGTTTAGATGGTAATTTTGTTTCCTTGTTTTGAGAGCAAAACAGGCTACTTTGTGATGATCAAATGTTATTTGTCAAGTTTCTTATGAAGTCTGATGGTAGCCACGTGGTTGAGCTATTGTAGTATAATCAGCTGGACATTGGAGCACCTTCTGATGCTCCATGATTCTTTGACTGACAGCTTAGACATTGAAGTTGATGACATAAGGTGCGAGAATATTGCTGAGAAAGATGTTAGTGATGAAGAAATTGGAGCAGAAGATATGGATAGAAGGATGTGGAAGGATCATGTCAAACTCAAAAGGATTAAGGAAAGACAGAAGCTTGCAGTACAACTAGCAGAGAAGCAAAAGCTGAAGCGCACCTATGATCTCGCTAGGAGGAAGAAAATGTTGAGAGCCCAGGATGGAATTCTCAAGTATATGTTGAAGTTAATGGAAGTGTGCGAAGCACGTGGATTTGTGTATGGAATCATTCCAGAGAAGGGTAAGCCAGTAAGTGGTGCATCTGATAACATAAGAGCTTGGTGGAAAGCAAAGGTGAAATTCGATAAGAATGGGCCAGCAGCCATAGCAAAGTATGAAGCAGAGTGTTCTGCTATGGGCGAGTTAAATGAGAGTAGAAATAGGAACTCCCAAAGTGTTCTTGAAGACCTGCAAGATGCAACTTTAGGATTTCTTGTCTTCTTTGATTCAGCACTGCAATCCCCCTCAAAGGAAGCATCCATTGGAGAAAAAGGTTCCACCACCTTGGTGGCCAACTGGAAATGAAGATTGGTGGCTAAAACTAGGACTACCCCAAGCTCAGAGTCCTCCTTTTAAGAAACCTCACGATTTGAAGAAGATGTGGAAAGTCGGGGTGTTGACTGCTGTAATAAAGCGTATGTCACCTGATTTTTGCAAAATCAGGAGGCATGTCCATCAGTCAAAGTGCTTACAGGATAAGATGACAGCGAAGGAGTGTGCAATTTGGCTGGGATTGTTGAGTCTAGAGGAATCCCTCATTGGGAAACCTAGCATTGATACTGGCACATCTGTCATAATTGAAAGACCTCAAGGTGGCCATGGTCAAATAAAGAATCCTGCTATTAGTTGTGATAGTGATTATGATGTTGATGATGGTGTGGGTTCTGTTTCATCAAAAGATAATAGGAGAAATCAACTGATGGATGTTGAGCCATTGAACAGTCAAAATCATGTCCAAGATACCGAGCTAGGGGAAAGGCAACTTGGGACAAAAAAGCCCCTGGTGAGGTCAAGTGATGCTGATGAACAGCTTGTACTGCCTCTGAATGATAATTCTGGAGCTGTGCAGAGAAACACGTTGTCTGATACAGATCACTGATTTACAGCCAGATGAATATCATCAGATGCATGAAACCAAGCAGGACAGCTTTACAACTATAGCTTCGAGGCCTCTGAAGAAAGATCTTTCTGGTGAGTCCAACCTATCCCCATCTGACTTTAGTTACATTTCTGCCATTCCCTTTGCCAATGTCAATTCTTCACACAAAATTTATGCTGATGCAGGGCCTGTCTCTTGTCCTTCCCAACAAAATCCAGAGTTGCATCACAAAACTATCCATAGTACTTTCGATGATCAATCTCTTGATTGTGGGACTAATCATGATGGCCAGCATTCTCAGGTGAGAACGGACATTCATCGAGAGAATGACAGATTCCTTATACCAACACCACATAGGAATGAAAATGAGATGACTGGAGGACAATCGCATCATCTTGCCAAAGATACACTTCCCACCAAGCAAGACAAGTCTGTCGATAAGTACTTTGAGTCTGCTGACTTGGAAGATTTTGCTGCAACTAGCAGCCCATTTCCTGACTTGTATTTGTTCGACTTCGACATTTCTGGTGATGATTCCATCCCCTACCTCGTTTCCTAGTTCTGCAAAGTGATACTTGAGATCATAGATTGTATGTGACATTTCTCCCTCATCGGCAGGCTAAATTACTGTTGCCAAAGTTTCAACGCTCTGAGTCTCCTCTTTCCCTTACTATGATTTAGGGGCTTCAAAACTGCAGCATTCGTTCCTATCCTTGGTGAAGAACATAACATAGGATTAGCAAAAATTAAAGCAAGCAAAGAACATAACATAGGATCGACTTTCTTTTACAAAAAAAAAAAAAAAAAAATTGTCCCTCCTTTCATAAATTCTCATTCCATCTATATTTGATCATGGATTCCATTAAAACAGTACCAAGTTTGTACCTTATTTTAACAGCAACTAACTAGCCTTTGATTTCATTTTCAAAACCCTCATTGATAATCTCTTACATTGAATGTGAAAGTATTTGATTCTTATATATTTGGAGACCAGCAGGGGAGTTGGTTCATAAGTGATACCGGCACTTACCAATAAGCTAACTAGTTATGAATTGCATGCTTCTTAAACTCATGCCGGTTTAATAGGCCGACTAAGAAAACTTCCGATCTAGAACTAGAAATTGATCTGAAACTTGATCTTACATTTCAAGTTAAACCAAAAAAAGATACTAAACTCATGCCAGTTAAATAGGCTGAATGTAAAAAATATTTTTAATAATTTAATTAATGTAATCAAACCTGAAAAATTATTTTATATAAAAAAAAAAACAAAATAAAATCACTCGGATTGATTCAATGACCCGCGAGTTTAGTCCGCCTTTGAGCCGAGTTCGGTGACTATGGCATGAGTTGCCCTCTCCAAACGACACAGACATCATCTCACCACGTGGCATCCAGCTCTCTCGCCGCCAGTTTACGTACCAGGTAGGATGTTTGTCTTGATATGTGCCAACTGTAGAAACCTACGAAACTGTCCTGAATCATCCTTGTAACTGGGTCATTTAATCTTATAGACAATCCTACCCCCGGACCTTTACTACTTTAACCGCCGGTCATTAGTAAATTTCACACCCTTTTAAGGGTTATAGAAGTCCATAAATATCATTATATTTACACCCTGTAAAATAGTATACTGGTTTTGAATTTTGATCTATAACACAAAGACCATGTAAAAGAAAGCTTTGCTGCATACTTTGCTTTGATCTATCTTCAAAACCCTTTTCCTTTCTTCGTCTTGATAGCTAGCTTTGGTTAAGAAGATAAAAAAAAGAATCTTTCTTTCTTCTCCAAAGAGTTAGAGCCGGAAAAATGGCATTTGGAGATGGTCTCTCAAGGTTTTCATCAATCTCCATTGCTTTGATCATCTTGACCTTTGTTTTGATGCCATTAGTCCATTCCTCTCGTTCCTGTAAGTTCAAAATCATTCCTTTCTTTCTGTCTCTTGTTCAAGTTCGAATCCTTTGTGTTTGTTTAGCTAGTTTAAATATACGGTTTACTAATATGGCATGTAATCTCATCATGTTTGCAATGCATGAAACAACAGTAGCAGCAGGAAATAGAGCCAGAGCTTCAGCACAGGTAATGCAAAAAGATGCCACCTTTTCACCAATCCAATCCTTAAAGGAGAAAACTTTTATGTCTTTCTTGGGTTTTCAAGCTTGTTCCTTTGATGGGTTTTCTCTCTTTGGTCCCCTTTTCTTAAACTTCTTCTTCTTTGGCTCTTAAATACAGGATATTCATCAAAGTTATAAGATCACAAGAATGGGGAAGGGAGCATCAAGTTTAGTCACAGATGAGGAGTCAGAGAGAGAAGTACCAACTGGACCAGACCCTCTTCACCACAACAACAACCCAACTACAAGACCATGATGATACTAACAGCCTCTCTTAAAACCCTCTTTTAATGGATCTTCCTGTCACCAAAATGGAGGGCTTCTCACCACTCGTGTCTCTTCTTCCACTTTTGATGTGATTACCAGAAAGAGCATGGAAATGGATGTTTAAACATTAATTAATTTTAGTTAACACATGAACGATTAGTTTTCTAATTAATGATCTTTGAGCTAATGTTGATTATGATTGATTCTGTTTTTATCCAGAAAATTAGAGAAGACAAGAAATTGAGGCATAAAAAGGTCCAAAAATTATTTTGCATTTGTTAGCTGTCTTCGTACGATTCAGATGTTGTTCCCTGCTAGCCTTCGACAACGGATCGACATGGTACTGTGGTAGGGTTATTAATATTGTCTCATGGGTTTTTGATGGTCTCCGACGTGTACATGAAAATTTTGATATCAATGTTATTAAATTCGTCACTATATATGATCCGGCAAAGATTTATATTACAAGTTCAAAGCTCAGTGGTGAGTAAATCAAAACAATATTATTTTTAAAAAAAATCATGATAATTTTTAAATTAAATTATATTAAATTTTTACGTAATCAATTAAATAGTAATTGATTTTTTTTACACTACTTAGATCAAGCATGAGTCGGAGTTTTTGACCTTAGAATATTGTATTGAATACACTAATATAAATATGGATATGAACATATGAATATTGATATCAATATCAGACCATCCTAATTATATAGGAGCTAATTACGGGATTTACGTGACCTTGTAAGAGAATGTGTATTCGATTGTATAGTCTATAGTTTTGGGGATTTTTTTCATTAATTAAAAAGATGAAATAAAACTTGTTCTCGATCGTGTGTATTATTTGGAGATCACTTTTGTTTGAAGTTGAGTTTTTCTTCCCTTTCCATGCCTTCGAGCTACTTAAGAATAACTTTGGAGTGCAAGGTAAAAGGAACATACAAATAAGAATAAAGCCTTGAGTGTACTATATTGTTGTAAATTAATTGAGTGTTTGGTGTTTTTTTGGTGTGTTTTAAAAGTTTATTTTATTTGAAAAAAATATTAAATTGATATTTTTAGTGTTTTTCAATAATTTTAATATATCAATGTTAAAAATTAAAAAAAATTATATTAATATATTTTCGAGTAAATAATACTTTTAAAAAATACCATATAAAACAATACCAAGCGAAAGCTTAAATATTTTTGTATTATATAATTGTGACAATACTTTCCTTTCATTCTTTTTTTTTTTTTGCATATATATATATATATATGCAAAAAAAAAAAAAAAAAAAGGAAAGTATTGTTATATATATTGAGCAAGTTATGCTACTATTGGGGGAGATATCAAGAAGTATGAAATTTAGCATCATGGGCTAAAAGTACTTCGATTCATGAAAAGAAAACATGTTTATGATGAATTTAGCCCCACATTGTCATTTTCACGTGAGAGGGAATACCAAGTAAGTCCATGTATGGTGTCATGTAAAGGAAGTATTATTTTCTATAGTAGGTGTAGGTCCATGCCCATTGGCATTAGACTAAGAGACAAGATTCATAAACTTTGAGAACAAAGCCACGAAGCCCGTTCAAGCCCACTTACTCTTCATGAAGATATTTTGGATTTTTTTGGGAACCTAGAACTGTAAATTTTTTCTTCATAAAATGGCATGAACAAAAAAAATAATTAGCAAACGAGCATACTTAATTGAGTTATAGATAATATTTGTAACACTCGAATAGCATTTATTATATGCAGGTGTTATTTGTATACGTGTGAATTGTGATTTTTTTGGATAGAGAGTTGCAAATTCCAATTGCGATACATAAATTATATATGTTATTTGTGACTCAACTAAGAGATAATTCTTTAAATAATTTTTTTTATCATTAACTCTCTATTTAAAAAAATCACAATTCACATAATGTAAATAATCAGTTTGAATTTCAAGCGCATTCTTAGATTTTGTGGGTGAGGTTTGTGCATAGTTAGGTTGTAAGCTAACTTTAACCTCAACTTCTGTTATATTTCCAAATTCATTTGTAGTTATTAAATAAGTTTTGGTACGATGAGTTTATATGAAAAATTCATGATCTAAAATTTGATTAGAATTGAGTTTAAAATTAAACTAAAAAATATAATAATTTAGTGAAATTCACTTGTTATGGATAGGTTTTTAGTGACGTGATTAATCATATTAAATCTAATTCAAATCAGTAATATCAATTTAAAAATAAAAATTGATATAGATTGATATAGTAATTTATTTAACTCGTAATTTTTTTAAGATTTATTTTGGAATAAGTTTAATAATTATATTTAATGAAATTGTAGTAAGAAAAAAAAACTAGTATTTGTTGTCTTACATCCCTCCACGAAGATCCGAAAGGAGTTTAAGTTGCTCCCCATCACAAACAAGATATATACAAGCATTGGTTATCACTATGATATTTCACTATCTTTCTTTTTCACTTGACAATTGACAGACAGTATATTTGAATGTAGAGAGGCAATGTTATATTATGGCTCCACGTCCACCACCGACTCTATGATTGATGTTTGGACGATGAAAAGGTTGATCCGACCATGGGCCCACTCCGCTCCCTTTAAGCTTAACACGTCAAATCCCAATCTTGCTTGCCTAACTACTGCAAAACTAAATCTTACCACGTTCAGTTTGGGTCTTGTTTCATCCCACCATAAAAATTATATTACTTATGGTTAATTAAAATTAATAATTAATAATTTGATTCGAAAATTTAGAAATTTAAAGACAGGCCTGAGTAGGATTTTTAGATGATTTCAATAAATTATTAACTTGATTAGAATAATATATAAAAAAAGAAAAAAGAGTTTTTTTCCGTAAAAAATATTAATTTGATTCGAATGAATAATTTAAATTTTAATCTAATAACCCATACGAGTCTTGTTAGATACAATTATTAAAATCACAATACTAAATATACTTGATTGTTAAAGATAATTGACTAGATAAATTAACGTGAAAAATTAGAAATTCAAAAAATAATTTAAGCAAGGTTTTTAGTTAATTTGAATAATATATTGATTTAATTAGATCTCTTTATCAACACACATATCTAACAACTCAGTTGGGTCTCATTTAATCAAATCATAAAAATAATACATCATTGTTAAATTTAACTGATTAGATGGATTAACATGAAAAATTAAAAATTTAAAAACTAATCTAAACTAGATTTTTAATTAATTTAATAAGATATTGACTCAATCACATCAATATAGCTAGTTGATTAGATGTGTTAACATGAAAAATTAAAATTTTAAAAACTAATCTAAATTAAATTTTTAGTTAATTTAAATAAGATATTGACTCAATCACGTTAATATAAAAAATTGCTATTTTTTTATATATAAAAAATAATTAATCTAATCTTGCCTAATAATTCAAAAATTAATTTTAAAACTTAATAATTTAGATATTTTTTCAGTAATTATGCCCAAAAGATATCAAGACAAAATATCATATCAAATATCTCCGACTTTTTTCACTTTTTAATATCATCTCCAACCTCCAATCATTATAAAATATCTCAGTCGTACGTACAGCTCACCCTTTTTAAGCCCCTCTTATCCTCCAAACCAAACACACGCCTAACTCCTCCTAACGATAACTCCATAACTGCTCACCGGAAACCACCATGTCCACCGCAACTACCTCCGCCGCCGCCGGAAACTGTCTCTCAACTCCTACGCTCGACGCCGAATCCTCAAACCTCCTTCAAACAATCTCATCCCACGGCGGCTATGCCTACGTCAGCATGTCAACACTCGCCGCCTCCGGCGACTTCAGAGCGGCGGAGGCAGCGAGAGAGATGGCGTGGGAGCAACTCCACTCCGGTCCCTGGCACTCCGTGCTTCCAGCCTGGCGTGATGCCTACTCAATGGCTTGCTTACACGTGGCAAAGTTTCATTATCGAAATGGTGAATTCAAAGAGTCGCTTAGGGTTTTGGATTTGGGATTGATCATGGGAGGTGTGCTGTTGAAGAAGGATTTGGAATCGGCTATTGAAATTGTGACAGCGAAATCGAGAGAAAAGGAAAGTGAGGGTTTTGAGAAAGGACCAAAGTGTAAATTTGTTGAAGAAGGGGATGAGTTTGATAAAGAGGAGGTGAGGTTTGTCTCTAATTCTTTCTATTTATAGAAATGTAGCGTTGATTTGCTTTTTTAGGGTTTTGTTTTAGGAAAGTTGAGATTATTATTATTATTATTATTATTATTATTATGTAGCTTATTGTGGATTTTATAATTATGTTTGGAGTTTTTTTTTTTTAATTTAAGATAATTTAGTTTAAGGGGATTGGGTTTGGATAGTTTGCTAGAGTAATTAATTTAATGATGTGCTAATTTATGATTGTTCTTGATTTACAATTCTACAACTTTTGCTTTATTTTATAATGCATGAGCATGGCATGTTGCATTTATGAATTATTATTCAGGTTGGCTTGAATACTTTGGTTTTCTGATGGGGGATCTTTAGTTTGTTTAAATAGTAAATTGTGAGTTAGTTATTGGTGTTTTTGATATGAGCAAATAGCAGTAGAAGGATCGGTCCATTTTCGATATTGGTGTTTTCGATTGCTTTCTTGTTTCGTAGCAGTATTCTTTCTGAGTTGGATGATAATTGGCATGTGGTATGGTGCTAATAAGAGAGACTGTGAGCTTAATGTTCAATGTGCTATCTTTGGATTTGTAGGTGCTTCGTGTTTTACCAGAGAAGTCCTTGTCTAGTAAGATTGTGGTGAAGAAATCTGGTCTATCTTTAGAGGGATTTTTGCGTGAACATTTTCTATCTGGGTCTCCAGTTATAATTAGTGATTGTATGGCTCATTGGCCTGCCAGGACAAAGTGGAATGATATGGATTACTTGAAAAGGGTTGCTGGTGACCGCACAGTTCCAGTTGAGGTGATTATTCTTGTTTTTGTGAAATTTGATGACTTGTGCTTTTCTAATATTTCATTCATTGAAGTTCAGTAGATGTCTAATATCCATAAGATAGCTCTTTTCTACTGTAATTTTTTTTCCAAATAAGTTGTTTTTCCTGCCCATGGTAATGTGTTATTTATTTGTTATTGCGATTGATTATTTCTTAAGTAGCAACCTCTGAATATACTGTTAGTGTTGCATGTGATATTTGAAGCTTGGTGATAAAAATACCAGGGTACGTAAGAATAAAACTCAACTCTGATCAACTAAGCCCCAATTTCAAACTTGAAGTTTTGAACTGTGAAATTAAAGATTATAGCTTCATTGACCTTTTGAAGTGACAACTTGGATATAGCCTTCATTGGGAAAAAAGAGTAATCTCTTGGTTTTTTGAGTTTTCCCATCCTAAGAGCTAGGTTTCTTAATTACGGTCCTTAAAGCCAATAATGGAACCTATTAACATACAATAGGTTGAAAGAACATTTTGAGCATCTGTAATCATCACAAAATTTAAGTCATGATGAGCTAAAACAAGTGTTCATATGTATCGCTGTGGAATGGGATGTATGGTTGTTATTCTACAACAAAAGGTAATCAAAATGTCAAGTCCTTTGCAGGTTGGGAAAAACTATCTATGCCAAGAGTGGAAGCAAGAGCTTATAACATTTTCTGAGTTTCTTGAGAAGATTCAGTCCAATGACTCTTCTTCTGCAGTCCCTACATATCTTGCACAGCATCAATTATTTGATCAGGTGGGTTGTACTCACATAAATGAGCATCTAACCATGGGCCTCAACACATTGAAATATGCTAGCAGCTAATATTTTACATTTATTCGGCAGATTAATGAGTTACGGAAAGACATTTGCATTCCTGACTACTGCTGTGCTGGTGGTGGGGAGCTTAGGTCTCTTAATGCTTGGTTTGGTCCAGCTGGGACAGTGACCCCACTGCACCATGATCCGCACCATAATATACTTGCTCAGGTATTAAATTATGTTTCTGTGTGGAATGCTTACAATGAGATGCTGCATTTTTTTCATGTATCTTTTCTCACTGACCAGTAGCTAGATTGTGTATCTTGTCTTTTGTTCTTTTGCACTTGGAATTTCAATTTTTTTTCCTACTAGCTGTTAGGCATTGTTGCCGTGGTTATGGTTCTTCTTTTTGAGGGTTTGTGTGCATGTGAATGGCATGTTCTTGTTGAAAGCAATCTCTTCTAGGTTAAACGAGAACTAATTTGAAATACAACAATTATGATTTCAACGGTACCATTTCCACTTGATTACGTTTCTTCCACTTGCACAGTTTCTGTGCGTATATGCCCACAGGCATACACGTTGTCAGTTTAATTTATAAGTCAACATAAATAAGTGAGCTTGTTGTTTGCTATGAAAATGTGATTTTATTTTCAGGTTGTTGGCAAAAAGTATGTAAGGCTCTACACCTCTTCAGTGTCAGAGGAACTTTATCCATACAATGAGACTATGCTTTGCAATTCAAGCCAGGTAACTGCTTTCTAGCATCTTTCTCTTAATGAACCATTTCGATAAATTTGCATTATTTTGGTCATAGTATTAAATCATATTGCTGCCTACTGATCAATCTCTTCTAGACATGCATCTAATGTCTTTTGATACCCTTTCACTCTGTCTCTCTGAACAAGTTTGTGTATCTCCATTATAGACAATGTTCTTCATAATTGACTCTCCTTTTTGAAGGTCGACCTAGACAACATAGATGACGGACAATATCCGAAGGTGCATGACCTAGAATTCTTGGACTGCATATTAGAGGAAGGTGAAATGCTTTACATCCCGCCAAAATGGTGGCACTATGTCCGATCTCTAACAATCAGTTTTTCAGTTAGCTTTTGGTGGAGCAACTCTGAAAGTTCAGATGCATCGTGACTGCGTACTGCTTTCATGCTTGAGATTTGTTCTTTTTTATCGATAGAACTGGGGTTAGTGCTAAAGTCTTAATTAATTAGCACATTCTTATACGAACATGCATACAATAGTACTATATGCGAAAATGGAGACATCATGCCTTGTAATTCAGGATGTACTCACCGTTAGAGGAGGAGCATTAACATTATCTAGTGTGTCCGAGTTAGCAAAAAAGAGAAGCGAGTCCCCTTGCTTCTACACAGTCGGATATTCATCAATTACTATGCCATTTGCTGGCACTATGTTGTGTCTCTCTTATGATATGCTGGAGTTTATTGCCAAGTCTTTGCACCATTTGGAATTTGGGTGCCCTTTTTTGGTCTGAATTTTACTTGGGAAGAAATGATCGATAATGATGGAACTTGCATGACCAAACCTCTACTATCTTTCAGGATTGCTTGTATTTGTACGCGTTGAATTGGTTTATCAACTATTTGATCACAGGAAGAAATCTCGTACCGGTTGCCTTGAGTGTTGAAACATTCGATCTACTGGAAAAGGGCAGTACCTTTGAACACACTGAAGAGGTACCTGCTCTAT
>Ga0307515_10011336_pt1 | contig 16921 bp, 15 predicted proteins | sample 17_EM_MG_FD_194513 | JGI IMG/M metagenome (GOLD analysis project Ga0307515, IMG submission 194513) | Populus trichocarpa ectomycorrhiza microbial communities from riparian zone in the Pacific Northwest, United States - 17_EM | ecosystem: Host-associated > Plants > Roots > Unclassified | place... | reverse complement strand
GAAGTTCGACATGACCCTCACGGGCATGAAGAAGCACGTCGGCCGCCTCGAGGACGCGGGGCTCGTCATCACGGAAAAAGTCGGCCGCGTACGCACCTGCCGGATCGGCGCGCGCCGACTGGAAGAAGTGGCGGCATGGGTCGAGCGGTATCACCAGCTCTGGGACGCGCGGTTCTGCGAGCTGGACAAGGTCGTCGAAGAATTGAAACGGAAGGAGAAGCCGGATGGAAGCAAGAAAGCAAAGTGAGCCCGTCATGAAACGCACGACGGTGCAGAGGAAGTCCGATCGCGAGCTCGTCGTCACGCGCACGTTCGACGCGCCCGCGCGCCTCGTGTTCGAGGCGTGGTCCAGGCCCGAGCTGTTCAAGAGGTGGTGGGTGCCGAAGTCGATGGGCATGGCGCTGCGGTCGTGCGAAATGGACGTGCGCACCGGCGGCAAGTACCGCCTCAACTTCGGCGACGGCATGGACTTCTTCGGCCGTTACATCGAGGTGACGCCGCCCTCGCGCATCGTCTGGACGAACGAGGAAGGCGGCGAGAACGGGTCCGTGACCACCGTGACCTTCGAGGAGAAAGGCGGCCAGACGCTGCTCGTCATGAGCGAGCTCTATCCGTCGAAGGAAGCGCTCGAGGCGGCCGGCGCGGCGGACGCCACGCACGAAACGTTCGCGCAACTGGACGAGCTGCTCGCCACGCTCCCTTGAGGATTGCTGGGCCTGCCTGGATTCGAACCAGGGAATCTCAAGATAACATCGAGTATCCGGAGTTCGGGATACTCAATGGTGTTCGCCCCGAAACCGCCCTGACTGGCGGTCGGCGGTGGCTACGGCCGCGGCGACAGCTCTCACGCCGCGGCCAACGGGCCGGAGGCGCTGCTGCGCCGGGGGTTCGTCTCGCATCACTTCACGACGATCTTGTCGAGCTGCTTCATCGCCTTGTCGCGGAGGCTCCTGGGCAGCGGCGCGAAGTCGAGCTCCTTGAGCGCCTTCTGGCCGTCGCCGAGGAGGTACTTGAGATAGGCCTTGAGCGCGGTGCCCTTGTCCTTGTCCGCCTGCTTGGCATACACGATCACCCAGCTCTGGTAGGTGATCGGATACGAGGCGTCGCCGCGTGCGTTGAGCGCGCTGAACAGCAGCTTGTCGTTGACGTCGATGCCGTCGGCCGCCGCCGACGCGGACTCGGAGGTCGGCTCGACGAACTTGCCCGCCTTGTTCTTGATCTGGGCGTACTTCAGCGCCGACGCCTTGGCGTCCGACAGGTCGACGTAGCCGATCGCGCCCTTGGTCGACTTGACGACCTGGGCGACGCCGGAGTTGCCGTTGCCGGCCTGGCTGTCGGCGGGCCACTCGACGGTCGAGCCGCTCTTCAGCGTCCAGGTCTTGGCGGCCGCGTCCACCAGGTACTTCGTGAAGTTATCGGTCGTCCCCGAGCCGTCCGAGCGATGCACGACGACGATGTCGAGGTCGGGCAGCTTGCTGCCGGGGTTGTCCGCCGCGATCGCCTTGTCGTTCCACTTCTTGATGTCGCGCTGGAAGATCCGGGCGATCGTGTCCGCCGACAACCGGAGCTTGTCGACCCCGTCGATGTTGTAGGCGAGCGTGATCGGACCGAGCAGGACCGGGAAGTACAGGACGTCGCCGCCCTTGTTCTTCGCCAGGTCCGGGTCCTTGTACGGCGAGTCGGCGCCGGCGAAGTCGACGACCATGTCGGCGAGATCCTGGCGGCCCTTCCCGCTGCCTCCGCCGCCGTAGTTGATCTTGACGCCCGCGGTCTTGGAGTAGGCGTCGATCGCGGTCTCCTGATAGCCCTTCTGAAAGGTCGAGCCGCTCCCGTTGAGCGTCACCGGACCCGCGTACGCGATGCTCGTGCTCGCCGCGAGGACGAGACAGCCAGCCAGCTTGGAAATCTTCATGAGTGCTCCCTTGCGATACCAGCCCGCACCGTAGCCATGCTGCGCGACCGCCCGACGAACCCTGTGTGAACGCTGTGTGACAGGACGATTCCAGGATCGGCTGCCGGGCCGCGGCGGCGCCCCCCGCGCTCGACAGGCACCCTGGCGGTCACCGCGTGCACCGCGCCAGGTTCATGGACCCGCGCCCGCGCGGTTGGCGGGCCCGGATTCATGAACCTTCCTCTCATGACCTCGTCCATGATTTCGGTGATTTCCGTAGTTTTCGTCCCGCCCCTGGCTACGCGCTGGGACGCTGCGCGACGCGACCGCGATAGGTTCTCAGCGCCGTCCGGGCAAGCTCGATCCGCCGCGGCTCGTTGCACTCACCGCAGATCTCGAAGCGCTTCTCGAACACCCGCGTTGCCGCGGGGACGGACTTCGCGGTGCGGAGCTCCCCCAGACCATAGTTCGGGATCGTGCTGAGCTCGTGCCAGAGGTACTGGAGCTGCGTGTTGAGCGAATCGGGCGACGCATGGCGGCGCTTCGCGAACGCGACGAGGCTATCCCAGCGCGCTCCCTCCGACCACTGCGCGATCCCGCGCCCGGGTCCGCCGCCCTGGTTCGAGTGGGGGTTCACGTTCGATTCCTGCATCAGGTTTCCGACGACACCCGCGGCCTGGACCGGGGTGAGGCCCTTCTTCACGAAGAAGTTGAAGGCGGTCCGCGCGGTGGGAGGCAGGGCCTCCGTCGCGGCTGCCGGCAGGAAGACGACATCGCCATCGCTCACGGCGACGGAGACCCCGTCCGGGCGCTGCTCTGCGACCGCGGTCCCGGCGCACACGGCACTGACGAAGCCCAGAACACCAGCCATCAACAGTCTATTGCCAAAATGATTGTTGCTATTGTTGCCATACATTGGAACCTCCAAGTCCTGAGTCATGTGGGTTGATCGCGGCCGATGGGATGGTCCGTGCCGGGCGCGCGAGCTGGCCGGCGATCTCGCTCGAGACCTCGACCATCTCGCCCGTGACAGGCACCAGCACGTCACGCTGGCGACCCGGCGCGTCGTTCGCTGCCGGATGGTGCCCGACGGTGCCCGACGGTGCCCGACAGTGATCAATCGCGTGCTTCTGGCATACCGGTCGCGCGACGCGAGCAGCCGCAACCCGCACGCGTGACCCGCCAGCACACTACCAATCACGAAATACGCGTACTAACATTGGGCAGGACCCGTTCATGGATCCGCTTTCATGACTCCTCCCTCCATTCGTAGCAACCTCGCTCTCGAGGTCACTCCATGGAAATGCCGTGCCAGGGCAGGATCTTGAAATATCACCATACAATCTTCATGAGACTGAAAATCACGACTGCACGCGACGCCACGACGCCGGCAGATACTGGCAGTCGCCGCGCATCGTCACCGGTGTGACGAGCACGTCCGTGGCATCGCGCACGCGGCTCGGAACGAGCCCATCGCTCGATCGACGTCAGCGATCGGCCTAACCGGTCGAGTCGAGGGAATCGCGCCAGCACCGCGTGCCGCCCGACGGTCGGCCACGGCGAGCGGCCGGACCCGGTACGAGATCCCCGCGCTCGGCTCGATCGTGGATCGTGATCGATCACGGGATGACGCGCGGCACCGCGCGCCACGGCGCGCTTGACAGACGCCCGAGATCGTTGGAGCGTCGACAGTCAAGCCGCGTCCATCGGTGGCGACACAGGGAGTTTGGCATGGGTGACTTCTTCGCGAAGGTCTCGGGGCAGTTCACCGCGTCGCTCGTGCTGTCCGCGCTGTTTCCCGTGCTCCTGTTCCTGACCGCGTTCACCCTGGTCGTCTTGCCGATCACGCCGTACGGGCACGAGCTCACCTCGGCGGTGCAGGATCCGAAGTACTGGCAGGACCACGCCTCGGTCGCGCTCGTCCTGACCCTGGTCGTGCTGACGCTGTCGGTCCTGCTGTTCAACATGAACACGCCGATCATCCGGCTCTACGAGGGCTATCCCTGGAAGGACAGCTGGATCGGCGAGCGGATGGTCCGCCGCTGCCGGCGGCGGTACGACGAGGCCCAGGTCCTGCAGACCCGGATCTCGCGGCTGCGTCTCGAGGCGCGGCTCGCCGGCATCGATCCCGGCGTCCCCGGCCTGTCGCTGTTGCAGGAGAAGCTCAGCCGTGCCACGGACGTCCCTCGGCACGAGCTGCTGCCGACCGGGCTCGGCAACACGATCCGGGCGTTCGAGATCTACCCGCAGCGGCAGTACGCGATGGATGCCGTGATCCTGTGGCCGAGGCTGCAGTCGATCGTCGACGGCAACCTGGCCCAGACGCTGGACAGCGTGAAGACCTCGTTCGACTTCATGATCCACGGCGCGTTTCTGAGCGCTGTCCTGGCGCTGCTGGCCGGGGCCAGCGGCCTGTACTGGAAGACCACGGTGTCACCGCTCGGCCCCTGGGTGCTGTGGGCGATCGGGTTTGGCCTCGTGTCCTACCTGTTCTACCTCGCGTCGATCCGGCGCGCGATGGAGTGGGGCGCCCAGGTCAAGACCGCGTTCGATCTGCATCGCCTCACGCTGCTCACCAGGCTGGGATACGACGCGAAGCCCACGAGCCTGTCCGACGAGCGGCGCATCTGGGAGAACGTCAATTACAAGCTGCTGTTTCCCGGCGAGATGACCTATCCCGATCTGCCGTACGCGGCGCCGGCGAGCTCGCTCGTCGTCGAGCCACCCGGCACCGTCGTCGACGTCACGCGCAAGGTCGCCGTCCAGCCGGATGGCAGGATCGAGATCACGTTGCACGTCGAGAACAACGACCCCACGGCGTGGGGAGCCGAGCGCGTGATCGTCCGCGAGCAGGTCCCCGCCGGCATGGTCTACGTCCCGCACGCCACCGTCGACGGGGCCCCGGCCAGGCTGTGCTCCATCGATCCGCTGATGATCGATCTCGGCCCGCTGGGACACAACGCATCCCGGCGGATCGCGTACCGCATCGGGAAGGCCGCGCCGTGACCGCGCAGCGCTGGCGCACGCTGTTCCGCGGCCCCGACCGCGTGCCCGGGAGTCCCGAGGCCCCGGACAAGGCCGGGATCAAGGCCTGGAACAAGGCCTGGAACAAGGCCTGGATCGAGACGCTGAACAACGCCTATGTCGATCAGCAGGAGCTGCAGGGCGCGCTCGATGACACGCCGGGCCTCGGTCCTCGACCGCTGGTGGTCAAGCGGGTCGCCTCCCGGCTGAGCCGGACGGAGACCGAGGCCGCGTGGCTGCTGGGCACCTCGCTCGCCGGGTCGGCGCGACGGCTCGCGACCGGCGGGCTCTCCCGGCACCTGTTCGACGCGCTGATCGTAGGCGGGATCGCGATCCTCGCGATCCTGCCGGTGCTCGCCTGGCGACAGGCGGTCGGCAACGACGCCGAGGCCAAGGCCAACGCCGCCGCGGCGCTGGCCAGGCCGCGGCTCGAGGCCACCCACGACCTCGCCGCCTACGTCCCGCTGACGGCCGGGGACGTCGTGGCCCGAGCCACGAAGACGCCCCTGGAGGCCGACGCGCTGGTCGCGAACGCGGTTGGGCACTATCCGCCGAGCACGATCGAGAAGGGCAAGACGGTCGAGCCGCCCCGGCTCAGCAAGCGCAGGACCGCGCTCGTCCGGTTCTCCGTGCTGCGCGTCGCCTTGAAGGTCAAGCCGGCGTTCGACGTGTCCGCGTTCCCGATCTCCGTCAACCTCGTGCTGTCGGCCCGCGGTGCGCCCCCCGCGGGCGCCGTGCTGGACGGCGAGCTGTTCGCGCTCGAGCCCGACGGGATCACCGCGACGCTGGCGATTCCGGAGGCGCGTGTTCCCGAGGCCGCCCGGTTCCTCGGCGATTCGGACGCCTACCTCGCGCTTCCCGTCCCCTGAGCCGCCCCGAGATCGCGCGCGGTGTCCGGTCGCGGACCTAGCCCTTCCTTCCCGTCGTGGTGTCTCCGGCCAGCGAGATGCCCGGCGGGGGCCCAGGGAAGTCGATGCCACCGGGAGCCTCGTCGTAGGCCAGCTCGGGGCGGCCGGCACGGGGCCGGGGCGGGAGACTCTTCTTGTCCTTGAATCCTCCCCCCTTGCTCCCGGGTGTGACCGTCCCGGAGACGACGACTCCGACCTCCTTGTTCCCCTTGCGCCCGGTGCCGACGTCGCCCGTCAGCGGCCCAGCCAGGCTCTTGCGTCCAGCGACGACGTTGCCGGACGCCACGATTCCCGTCTCCTTGTTCCCCTTGCGCCCCGTGCCGACGTCCCCCGGCAGCGGCCCGGCCACGCGCTTGCCTCCGGCGCCGACGTTCCCGGACGCCACGATTCCGGTCTCCTTGTTCCCCTTGCGCCCCGTGCCGACGTCCCCCGGCAGCGACGACGCCAGCGCCTTGCCTCCGCGCGCCGCGCCGGTCGGGAACGCGCCGTGGACCAGCTCGACCATGATCTCGACCGTGGACGATGGGCCGACCTGAACCGTCGAGAGCGGCGCCGCGAACGCCTTGCCCAGCAGCGTCTTGAACGCACCGATCCTCGCCTCGGCGATCGCCGTCGCGTCGAGGCCGAGGTCCTTGCCCAGCTTCATCTCCGCCTCGACCTGCGAGAAGTCGACGTTCGGGCTGACCTCGGCCAGCGCTGCGATCACGGCGACCTCGACCTCGCGGCGGCGCGGATCGCCGAGGTCCTCGCCGCCGCCCTTCACGGCTCGCGCCGGCAGGATCGCCTGCAGTCCCTCGATCACGGCCGCGACCTTCGAATCGGGCGCGATCGGCAAGGCCTGCTCGAGCTTCGACGCGGTCGGCCGCCGCGGCGATACCGCCTTGATCAGGCGCAGCTGCAGCTCCTGGGTGTCCGCGTCGTCGTACCCGAGCTCGCGCAGCGTCATGGCGTTGGCGATCTGGCCCGGCGAGCGCCTGCGGACCGAGCGCGCCACGACGGCGCGAACCAGTTCTTCCACACTGAGCTTTGTCATGACCACACCCTTTCACCCTGGTCCACGAGGTCGCGCGCGTGTCAGGCTCGCGCGGATCCACGTGGAGCGAGCCATGGTACGACAGCTTGGCTCCCGGGAGGGAAGCGCCTCACGCACCCGCGGCTCACCGCGGCAGCAGCCGCACGCCGTGCGGCGCGTCGAAGTCGCCGACCAGCACCAGCTCGCCGGTCAGCCAGCCCAGCCACGCCCGCCCGAGCACGTCGCGCCGCCAGCTCGCCAGCGCCGGCAGCGCGTCGGCCGCGGCCAGCCCGCGCTCGTCGACGGTGCGCGCCAGCTCCTCGGTGTCGGCGCGGGTCGCGAGCAGCCGGGCCGCGACCCCGGTCTGGTCGGCGACCAGCTGGACGATCGCGAGCAGCACCTCGGTCCAGCGCTGCGCCCGCTGGCTCGGCGACCGCCCGGCGGCGAGCGGCGACACCGCCTCCGGCCGCGCCGCCTCGAGCGCCTCGGCGAGGTCCTCGGCGCGCTGGCGCGCCAGCCCCGACAGCCCCTTGACGCTGCGGATCGCCCCGAGGCTCGCCGTGCGCAGCCGCGCGATCTCGACCAGCTGCCGGTCGTGCAGCACCTGGCCGAGCGGCCGATCGAGCTCGATGCACACCCGCTGCCGCCACGCCGCCAGCTCGATCGCGCGGGCCAGCGCCGGCGCGTCGAGCCCGCGCAACCCGCTGACCTGGCGCCACGCGGTCTCGGGCGTCACCGTCGCGGCCGCGGCCGCGTCGGCGGCGACCGCCGCGCTCTCGGCGCGCGCCCAGGCCAGCCGCTCGCCGAGCCGGGCGGCGAGCTTTGCGTAGATCGCCGGCAGGTGTCGGACGTCGGCGTCGGCGTAGGCGAGCTGGGCGTCGGACAGTGGCCGCGCGCCCCAGTCGGTCCACTGCAGCTCCTTGTCGAGCGTGAGCCCGAGCAGCTCGTTGGCCAGCGCCGCGAACCCGACCTGATCGCCGATCCCGGCGAACGCCGCCATGAGCTGGGTGTCGACGATCGACGGCATCGTCACCCCGAACCGGGCGGCGAGCAGCGCGAGGTCCTGGCGCGGGGCGTGGGCGACGGCGCACGGGTGCGCCGCGAGCGCGCGGACCAGCGGGGCGACGTCGACGGCGAGCGGATCCACCAGCCGGACCACCGGCGGGGTCGCAACCAGCGCGGCCGCCGGGGCATCCAACATCGCATGCTCCAACCAGGCGACCTGGACCAGGCACAGGGTCGGCACCAGCCGGTCCTGGGCCAGGAACTCGAGGTCGAAGGCGACGAGCGGCGCCGCACCGATCGAGGCGACGATCGCCGCGACCGCGTCGGGGTCCCCCTCCACGGCGACACGCGTGCTCACGGCGCACGATAGTCGCCCACATCCTGTTAGATTCGGAAGCCCCCATGACGACGATGACGACCAATAGCTTCTCCAGCAAGGCGCAGATCGCGGTCGGCGGCGGGAAGGTCGAGCTCTACCGGCTCGACGCGCTCGTCAAGGCCGGCGTCGGCGACGTCGCGACCCTGCCCTACTCGCTGCGCATCCTGCTCGAGAACCTCCTGCGCTACGAGGACGGCAAGACCGTCCATCCCGCCGACGTCCGCGCGGTCGCCGGCTGGAACCCGCGGCAGCGCGTCGAGCACGAGGTCCAGCTCCGGCCGGCGCGCGTGCTGATGCAGGACTTCACCGGCGTGCCCGCGGTGTGCGATCTGGCGGCGATGCGCGACGCGTTCGTCAAGCTCGGCCTGCCCGGCAAGGCGATCAATCCGCTCAAGCCCGCCGACCTGGTCATCGACCACTCGGTGCAGATCGACGAGTACGGCACCAAGCTCGCGTTCAAGCGCAACGTCGACCTCGAGTACCAGCGCAACCACGAGCGCTACCTGTTCCTGCGCTGGGGCCAGCAGGCGTTCGCCAACATGAAGGTCGTGCCGCCCGGCACCGGGATCTGCCACCAGGTCAACCTCGAGTACCTGGCCAAGGTCGTGTTCACCGAGACCGTCGACGGCCGGATCGTCGCCTACCCCGACTCGCTGGTCGGCACCGACTCGCACACCACCATGGTCAACGGCCTGGGCGTGTTCGGCTGGGGCGTCGGCGGCATCGAGGCCGAGGCCGTCATGCTCGGCCAGCCGATGGCGATGCTGATCCCCGAGGTCGTCGGCTTCGAGCTCACTGGCCAGCTCCCCGCCGGCGCCACCGCCACCGATCTGGTGCTCACCGTGACCCAGATGCTGCGCAAGAAGGGCGTGGTCGACAAGTTCGTCGAGTTCACCGGCTCCGGCATCGCCTCGCTGTCGCTGCCCGATCGCGCGACCATCGCCAACATGGCGCCCGAGTACGGCGCGACCATGGGGTTCTTCCCGGTCGACGACGAGACCCTCGCCTATCTACGGTTCACCGGCCGCAGCGACGATCACGTCCAGCTGGTCGAGCGCTACACCAAGGAAAATCTGTTGTGGCACGACCCGGCGGCGAAGCTGCGGTTCGTCGACACGCTCGCGCTCGACCTGTCCACCGTCGAGCCGTCGCTCGCTGGCCCCGCGCGGCCGCAGGATCGCGTCCCGCTGGCGACCTCGCGCCGCGCCTGGCGCCGCGCGGTCAGCGCGATCCTGGGCGACAAGTGCGACGCCGACGCCGCGGCGATCGACACCTGGTCGAGCGAGGGCGGCCACGCCGCGCCCGGCAGCCTCGGCGCGACCCGCCCGGTCACCACCAGCCACGGCAGCTTCGAGCTCGGCCATGGCGCCGTGGTGATCGCCGCGATCACCAGCTGCACCAACACGTCCAACCCGTCGGTGCTGATGGCCGCCGGCCTGCTCGCCCAGGCCGCCGTCGCCCGCGGCCTCCGGTCGCGACCCTGGGTCAAGACCTCGCTCGCGCCCGGCTCGCAGGTCGTCACCGACTACCTGACCGAGGCCGGCGTGATGACCGCGCTCGAGACCCTGGGCTTCCACCTCGCCGGCTACGGCTGCACGACCTGCATCGGCAACTCCGGCCCGGTCGACGACGCGATCGCCGCCGCGGTCAAGGACGGAAACCTGGTCGTCACCTCGGTCCTGTCCGGCAACCGCAACTTCGAGGGCCGCGTCAACCCGGTGGTCCGCGCCAACTACCTGGCGTCGCCGCCGCTCGTGGTCGCCTATGCGCTCGCCGGCACGATGAACACCGATCTCGACAACGATCCGCTCGGCACCGACGCCGCCGGCCAGCCGGTCTACCTGCGCGAGCTGTGGCCGACCCCCGCCGCGGTCGCCGAGGCGATGCGCAAGGCGATCCGCCGCGAGCAGTACCAGCAGCGCTACGCCCACGTGCTCGACGGTGACGCCGACTGGCGCGCGCTCAAGGTCCCGGCCGGCGACACCTTCGCGTGGGACGACAGCTCGACCTACATCCGCAAGCCCAGCTTCTTCGACGACCTGGGGCCGACGCCGCGGCCGCTCACCGACCTCGCCGGCGCGCGCGTCCTGGCGATCCTCGGCGACTCGATCACCACCGATCACATCTCGCCCGCCGGCAACATCGCCAAGGGCGGCCCCGCCGCGCGCTACCTCGACAGCCACGGCGTCAAGCCCGCCGACTACAACCAGTACGGCGCGCGCCGCGGCAACCACGAGGTCATGGTGCGCGGCACGTTCGCCAACATCCGACTCAAGAACCTGATGCTGTCCGGCGTCGAAGGCGGGTACACGAACTACTTCCCGGCCGCCGGCGCCCCCGAGCAGCTCGCGATCTACGACGCGGCGATGAAGTACGCCGCCGACGGCGTCCCGCTGGTCGTGATCGCCGGCGAGCTCTACGGCAGCGGCAGCTCGCGCGACTGGGCCGCCAAGGGCACCCTGCTGCTCGGCGTGCGCGCCGTGATCGCCCGGAGCTTCGAGCGCATCCACCGCTCGAACCTGATCGGCATGGGCGTCCTGCCGCTGCAGTTCGTCCCCGGCGAGAGCGCCGCCGGCCACGGCCTGACCGGCGAGGAGGTCATCTCGATCGCCGAGATCTCGACGGGCGTCACGCCCAAGAAGCGGCTGACCGTGCGCGCCGGCGACAAGTCGTTCCAGGTGATCGCCCGGGTCGACACCCCGCAGGAGGTCGAGTACGTCGCCCACGGCGGGATCCTGCAGTACGTGCTGCGCCAGCGCGCCGCGCAGATGAAGCAGCCGTGATTACCCTCGGTTGACAGTTCAAGTCCTGCGTTCCATGATCCAAGGATGTCGCTGGAGAGCTTCAGGGTTACGCTGTCACCGTTCGTGACGTACTACGATCGGTTCCTGCAAAACTCGTTTCGCCAGCGCCGCTACCGGATCGTGCTTCGCAATGGCGAGCAAGTTGAAGGTGTACCGACCTCGGGCTCGGTCGTGGATCCACGCGACCCCGACGTGAGCTTCAATCTTCGCGCAGACTCCGGGTTCTATCGCATTCCGTTCACCGAGCTCGAGTTCGCCGAAGAGCTCTGACAGCGCGCCCCAGCCATGACGCTTGCGGCATTTCGGCGGGAGACACCGTCGTTTCTCGACGCCTTCGACGCCTTCCTCGCGAACAACGGCGATCGCCGCCGTTTCTTGCTGACATTCAAGGATGGGGCTCACCTCGTGGGAGTACCGACGATGCGTACCTCCGAAGATCCCACGAACCACGAAGCAACGTTCGATGTGAGAACCGCGGTGGGAACATACACGATCCCATTCCGGCTGCTCGCGTATGCCCAGCAGCTTCTCGAGTCCGGCCTCCGAGCTTCCGATGGGCAGGCACCGATACCCGAGCCGTGCAGCGGACCGGTCCAGCGCGCGAAGCACGAGAAGTTCGAGATCCTCGATTCGCCGCGCCTGCTCCGGGACGACCTCGAGAACAGCGGCGGCGCGTTCGGCGCGTCCGTTCTCTACCTCGACATCGACCATTTCAAGGCGCTCAACACCGAGCACACCGAGCGCATCATCGACCGGACAGTGCTACCCGGCTTCCAGGCCTTGATCGCCGCCGCCGTGCAGCGTCATGGCTTCGCCTACGCGGAGGGCGGCGACGAGGTCGTGATCGTCCTCCCGAACACGTCCACTTCGCTCGGTGCTGCGTTCGCAGAGGAGCTCCGCCACCGGATCGGGGAGCATCGCTTCACGGTCGGCGGCAGCGACGTCCACATCACGGTATCGATCGGCCTGGCGTCGTCGACCGGTAACCCGACGCAGCTCACCGAGTGGGCAAATCTCGCGAAGGCCGAGGCGAAACGCCAGGGCCGGAATCGAACCATCGCGACTGGTGACGGGCAAGCCTTCCATCAAGTCGATGCACGATGCGCCGCCCAGATGAAGCCGTGAGGACGTCGCGTCACAGCGCGACGGTGGCGGCGAGCGTGAACGAGGTCCAGGCGCCGTCGAGCACCGCCACCGTCCGGCCCTGATCGCGCGCCGTGGCCCCGGTGACGACCTCACCGAGCTCGACGCCGGCGCGCAGCGATACGCGCGGCGTCAGCTCGAAGCCAACCGCGGCGCTCGCGATCGGGCCGAACCAGACCCGGATCAGCCGGCTCGCCGTGGTCTCGGCCGGCGCGAACGCCTCGCCGCGCATGCGCACGACGCCGAGCCGTACACCGGCGCCGAGCTCGGCGTGCAGGCGAGCGCCGACCCGCCAGGCGATGCGCGGCGCGGTCGACGCGGAGACGATCTGGATGGCTCCGGACGGCACCACGATGGTGGAGCTCTCGCCGAGCGCGTCCATCGACAGGCCCAGGTGCGGTGACAGCCGCCAGCTCGGCATGAGACCCGCGCCGACCAGCGCGACGCCGGTGTCCGCGGCGAACGATCGCCGGCCGCCGACGAACGCGAGGTTCCAGCTCGGCGCGGTGAGCGATGGCCGCGTCGCACCCGGCGCGGCGGCCAGGACCGGCGGCTCCGGCACCGCGATCAGCTCGAGCTGGCTCGCATCGACCGCCTCGGCCACGGCGAGGCCGAGCAGCCGCGGCCGCACGTCGCCGGGCTGGGCGCGCCAGTCGAGCGCGTAGCGATAGCGGCGGGCGCTGCCCGGCCGGCGGACCTCGAGGATCACGCCGGCCTCGGGATCGCCGGCCGCGCAGTCGACCCGGACCGCGACGCTGCCCGGATCCTCGTCGGCACGCGGCTCCTGGCCGAGCTCGATCCGCACCGCGCGCTGGATCGCGTCGCGCTCGGGGTCGAGGCACGCGCCGAGCTCGAGCCGGACCGCCGGGCGCTGGCGGATCGGCTCGTCGGCCCGAGCCCGGCCGGTGGCCGCCGCGACTGCGCACAGCGCGCACAGCGCGCGGACGACGCGCCGTTCGATCGGGGACCCTCCCGCGCGCGCCCGGCTCACGGTTTCGCAGATCGCGGGGACAGCAGATACGCGCTCGACGTGCTGGATCCCCGCACGTCGAGCCGAGCCCCGGTGTACCAGGGGGCCACGGATGGCGCGGACACGAGCACGTCGGCGCGGCCGTCGCCGGTCAGGTCGCCGACACCGAGGGCGGCACCGACCCACTCGTGCACCAGACAGCGGGCCTCGGAGCAGCCGGGGTACTGCTTGCTGCGGCCGACGTAGATCTTGCTCTGCGCTCCGAACACCGTGGTTCCGGCAAAGCGCGATCCGCTGCCCGGGAACACCGCCACGCCGCCGTTGTCCGCGTCGTAGCTCGTGTCGCCCATGACCAGGTCGGTGACACCGTCGCCGTCGAGGTCGCCGCTCGCCAGCGACGTCAGCGTCGACACCGCGCTCGGTGTGCTGCTGGCGAAGCTCGCGTCCGCCGCGGTCAGATCGAGCCGCGCGGGAAACCCGCCGCGGCGGCCATAGAACAGGTGCTGGACCGTCGCTCGGTTCGGCCCCACGCCGACATCGAAGATGTTGACCACCGGGTAGCTCTGGAGGGCGAAGTCGTCGGCGCCGTCGCCGTCGAGATCGCCGAGCGCGGTGACCCCCAGCCGCGGGCCATCGAGCTGCTCGCGCGCGAACGTGGTGCCGCCGAGCTGGTCGAGCGTGACCGTGCCGCTCCACCGCGCGGCGCTGCCGCGCACCAGACGGATGCCGCCACCCGGCGCATCGACGAACACATCGCCGCGGCCATCGCCGTCGACGTCGCCGGCGCGCGCGACGTGGCCACCGACCGGATACGTCAGCCCGTAGAGCCCGGTGAGGTGTTCGAGCGGGAGGTCGAGCACCGCGTCAGCGCTGGCCTCGAGATCCACGGTTCCCGAGATCCGCGCCCCGCGGCCGTAGAACACGTACAGCTGGGCGAGCTGCGACACGCCGCGGCCGGCGTCCGGTCCGCCGATCGCGAAGTCGGCCCTGCCGTCGCCGTCGATGTCCCCCAGGCTCGCCACGTGGTCCACCGACGCCGTGCACGGGGCCGGATCGCGTAGCCGCGCCGCGATGCTGGTGACCGGGGTTGTCGCGCCCAGGCGCGCGGTGCTGCCGTACAGCAGGAATGCGGTGCTGTGCTTCTCGTCGTCCTGCGCGGTCACGCCGTCGTGGCATGCGCTGCTCGCGTCGTACACGATCAGCAGATCGGCCAGGCCGTCGCCGTCCACGTCCCCGACCGGCTCCGGTCTCAGGCCGTAACCGAACGGGTCGGCGATCAGGCTCGGCAGCTTCGTGACATCGACCGCACCCGTGGCGGTCCCGCCGTACAGCACGTACAGCGCCCCGCCAACGTAGTCGTTGGTCCGCGGGACGATCTGGGCCGCCTGGTAGGTCACCCGGAGGACCGCGTCGTCCTTGCCGTCCCCATCGAGGTCACCGACCAGCCAGGTCTCTGCGATGTTCTGGTTGTCCGAGGCGACGTGGCTGACGGCCTCGTTCGCGATCGCGACCTCGCCATCTCGCAGGTGCGGTTCGAACAGCTCATCGCCGCCGCACGCGGAGACCAGACCGAGCAGCGAGGTGGCGATCGCGTGGCGGTGCCTTCCGGGGATCATAGCGGCTCCTTCATGGTGTTGCGATGAAGAGGCCGGTGACGCGCACAACGGCTCATCCGATCGAACGCGGCGAGTGCCGCGCCGCGCTGCACCCCACGCAGCCGCAGCCACGCGGCTACCGCGCGATCAGCTGCGCGATCAGCGCGTCGACCGCGGCGTCGGCGAGCGCCCGCAGCTCGTCGTCGGTGCGGTCCTGGATCGGGTGCGGCACGAACACCCGCGCCGGGTCGAAGCCGAGCGCCCGGGCCTGGGCGTCGGCCGCGGCCAGGAACTCGGACGACGCGACGAACACGCCGGGCAGGCCCAGGCCCTCGAGATCGGTGATGTCGTGCACACTGCACGACGTGCAGCTCCCTCAATCGGCGAGCGCCTCGATCACCGCGTGGCAGTCCTGGGCGATCTGGCGCCGCAGGTCGGCCGGTGCCGGCTTGGTGAACGTCGGCTTGGTATAGCGGCGCACCGTGGCGCCGCGCTCGGCGACCAGCGCCGCGAGCCGATCGAGGAACACGTCGCCGCGCGGCTTGGAGATGTCGAGCAGGGCGATGACCTGGCCCGCGAGCGCCGGGGGCCTGGGCGCGCGCGGCCGCTCGGTGGGGCGGCGCTCGCCGGTCGGATCGAGCAGGGTGATGGTCACGAGCGTACCTCCAGGGTCGTGAGCTGACTGCCTTTGTCACCCGACACCCAGCCTTCGATGATGGCGGAGAACATCCCGGCGCTGCCGCCGGCGTGGACGATCGCCAGGTCGCCGGGGCGGAACTTGGGCAGCGTGCGGCCCGCCGCGAGCGCCGCCGGCACGCCCTCGTCGATCCCACCGGCGCCGCGCGCCAGCTCGGCGCCGTCGATCGCGAGCAGCGCGTCGAGCTCGCCGCGCAGCCGGGCCTTGGTCCAGCCCGCGGCGGCGAACACCCGCGCGTGCTCGGGCGAGACCACCAGCACGGCGCCCATGCCCATCACCAGCTTGGGGTGGTGCACCGCGCGGAGCTTGGCGGCCAGCGACCGCGCCAGCGACTCCGGCGTTCGCGAGATCTGGTCGACGATCGACGACGGGCCGTGGCCACCGAACACCGACACCGTCGAGGTCCCGGGGGCGAAGCCGCGCTCCACCGACAGCGGCTCCCACGGCGAGCCGGCCTCGTCCTCGGCGAAGCAGAACGTGTACTTGCCGGGGCTGCCGAGCGTGGCCCGGTCGATGCCGCCCGGGACCCCGCCGCCGACGTTGCGGACCACCAGCTGCAGCGCGCGTCCGATCGTGGCGTTGGCGCGGTTGCCCTGGCCCAGGCAGTTGACGCCGCTGTTCATGCCGATCCGGGCCGCGATCGGCCCGTTCACGATCACCACCGGCCCCGAGAAATACGTCGTGCACAGCAGGCCATGCATGTTGAACGCGTCGGTGCACGCCGCCTCGACCGCCGCGAGCACGACCGGCAGGTACTCGGGCTTGCACCCGGCCATCACCGCGTTGATCGCGCATTTCTCGACCGTCACCGGCACCAGGTCGGGCGGGACCACCGCGACGATCTCGCCGGGCGCGCGGCTCGTGCCGTCGAGCATGCGCAGGACCCGCGCCGGCGTCGGCGGCACCACCGGGAGCCCATCGGTCCAGCCGCGGTCGTACGCGGTCTCGAACTCGTCCTCGATCGCGCCGAGCTCGATCCGCCGCGCCGCGAGCCGGCCGCCCTCGAACCGCGCGCGCAGGCGATCGGCCAGCGCCGGGTCGACCGACAGCGAGCCGCAGCCCGGCCGGTGCGGCGGCAGCCCGGTGCCGAGCGGACGCAGCTCCGCGAGCTGCTCCCAGTCGCTGCGCGACCAGCCCTCGGTCCGGGCGACCTCGACGCCGTTCTCGACCCGCAGCAGCGTCGGCACGGTCTGGATGTGGTGGTGCCACGACATCACGAGCTCGCCATCGTCGATGCGCGAAGCGACCCCGGCCGGGAACGCCGGATCGTCCTGGGTGTACACCGTCAGCGCGCAGCCACCGGCGGCGATCTCGCCCAGCACCGGCGCCACCAGCACGCAGGTCGGGCAGTCGCGCTTCACCACGGCGATCAGCCCGTCGGGGAGCGGCGGCGCGGCGGCGACCATGCGGCGCAACTCTAGTACCGCGCCGCAGAGGTTTTGATCGGTTGGAGCGGCGGCAATTCGTCGTCCGGCAGCGTCACTTTGATCGTG
>Ga0307515_10011335_pt1 | contig 16921 bp, 15 predicted proteins | sample 17_EM_MG_FD_194513 | JGI IMG/M metagenome (GOLD analysis project Ga0307515, IMG submission 194513) | Populus trichocarpa ectomycorrhiza microbial communities from riparian zone in the Pacific Northwest, United States - 17_EM | ecosystem: Host-associated > Plants > Roots > Unclassified | place... | reverse complement strand
GAGGAGAGGATGGATGGGGAAGCAGCTCGTAAAAGGAGGGAAAGGATACTTGGTACTGAGCTACACGAGGCAGGGGCACTTGTTCATCAAACTATCGGAAACGCTCAAGACGGTGAATACGATACAGCATTATTTTCTGCCGCCTTCGAGGCTATAGAAAATCTCAAAGATGAATTAGAGGCTACTTACCATCCAGACCGTGGCCGACTTCGACATGAAATGTATTCTGTGTGGCTTCTCCTTTCCGAACTGAATGGATGTGCGGAAATACGAAAATCCATCGAGGTATTCTCTTTCCTTATACTTCCCACGTGTACCCCTCTTGTATTAACCGCCATCCTATTAGAATGTAAAGCAGGCCCTGGTAGCTTTGGGGGCTGTCATTACAGATGGCGCTCTGATCAAGAAGGGAAAAGGATCAAAATCTAAACCTACAGTGATGATGTCCCAACTGCCGTTATTGATGCCTGTTGATGTCGTTTACACCATCCTTAATATCGCTGCAAAGCACAACATGCTCGGGGTGAGTTGTTTGTCAGGCCGAACAATGGGTTGAACTAAGACGGCCACAGGAACTGGCCCTCCAAAGGAACTGGGTGGCCACTGCAGTATGGGTGCATGATGTGCTGATAGGCGGAGGATTACCGGTCCTGAAGAAACGGTGCCCCGATGACCTCAAACATCTCTTGTAGGCGGAGTGGATGGCTATTGGGCCGCAGTACTTCTACACTCATGTACCGTTGAAATGGTGGCCCTAACTCCGCGTCTTGTGGGTAGCATTTGGCTTCAGTTAGTCATGACCATCATAGTGTTGTAGCCGCAGGCACTGCTCGGCTTTCTCTTGAACCCATTGAGGATAATCTCAAGAGGGTGTGACAGGACCAAACTGATTAACGTGGTGGTTCATGTCTAGGTAGTGGTGTACAGCTCGCGTCCAACGCCCACAGTGAAGGATTTGACAGTGTAGCCCTGGCCCTTGTTGGTATGAACCGTGACTGGCTCTCCATTCCTCGTACCTTCCACCTTGACGATCTAAGCCGTCCTGTGAATCTTGATCTAGCCCCGTGGAAAAGCCCTTTCTGTCGCATTGAGCTAGCGAGTGCAAAGGCATGCACTGCGCCCTGCAATTCCTAATAAATAGCCCTTTCCCGCGCGCAGGTATGCCAATGGAGCTGTCGCTTGGGCTTCATCACCATCATCCGAGACACACCTTCTGATTATTCGTGCTCCCGCATATTGTTGAACGAGCACGACCAGACCTAACGCTGGAGAGTCGGGAGACAACCGTGAAGTATATATGGGCAAACAATGCGCTAAATATACAAAACAGGAACGAAACACAAAACACCAAAGACATGGCGTGTGATGAGTCACACTCACTCAACACATATGTGATCTGTGAATTCAAGCGTACCTTGGCAAGGGTTTCTTTGGACCAGCACAAAGCTAGGACCTTCTAGACAGCTCTTCCATTAGGAGTTTCCCACGTCAGGCTCCGAAGGAGCTTGACCTCCGCTAGCTGCTGCCGACCTACCCATGGACGAAGTACTCCAGAAGCTCGCGTCGTTTGGTCTAGGGAATCTGAGTCCAACCCAGCTCGCGTCCGTACTTAGCCCAGAGCAAATGGCCGTCCTAGAGCAGAGGGACGGGTTGCGCTCCCTGAGAGCTCAAGCGTCCCCTAGCCTCTCGTCTCAGGGAAAAATGCTTGATCAAGATGAGGAATCGTTCATAAAAGCACGCAAACAGGACATAGAACATGCAAAAGAGGTCCTCGAGGCAGGTAGACTGTACTTTCCCCTTCCGAGGGCTGACAAAATACATACACAGCGAGAGCTTAAGGCGACACCGGTTCCGATTCGAACTTTCCCTCGACGGATGATATTGAGGAGTATGCAGGACGATATCAATTCCTATCGCCATCGAGGCTCAAGTAGCTGATGGAGGTTCAGATTCGCCCTTGAGCTCAGGTAGTAATGAAATTGGAAGCTTGTTTGAAGATAAGTAGGGGATGGACAGCCATGACCATGACTGACACGAAGTCTAGCACTTCTACACAAGTGACAATTGGGTCATTCACATTCAGATCTGTTGCATATTAACTCTACTATAAGACATGAAATCTGCTAGTGTCACAGCATTGTGAGGTGCGAGAAGCGGGCTGCTATCATGCAAGTGTGGGGTATTTAAGCTTGACAAGACCATTGGTATCATCCCAAATATGACTTGAGATAAGGTAAAGGGTGTTCTGAATAATCCTGCAAAGCAGTGGCTAGGGGTTTATGGGAAATAATCAGGTTTAAGGTCCCAGTCGTGGGACTTAGCGAGTTTGACGGCAAAGATGACAAGGCAATATAATGCAATATAACACAGTGCCATTTGATCACAGACTTATGGTTAAGTATCGGGCATTATCAGCATCCCTAGGCCAATGTCAGGCCAATATAATGTCAGACCAATGTCAGGCATCGCCAGGCTGACAGTGGCTGACAGTACAGTCAGGGAGTATATAGCCAAATAGACGGTCCGCGCTACGGGCTCAATCTTCTGTAGAGAATTGTAAGAAATTCATAGTACATTGTTTATGTTGAAATCTTGTTGTCCACCGGAAGTGGGAGGTTCGCCACCCCTCAATCGTGACCAAGCTCAAGTGCAAGGTTGAGCCGGGGGTGGCCCAAGTTGAGCGGAGTCTAAACCTCTGCTATTCCACGTGAGCAACCTAGTGACCTCTTGTATTCTTTCTGTATCATTTGTGTTAACAGCTGCTCTGAACTCTTCGGAGGTCAGGATACAAATCACCACCAACCATGCCACCAAAGAATAATCGACCACAGAATGATGCTCAAAAGAGGGTTGAAGGTGCATTGGACTTCAACAGCAGGCGCGTCGCAGCAGTACGCGAATATCGAGAGTGCGAAGCAGCAAAAGAGCCAAACCTTTCTGACGAGAAAGCGAAATGGAAGGAAGATAGGGAAGAGAGAAATAAATACAAGAAAATGATAGAGGAAGCGAAAAGCTTTTCAAAGAGATGTGCGCTGCAGAGATTCTGGCATAGGAGGAGGTCGACGCGACATTGGCGGCCCAAGGGGTGCCAAAATCAAAGCGACCCTCCAAGCCCCGTTGTTGGAAAGTACGCACAAAGCCATGGCAGCGTCTAGACGATGAGCTGAAGGCTCTCAAGGTACGGTCTCCCAAAGAATTAGAGTGTTGAGATTGTGGAGGAGCAGGATTGACAATGATAAAAGATACTTGTCAATGTAGTTACTGACTCTCTAATTAAGAAGTCTTCTGAGATTGGGAACTCAATTTTTCCGACATCTCAAGACCGTCTATTTGGGTACTCCATGCCCACCCCGATGACTGCCTTGTCATGCTTCAAAAAATCTGAAACTTCATCTATGTACTCTAGGTGTTCAAATAATTCTATTTATGTAATTACAGGACTACAGTGCTGAAATCAAACGATGCCGGGGGCCCTTCGACCCAACCACATCCGAGCCTTTCCGCGTCCTAGCCCCCCCAGGCCACTACCCATGGTAGTGTGTCCTGGAGAAGCAAAGGGGCAACGATGGTCGTTGGATATCTCGCTGTGAGGAGGACACCCCCCCCGAGAGGTACGATGACGTGGCAGCTGTCGAGCTAACATACAACAATCTACACGCCAAGAACAGGTAGCAACCGACCACTACTACCTTACATCACTCGGGTGAATCATCAAAGTCGACGAGTCAAGATATCCACCAGCAGCCAATGAAATCACGTCCCCTACCAACCACTCGTCGACGTTATTTGCCCCACACAGCCTCACAACACACCACCAACATCGTATCCCCACACCAACTCCTCGGAAAACGCAGTACGGGTAAACGGGCAGCCGGGACTTGTCACCCTGGCCTCGCCCACCAACAGGCAGATAGGAACTGGTCACTCCGACCTTGCCACCCCGCGATGATATACAGCACTATGATAACAAAACCCCGCCAACTCGTTGGAAACAGGAGGTCATAGAGGTGATGACAGGTTAGAGACACGGACTGCTGGTAAGTGGTTGTAACTGCTGGGGATGGGATGAGATGAATCAGAAGGTATAAACGTTCACGGACCTAGAGAAAAGAGGAGGAGTTAACGCAATGCGCTTTGCTCTCGGGCAAACTGTTGAGAACCCATTATCGCGTAGTACTACCACGAAAGCACTACTGGATCTCGTCTAATTCCTTCCGACAGGGAGCAACGGGTCCTTTAGTTGCATAGTTACATCACATCCGACGAATCGTGTAACATAGACTTAGTCTTAGCACGTAAAATTGGATTACAAAAAAAAAAAAAAAAAAAAATCAAACGATGCCGAAAGGCTGCCGAAAATCGTCTATTTGGCTACTCCCTGACTGTACCTGACCATTGGATTTCAGACTTAAGCTGTATTGTAACTTCTGACATTGCATTACTTTGCAACAAAATCAAATATAAGGTAGATATCTTCTGGTCAGGCAATTGTCAGGACCATCAGGCCTGATCGACACCACGACTTTTTTCCCGATGCACCTGCAAGTGGAGAAAACGTAGCAGCGTTTAGTGGCCATAATCTTCAACAACTCTAGCTTGCAACGGCAACATAAGCCACCGTTCCAAAGGCAACAAGCCTTCCAACCCCTTGCGAATAGCACAGCAACCTTCTTTTATTTCGGCCATGGACCATGGGAATGCGACATTCTAAATTGGGAGTTTTTTTGCAGGCATAGGAAATGCTGAAGGTGTTGGTACTAACTATGATGATTATGGTTTGAATTTGGCCCGTTAATATGTCCTAGCGTGCTAGCAAAGTGTCAAGCCAAAGGAGTCTGGCGGGTCCCCCAAATCGAGCTGTTTGGTTGCTACACTAACCCAATCCGGAATAACTTGGACCCTTCGAGCTCAAACGAGTTTTCCCTCTGCTCTCCCTGCTTTCTGATTCTGAGATATGCCATATATCGATACTGTCCCCGATGCCCCCGTCGCTCTCCAGTTGAGAGGCATAAGCCCGGACTTTGCACCAAACGAGACGCAACGGACGACACTCATCGTCTGCGGTTGCTATATCATCGCTATCGCAATTCTATGGTACGCCCTAGACTCCAAACCTTCATCTAGTTTGCTCAACTCCGCATCGTTAGGCATGTGCAGAAAATAAACCGAGTCTGTGAGCATTTAGAACGAGTTCTAAATACCTCGTGTTCATCAGTCCATCTCCATCAACCCAGTATACCCCTTCAAACTTCTCACGATCTCATTGCACGAGGTTCGTTTTTTGGGATCATGTTATGTGCCCCATTTCCTGACGATAGACGCGCAGTTCTCGCATGCCGCTGCTGGCTTATTAACCTGTGCAAGTATTGACTCGATTGAATTGGACCGTAAGTATTCCGACTGCCCGGTTCATCTACCCGACTCAATCCCTGGACCCTTGCTTTAGCCAATGAGGGTGGGGTGACGAAAATGACAGGCGGAATCTCAGCTATAACACTTCCAGCTGGCTACATTGGAAGTAGCTTTATTGGGGCTTGCCTCATTGCCTGCGGATTCGACACCAATGCATCGAAAGTGGCGATGCTTGTCCTTGGGTGAGTACTGGTCGGGCCACACCCGACGCCGTGTAGATACATAACTCGCTAACTCTCTCAATAGTGCGGTCTTCCTGATGTCCTTGGCGTGGGCGCGCCGAGACTGGCAGTAAGCATACCAGTCCAATAATTCAAGACTCCATTCTCACGAGAATGACAGGAGCTGGCTCTCGATTTTGTTCATGAGTGGCCTCATATTGGCCTTTTGGTTCATTAGCCAAGCAGTTGCACTGCGGTACCTGGCATGTCTTTTACATACTTCCAGCTTCTGTCCCCACTGACACATACCAGGTACTCTTCATTGGCGTCATGAGCTGCATGTATGGTATGGATGATCCTGTCCGATCCCGGAGCTGGGACTGACACCAACTGTAGCATTGTGGGATATAATCGGTGACACAATCAAGCAAAAAGCCAACAATAGCGACGCAACTGAATTTGCAAAGCGTTATGAATACTTCTCTTCGCGGGTCTGGGGCGTTATTTGGCTTATCATCGCTTTCATCTTTTTCGCGGCTGGCGTTTTAGTTGGACTTGCATTCTTTAAGGTAGGGTTATTATCCTACGTTCATGAGTCTGTCTGCTTAGCGTGCTTGCCGCTTTGTTTAGCAATCTACAGCACAACAGATGGAAAATAGCAAGACCTTCATTCCTACGCCTAGCCAGCAATGAAGCACCGAAAATGGGTTCCACGAAGGCATAGACTCTGACGAGTGGATTACACGGACCCCATAAGACAATTACTTTAACAATCTTCGAGTGAAATGGCTGAAGGAACCTGTACCGCGGACCAACCGTCAGAATTTGTGTTTTCCCTATTAGTTACTCCTGTATGTCCCCGCTCCTAGTTATTTGTTTTCCATGCTTGTTAGACCCGAGCACGTCTGACTTTACGTTGGCGGCCACTGCGCAACCGTTTCACATCTGGGAACAGCGTATATTGATACCAACCCTACCTCATTGATCTCCTGGCCATTTCTTGACCATATTACGTTATCGATGCTGCATAGTGTCGGAACTAAATGAAGTTGGATGGACTCAGTGCTTGAGCAGCAAACTGTATAATGCATTAACTCCCTAAATGAAGTTCTAGGGTACATGAGGCAGAAAGAATATCTAAGAGAGTGATACGAGCAATGCAATGGACTTACAGACTCAGTGCATGAGCAGCAAACTGATTCTGGCAAGTCCAGCAATAGGTGGTTTATATACCATTACTTTCCATGACAACGAAACAGGGACAATCACATGGGAAATACCGAGAGCGCATCAAGGCGCCATTGCCCTACCAACTACAGCACAAGCTAGGTATATATGGAAGCTCGGTGCTGCGCACCTATTTCCGACACATAGTAGAGACCTTGCCTGCTGACGGCGCACACAGTCGAAATGTAATTCGCAGCAAAATATACTACCATTTGACGGTCCTTGTCCAAACCCATCTGGACTCTCGACTGGCGCTTGGCCTGCGGTGCTATAGCTAAAGGTTGTATATACAAAAATAGCCATGATATCGGATATGTTAAATATGGAGTTTGAGACCTTTCCGTCCCCAAACAGATGGCAAATGAGGGGCTTGCCGATTTGGCGGATGGACAGTCCTTGACTGCAACGATTGACAACGGGGAATGGGAAAAATAGGAGTAAGGCAGAAAACAAAAGGTAGCACTATTTTCATTCCATACACCCATTCAATGCCGCCCTCTTGGTCATTGGCGTCCATCGCAAGGCTACCATCTGCATATCCCCCTTGGCATCGAGAACCTCCAAATCCTCCTCCTTCTCATTCCAAGGCTTCTTCCTCTTCGCCCAGTGCATGCGTTTCTTCGGCAGGTTCTTCTTCTTGACCCCGGCAACCAGAAGATCTTCCACATCTTCCTGCCATATATCCAACTCTGCCCTAATATACAAGGCTGTTGTTGCGGACTTTGAACCATATTTTACATGTGACGCATGCTATTATATAAGTACCCTGTCTTCCCTTTGCCCCAGACAAGGGGAGAGATCCCATGTGCGATTACCTTATCCACCACCTTGGCTCTCCGCGGGCTGAGCCCCAGAAATGCATAAGGATACGTATATTAGCTACTATGATTTTTTACAGCAATGCTATATGTTGGGAAGTAGGGAATCTCAAGGGCTGTCCATTTCCAAGGACTGTCAAATGGTAGTACATGTCGGCTGTCGGCGAACATCCAACTCTCCCTCCAGATTTTATTCCCCTTCCTTGTTCCTCCTTCATAACCCACGGGCATTGCGTACCATACTTGATGCCCTTAAGTTGGCCTTTCGCCCAGCTCGAGGTACATGCACCAGATGGTGAAGCGTACTCTAAATGAACGGATTGCGCCGGTAATCGACGAAGCACAAGAAATCATTACGCCGGTTTCGGATAGACTCAGGGGTCGTTGAGAATGTCCGGATGGGCCTCAACAAAAGACGAGGACCGATCTCTACGAGAGGCGTTTTTGATAGACCACTGGGTTTGAATGGAGCTTTCTCGACGATTGCACACAGAGGGTAGATGGGGATGAATAGGAAAGCGCACCCCACCTGAAAAGAATCTCGACCTGGCCCCGTGGAAGAACGCGTTCTGTCGCATTGAGCTAGCGAGTATAAAGGCATGTACTACACCCTGCAGTCCCTAATGAATAACTTTTGCCCGCACGCGCAGGTATGCCAATGGAGCAGTCAATTTTGCTTCATTCGAGACCCACCTGGCCTCCTGATTACATGTTGTCAGAATATTGGTGTTCTCGTCATAATAGGTACGGTTTGGGGTTTCCCTATGGTTCCTGGGTATTGGACATATGCAGGGTTGCAAACCCGTTTCCGTACATTCTGGCACTAGTTTCATGTGTGGCTCGGCTATTATTACTATACAAGTAATCCCACCGTAGAACTAGATAGAACAAGAGAGAAAGAGAGTTTTATTTTCCATCACATGTGCCCCCGCATGTGTGATCTGTGAATTCAAACTTACCTTGGCAAGGGTTTCTTTGGACCAGCACAAAGCTAGGACCTTCTAGACAACTCCTCCATCAGGAGTTTCCCACCTCGGGCTCTGAAAGTGCTTGACCCCCGTTGTTACGGTACACCGACCTGCTCATGGACGAAGTACTCCAGAAGCTCGCGTCGTCTGGTCTAGGGAACCTGAGCCCGGCCCAGCTCGCATCCGTACTTGGCCGAGAGAAAATGGCCATCCTTGAGCAGTGGCACGATTTACCCTCTCTAGCGTCCCCTAGCTTCTCGTCTCAGGGAAAAATGCTTGATCAAGATGAGGAAACGTTCATACGAGCACGCAAACAGGGCATTGAACATGCAAAAGAGGTGCTCGAGGCAAGTACATGGTACTTGCCCCTTCCGAGGGCTAACCAAATTCGTCTTTCACAGCAAGAGCTCAAGGCGACACCAATTCCAATTCGAACTCTCCCTCGACATGTGATGTTGATGAAGATGCAGGACGATATCAATTCCTACCGCCCGACGACGCCTCAGATCCGACAATCCTTTGACGATGGGAGAAGGCGCTTCTCTTCCCAACCCTTGTCGCAGCTGAAGCAAGTGTCCATCTCAGAACTCAGTGTTCCCCGGCATCATGAAGGTACTTGACATTCACCCTTAGCCCTTGTCTAGCTGCTCATCTCCGTATCTAGGCAAATATCTCTTTTGTCGCGTCGTCTCCAGTATACAACAGATGGTCGCTTGTATGTTGTGAGTGCATCGAGGGGGGTTAAGCACTGGCCTGCTTACTCTCTCCGTAGTCTGGTTGATGACCCTTCAGGAGATTGCATCCCAGTTGGGGCCAACTGTTTCGTGACTAATCCATCTCTCTCCGGTCCCTCTCTCGATAGCCAGCTCCCAATTGGCACCAAAATCGCCATTCGCGAGCCATATGTCAATATTGGCAGTGTTGGCGGGGGACAACCATTTGTGAGAGTAGACAGCCCAACCGATATTATCGTCCTTGAAGATGACGACCCGCTTTGCAAGGCCGTTACCTGGCGGTATGACGGGAACCTCCGGCCGATTCAGGCGAATAAGTCGGCAGAAAACTACAAAACCCTGGGCAATACTGCATTTCAGAGAAAGGATTACTACGTGAGTGGGGGCATAAAGAGATCATGGGCTTGCCCTGACGATATCCCAGTCCGCACTTGCCGCCTACGAGCATGCACTGAAGGCACCAGGAGCACAACAGATCCACGGAGCATTGTACTCGAATATATCCGCCACCTGCTTGCACTTATCCAAACCTGGTCGTGCCTATCTGTCTGCCAAATCAGCCCTGGTTGCCAATCTCGCCGAGCCTCATATGATAGCCAAGGCTCTTTTCCGTCAGGCTTCTGCCGCCTACCAACTTCGCTGCTTCAACGAGGCCGACTTGCTCTTCAAACGTGGACTGGCCGTCGCCGGGAGTGACGCAAAGGCACAGGGATTAACCAAAGAATTTAACGAGTGTCTCGCAAGAACCTCGGAACGTCTACGGGAACGAGATACCGGGATATATGATTTCCACGCCATGTTCTCGGATGTCATTGCGGGAGGACCGAACCCACGTCTTGATGTTGCCGACTTCGCTGGTCCGGTCGAGATTCGCTCATCACCTAGCGGATCTCGCGGTCTCCATGTCACAAGAGACGTTGCAGCTGGAGAGCCCCTCTTTGTCAGTAAATCTGTCTCCGGTGCCAACAAGAAGGACGCAGAAATAGAGAATGTCTCTATAATGGCGTGCAATATAGCCAACGGCATTTCAAGAGATGAAACGAAAGTCCTATGTGCTACAAAGCTAATTCATCTATGCATCGACAACCCCGCGTTTTACTCTACTGTTTGCCACCTCTACGATGGAAACCTCCCCTTGTCCTCGTCACAGCCGCCACTAGGAATAGTGGACACCGAGAAACAAGTAATCGAACAATTGGGAGTTGTGGTGGATATAGATGTTGGACGGCTTGAACGGGTCATGGCCTTCAATAACTTCGGTGATCATCCTTTTGACCCGTACATCATCTCTGCTGAGGCAGGAGAATCCGCGAAATCCCGGAAGGAGTACAAGGCCACATCATTGTTCTACCTATCGTCGTTTTGCAACCACTCCTGCGTTCCGAACACGCACAGGGTTGCCTTTGGGGACGTCATGGTGGTCCGAGCTTTGTTACCCCTCTCACAAGGGGATGAGATTACCCTTGGGTATATACCTCCCGAAATAAGCATCGATGAGCGAAAAAAAACGCTTGAGTGGGCCTTTGGCTTCCAATGTGATTGTTGGTATTGCCGAGAGGAGAAGATGGATGGGGAAGCAGCGCGTAAAAGGAGGAAAACGATACTTGGTACTGAGCTACCCGAGGCAAATGCACTGGTTTATCGGGCTGCCGGAAACGCTCAAAACGGTGATTACGATGCAGTATTATTTTCGACCGCCTTCAAGGCTCTAGAAAGTATCAAAAACAAATTGTGGGCTACTTACCATCCAGACCGTGGCCGACTTCGTCTTGAAATGTATTCTGTGTGGCTTCTCCTTTCCGAACTGAATGGTTGTAAGGAAATACGAAAATCCATCGAGGTATTCTCATTCCTTATACTTCCCATGTGTACTCCTCTTGTATTAACCGCCATTCTATTAGGACAATAAGCGTGCCCTGGTAGCTTTGGGGGTTGTCATTACAGATGGCGCTCTGATCAAGAAGGGAAAAGGATCAAAATCTAAACCTACAGTGATGATGTCCCAGCTGCCGTTATTTATGCCTGTTGGTGTCGTTGACGTCATCCTTGATATCGCTGTAAAGTACAACATGCTCGGGGTGAGTAGTCTGTCAGGCCGAATAATGGGGTGAACTAAGACGGCCACAGGAACTGGCCCTCCGAAGGAACTGGGTGGCCACTGCAGTATGGGTGCATGATGTGCTGATAGGCGGTGGATTACCGGTCCTGAAGAAACGGTGCCCTGATCACATCAAAAGTATCATGTAGGAGTGGATAACTACTGGTCTGTAGTACTTGTACCGTTGAAATAGTAGGCCTCACTTCGCGTCCCTGTGGGTAGCATTTGGCTTCAATTATTCATGACCTTCATAGTGTTGTAGCGAACTCATTGAGAATAATCTCAAGAGGGTGTTGCAAGATCAAACTGACCAACGTAGTGGTTCGTGTCCACATAGTGTATTCGAATTGAATGGGATCACGTTTCGAAGCTAGGGGCCTCTAGACAACTCTGCCTTGGGAGGTTCTCACGTCAGGCTCCGAAGGAGCTTGACCCCCGCTGCTACGGAACATCGGCCTACTCATGGACGAAGCACTCCAGAAGCTTGCGTCGATTGGCCTAGGGAATCTGAGTCCGGCCCAGCTCGCATCCGTACTTGGCCCAGAGCAAATGGCCATCCTAGAGCAGAGGGACGGTTTGCGTTCCCTGAGAGCTAAAGCGCCCCCCAGCCTCTTGTCTCAAGGGAAAATGCCCGAAAAAGATGAGGAATCGTTCATACGAGCACGTAAACAGGACATCGCACATGCGAAAGAGGTGCTCGAGGCAAGTAGACCGTACTTTCCCCTTCCGAGCGCTGACCAACTACATACACAGCGAGAGCTTAAGGCGACACCGGTTCCAATTCGAACTTTCCCTCGACGGATGATATTGAGGAGTATGCAGGACGATATCAATTGCTATCGCCCGCCTTCAAAGGAAACACCTCATTTCCGACAAACCTTTGACGATGGGAGAAGGCGCTTCTCTTCCCAACCCTTATCGCAGCTGAAGCAAATGTCCATCTCAGAGCTCAGTGTTCCCCGGCATCATGAAGGTATTTGACATTCACCTTCGCCCTTGTCTGCTCATCTCCGTATCTAGGCAAATACCTCTTTTGTCGCGTCGTCTCCAGCATTAAACAGATGGTGTCTTGTCTGTTGTGAGTGCCTCGAGGGGGGTGAAGCACTGGCTTGCTTACTCTCTCCATAGTCTGGTCGATGACCCTTCAGGAGATTGCATCACAGTTGGCACTTACCATTTCGTGACTAATCTATCTCTCTCCGGTCCCTCTCTCGATAGCCAGCTCCCAATTGGCACCAAAATCGCCATTCGCGAGCCATATGTCAAGATTAGCGGTGGTGGAGGGGGACAACCATTTATGAGAGTAGACAGCCCAACCGATATTATCGTCCTTGAAGATGACGACCCGCTTTGCAAGGCCGTTACCTGGCGGTATGACGGGAACCTCCGGCCGATTCAGGCGAATAAGTCGGCAGAAAACTACAAAACCCTGGGCAATACTGCATTTCAGAGAAAGGATTACTACGTGAGTGGGGGCATAAAGAGATCATGGGCTTGCCCTGACGATATCCCAGTCCGCACTTGCCGCCTACGAGCATGCACTGAAGGCACCGGGAGCACAACAGATCCACGGAGCATTGTACTCGAATATATCCGCCACCTGCTTGCACTTATCCAAACCTGGTCGTGCCTATCTGTCCGCTAAATCAGCCCTGGGTACCAATCTCGCCGAACCTCATATGGTAGCGAAGGCTCTTTTCCGTCAGGCTTCTGCGGCCTACCAACTTCGCTGCTTCAGTGAGGCCGAGTTGCTCTTCAAACGTGGACTAGCCATTGCCGGGGATGACGCAAAGGCACAGGGCTTAGCCACAGAATTTAACGAGTGTCTCGCAAGAACCTCGGAACGTCTACGGGAGCGAGATGCCGGGGTATACAACTTTCACACCATGTTCTCAGATGTCATTTCAGGAGGGCCGAACCCACGTCTTGATGTTGCCGACTTCGCTGGTCCGGTCGAGATTCGCTCATCACCAAGCGGATCTCGCGGTCTTCATGTCACGAGAGATGTCGCAGCTGGAGAGCTCTTACTTGTCAGTAAATCTATATCCAGTGCCAACAAGAAGGACGCGGAAATAGAGAATGTCTCTATGATGGCGTTCAACTTAGTCAACAGCCGTTTAAAACTTGAAACGACAGTCTTCAATACCACAAAGTTAATTCATCTATGCATCGACAACCCCGCGTTTTATTCTACTATTTGCCACCTCTACGATGGAAACCTCCACTTGTCTTCGTCACAGCCGCCACTAGGAATGGTGGACACCGAGAAACAAGTACTTGAACAATTAGGAGTTGTGGTGGATGTGGACGTTGGACGGCTTGAACGGATCATCGCCTTCAATAGCTTCGGTGATCCTCCTTTTGACCCGTACATCAGCTCTGCTGAGGCAGGAGAATCCGCGAAAGTCTGGAAAGAGAACAAGGTCACATCGTTGTTTTATCTATCGTCATTTTGCAACCACTCCTGCGTTCCGAACGCGCACAGGGCCGTCTTTGGGGACGTCATGGTGGTCCGAGCTTTGTTACCCCTCTCACAAGGGGATGAGATTACCCTTGGGTATACACCTCCCAACATGAACATCGACGAGCGAAAGAAAAGACTCGAGCAGACCTTTGGTTTCCAATGTGATTGTTGGTATTGCCGAGAGGAGAAGATGGATGGGGAAGCAGCTCATAAAAGGAGGAAAAAGATACGTGTTACTGAACTACCCAAGGCAGAGGCACTTGTTCATCAAGCTACTGGAAACGCTCGAAACGGTAATTATGATGCAGCATTATTTGCAGCCGCCTTCAAGGCTCTAGAAAATCTCAAAGACAAATTAGAGGCTACTTACCATCCAGACCGTGGCCGACTTCGTCTTGAAATGTATTCTGTGTGGTGTCCCCTTTCCGACCTGTATGGTTGTAAGGAAATACGAAAATCCATCGAGGTATTCTCATCCCTTACACTTCCCACATATACTCCTCTTGTATTGATCACCATCCTATCAGAGCGAAAAGCATGCCCTGGTAGCTTTGGGGGCTGTCATTACAGATGGCGCTCTGATCAAGAAGGGAAAGGGGTCAAAATCTAAACCTACAGTGATGATATCCCAGCTGCCATTATTGCTGGCTGATAGTACCGTTCACTCCATCCTTGAGATCGCTGCAAAGCACAGAATGCTCGGGGTGAGTGGTCTGCTGGCCGAACAATGGGTTGAACTAAGACGGCCACAGGAACTGGCCCTCCAAAGGAACTGGGTGGCCACTGCAGTATGGGTGCATGATGTGCTGATAGGCGGAGGATTACCGGTCCTGAAGAAACGGTGCCCCGATGACCTCAAACATATCTTGTAGGCGGAGACGGACCAGTAGTACTTCTACACTCGTGTACCGTTGAAATGGTAGCCTTAGCTTCACATCTTGTGGGTAGCATTTGGCTTCAGTCATTCATGACCATCATAGTCCGGCCTTGCTCGGTATTTCTCTCGAACTCATTGAGGGTAACCTCAAGAGGGTGTGACAGGACCAAACTGATTAACGTGGTGGTTCATGTATAGATAGTTGGTTTGAATTGTCATGCAGATCATGTTTCGAAGCTTTGGTTCAGGTCTTCGTACATGTGATCCTTCATCCCAGGGGGTAGAAGGGGTTGACCATCGCTGTCAGTAACGTATCCTAAGATACCCACGCATCAAAGTGTGACCATAATGCACTAGCCCTTGGCATGTAGCACGCACGGAAAGGCATCTCGATGCTCTCAGTTGCATTGAACCGAATTGTTGGGTTATCCTATAGATCGATCAGGAGTGATAGGGGAAGTAGTACTGCGACTTACAATATATCCTATGCTTTTCAACGTTTCTTGGAAAAATCATACTTGAAGCCTTCAATAGCAATCAAATGAGTGAGTGACCCACTTTTGTCTTCAACAACAAGCTTGGTGACGCCTAGTGCAGTATCAGTAGTCATCTGCATAGGCCCAAGTCCTCTATTGGGAAAACCAAGTTGCCGTAGCTCCCCTGTTCGATCTCGCGGTGGGTCGTCGCCTGGAGAAACTGAGCAAAACCGCGAAATGTAGAAAGCAAATCGAATGGAATACCGAGAATACCCTGCAAATATACAACGTTAAGTACTGTTTATTACGAGTTGTAACCATTGATCGAATTACCCCAAATAAAAACCATCGAAATTCTCCCTCTACTCCATCCTCAGGTGCAAGTTCTTGATGCGCCTTGGGATCTAGTAGGCATACGGCTTTCAGGTCCATCTTGCGCTCACTCATAAGCTCCATGACGCCCTTTTCATGAACCTCAAACTTTGCGTGCTGTTCGCCTCTTCCACTCTCATGTAGAGCATCATTCAACGCATCGCATGAAGACTTGGACAGATGAGCAAAGATCACTGTAGATGACGGGCCTGCCAGATTGAGCATCTGCGCGTATTCTAGAAAGACCCAACGCGGAAGTGTGCTTGACGCATCAGGATCATCTTCTTCCATATGTTCTAAGGAGTTGGTCAGATCATTCAACTTAAAAAGTGCGGAATCAGCCACCGATCACGTATGTAAAGCCCATCCTTCGCGGTGGCAGGATCCAAAATATGTGGTGAATTGGGCTGTCCTTAAAACCAGACTCCTACTCCATAATTCTTCCCGAAGGAAATATATAATAACACGATGGGTGCACCTCTTCTCGACTAGGGGCTAATGCGTGACAATGGTACAACATGAACGAACGTGACCATTCAAGTTACCAGCAAACCCGTTGACACGGCTCAAGCAAGAGGGAAACCCGTAGATCGACTGCAAGCGTCCCAATCAGTCATTTGATCCTCCGCCAGCTCCTCCCATGCCTCTGATACTGAGCGAAAATCGTCGAAGACAGAGGGTGTTGCACTGTGCGCTTGACCGCGAATCAACCATCCTGTACAATCGTTGAGCGTTGGCGTCTATGTTACCTTGCAGCTGGTACTTACCCTTTTGCTTTTGAGTTCGAGGTTTCGCCGGTTTGACCAAATCCCAGATGTCGACCTCCGTGGGATGCAACCTAGGCAACCCTCCTTCTTCAACAGTATGCGGGCCAGTTTCGTCTTCACTTCCAGACTCAGGCGCGCCGAAGTCATCTCCAACCCACGGATCTACCACCACAGTGGGCAGAGCCGTAGTTCCGCCACCCCTCTTCCTCTTGTCAAAGCATACGGGGCCTTCCGTCTGGCCAGAAATAAAGAGGTTTCGTGTTTGCACTTGCATCTGTCGGCAAGGTGTGCACCTACACGGCCCATCCTTCCTAGGGTTGGCAGCCTGACACACCCGATCCGGTCCAAACCTCACGGTATTCCGGAAATTCGCAGGGTGTTCACGGCGTCTCCATTTGGGTACGACTGTGAGCTCACGAAGGGTGGTGGGGTGGCGCGCTTCCTTCTTAAGTTCCTTCTTCTGTAGTTTCTCTAGATGCGAACGAGTATGGGCTGTCTTATCCACGTCCAGTTTCTGGTCGCGACGCAGTTTGGCGAGCTCGTTCGC
>Ga0307515_10011334_pt1 | contig 16922 bp, 6 predicted proteins | sample 17_EM_MG_FD_194513 | JGI IMG/M metagenome (GOLD analysis project Ga0307515, IMG submission 194513) | Populus trichocarpa ectomycorrhiza microbial communities from riparian zone in the Pacific Northwest, United States - 17_EM | ecosystem: Host-associated > Plants > Roots > Unclassified | place... | reverse complement strand
TGTTCCCATTTCCCAATATGATCAGTCATGTAAAATAAATAATTACTTAGCATCCTCGAAAGAAGGAGGGAAAATAAAAACAACTTACTTGTTGTGGGTTTCTTGTATCTGTTTAGTGATTTATTGGCTTCTTGTAGTTTCTGTTTTTAGGTATGTTTTATTTGAAAGTATATTATATTAATTTTTTATATATTTTTGAATAATTTTAATATATTAATATAAAAAAATATTTTAATATATTTTCAAATAAAAAATACTTTTTAAAAACATTATATAATTAGATAGTAGGCTGTAAAGTAACCATGTCTCCCTACTATTGCATGCAATATCATGCTTATGATAATTTTATTCAAAAACAATTATAAAAAAATAATTTTAAGAATGTTAAAATCAAGTTCCCATACCTTTTAACGATTGTCAAAGATGTTATCATTTTTCCAATCAACTGGAGTTATATTTTTTTTAAAGAGTTCTGATGTGTTAATGATATGAACTTAAAAAAATGAACAAATTTCCTTTTTTTTTAGAATTATATACAAAATTCATCATTATACCAAGGATAATATAATCTCACCATTAACTATTTCATTCATTGAACAAGTGAAATACAACTAAACCTCTATAAATCAATATCCTTGAGATCATAAAAATTTATAAATTAATTGAGATATTATTTTATCATTAAATCAATAATTTATTAATTTATACATTAATTAATAAAAAATTAACTTATCATGGTACATTTTTCCAAGAAATTGATCTTAATGCATATATTGTGTATTGTGATTATACAAATATTACTTAATTATCGAATTACAAAATATCATTATATATAATGTACTAGTTTAACTAAAACATTGAACTTAATACATTTTTGTAAAAAAATAAAAACTAATTAATATACTTCATGAATATTAAGTTAAACAAAAACATCTATAAAAAGAATTACAATATCTAGTGTAGGCGAGTCTAAAGAATATGATAGCTTTAAACAGTCAGTTGTGGATCTATCATAATTGGATCATATAGAAAGCCTAACAAACTCGTTTATGGACCACTAAGATAGAGCTAAGCCAAGGAAGAGGCTTGTTCGTGTCAAACACATAGCCTGATTAAAAAAAAGCCATATCTTTATATTTAACTGTTAGGTCGTGCTTAAATTTTGTTAAATGATTCTCAGACCTAGTTCTATAGAAGGCCAACTCGCTATAACCAGTCGAAGTCCATAAGACTCTCAAATTATACTCAAAAGATGTTGTTTAAGTCAACTTCATTATTTACCTTTTTGTTTTTAGGTTTTTAGATTAATTTTGAATTTTATGTTGTTTTTTTCTATTTAACTTAGGATTTTGGTTTTACTGCCCTGTAAAGGCCATATTATAGCCTATTTAAGAAGCTGTAAACCTCCTCTTAAAGAGGTAAAGCAAGTTAATTAGATAGGAAAATCCAGTAACAAAATTGCTTTTTTTTTTATTTTAATATTTTTAGCTTAATTTTGAATTTATGCTGTTTATCCTATTTCACTTAGGATTCTGATTTTTTGTATTTTATAAAGGTTGTTTCTGGCCTATTTAAGGAGTTGCAACCTTCTTAAAGAGGCACACTAAAATTGAGAGGAAAGTAATAAAATTGCAAATAATAGTTTTTTATGGTTACCTTTTTTAACTCTTTGTTATTTTTATTGTGTTTGTTGTTTTTCTTGTATTATTTTCATATTTGTTAGTATCACGAAAGGTGAAACTAAATACAAAAACATCTCGAAGGTGTAAAGAAATGAATAATTATGGATGAGATACAGAGAGTATTGTAGGAATACAACTTGCACCCAAAAGCAATTATAGCAGCGCGTGTCAAAAAGATTTAACTTGCAAGCACATCAAGCAACAATATCAAATATGATAAAAACTTCATTACAGTATCTATCATCCAATATTGAAAAAAGTGGTGCTAAACGACATAAAGTCACAAATATCTCAGAGCTAGAAAAGGTTCTCTATGAGTGGTTTATTCAAACCAAAAATGTGTGAATATGACTAGATAAATAATCACGGACAAGGCGAAGGAATTTTAAAAAAATTACACCTTATAAATATGTGAGAATTCTATTTTTTCTCGGCTTGAATGTTTCAAATCAAGATATAACATCAAGATGTATTTTCATTTTAGAGAAGCATATTAATTGATATGGAACTCGTAAAGAGTAACTTGCAGTTTACAAAAGAAAAATCTAGATTAATTTTTTATGAAATATAAAGATTATTGTTAATAAAAAGATCGATATTCTTATTATTTTTTATATTGTTGAGTGATTCTCATACTAAATTCTTGATTGAACTTATAAATTATTCAAATGATTAATCAATTTTGTTATAATTTTATATTAATTGTTTATATTTTTTTATTGATGTAAAATAAAAATAATCACTATCTATAATTTTGGTTCTTCAACTGAGGTTTTTACAGGAAGGAAATCGTATAACTAAAGGCATCGCGATTAATATTTTAAAACAATATCCGGTCTGCATGGAGCATAAATCATAGTTATAATGAAATCAATCTCACTTGTCCTATATGGCTTCTTCCCTTTTCCTGTGCTGCGTGTGTTTTATTGAAAAGAAGAAGAAGAAGAAGAAGAAGAAGAAGAAGAAGAAGAAGAATCCCAGTAGTGGACATCTACTTTTAGGGGAATGGCTGAACCATAATTGTAGAGTGCAGATTGCAGATTGCAAGGGGAAAATGTGGATTTATTGTGTAAGTTGTTGGAATTCAAATCGGACGCCCGTGGCAAGTAGGGTTTTTTTTTTTAATGGAAAAATAGATATGTTATTAGCACCTCCCTCGTGAAATTTCTTCCCGTGAAGACCTGAGAAGAAGGGGGACTCGTAGGTCACATCTCCTTGGGAAAAATCTCCATCTATCGAAACGACATTAAGAAAAGGAAGAAAAAAACACAAACCTAACGTCACATCATGTCTTTAGTGATCTTTCAACAACACCCAGGACCAAACCTCTTCTCTTTTCTTCTCTACTGTCACCGTGCATGTGTAGGTATTTGAGTTTGTTTTTACATATCCATATTAATTTTGTATCCATGCATATCTTTGACAAACAATTTATCCACAAATTTCTTTATTTATGAGAAACATTATCTTATAGTCTTCCACCGGAACGTAATTAACTTTTCAAACGGTAACTCGAATAGTTAAACTAGAAATATTTTATTTTAAAATATTGTAAAATTCAATTCTCAACCATTCAAATATTTAAGGATTAAATTAAAAAAATTAATTATAAACAATGATTATAAAAAAAATAGCAATTATTGAACTTGGCCGTCACAAACTTGTTAGGTTAGTGTATTTGCAAGGAAGATGCAAGAAATGATATGAGGAAAGAATGTGAACTTCCATTTTCTGTGTGTTGGTAGAAAAGTTGATGAGCTTAGAGCCCTTTTGTACTTGGTGATTCATGGATTTTTATGGGCGGCCTCACTATCAAGTATTTATGAAATCGTGCGGAATATGATCATTTTTATTGTGGACAATTGAGTTATCTTTATAGCAGTCACCCTGTCACATAAAATAAGATGTTTGGTGAGCGGCTATGGCATGAGCTTGTCATAGCACAGTTTTGTGTACCTCGTGATGGTGAGAAGTCATGTTAGTATATATATAAAAAAAAGAAGTGCACAAAACACGCAAAAGGAGAGGATCAATGGGCTAATTAAGGTTTGAACGCATTTTCTTCATGGATTGGACCCTCTTCTGTTCTGCATACGTTGCTATTCAGTTTTGCCGTTGCTGAGCTGATGAAGATCTTCAGCACCAACATTAGGCGACTCTGAACTTGTAATAAATAAAAATCCATGCAGCCTGCATAAAAACAGAACTTAATTTGCTGTGACGAAGACAACATTTGAAGTATATAACCGACAAACAGGCTTATAAAAAAGAAAACAGAGGTGATAAGAGGCACTTTTCATCTACTGCAAAAAAGAAAAAAGAAAAAGTGACGTGTTTCTGATAGTTTTAATGTCATTTTTTGTTTTTCCCTTTTGATTGGAGAATGCCACGGCTGGATTCAGGTGAACGTCTCTTCTCGATCCTCTCTTTTCTCTGTGGGAGAAAATAAATCAAAAGGTGCCATAACTAGCTGGACTCCAGAATTCTATTAAGAAAATATCTCTATTCTTTTTGTTCTTTTGTGGATGGAAAATTAAACCCTCTAGTTTATAGGCTTTTAGAAAGCAAAGTACACTTGCAGAAAAGGGACCAAAGACACACTAATGACTTGGCTGAGGCTCTCTCCCCCCCCTCTCTCTCTGCTAATTACTTGGCTGAGTTGATAGTGTTCCTTCACCTTCCCGAAGGATCTCAAGTTTGAGATTTTCTAAATCAATCAAAACAAAATAGATGAAGCCTCAAAAGGGCCAAGGATAAGTAAATAACTCTATAACAAGATCCAGCTCTTTGCAGAACGCTAAGGCCAGTCCAATTATGCTAGGGCTATATGTGCTATGCCCATGTCTCACCTAAAGCGTGGGTGTAGCTAAGAAACTTTAGCTCAAAATAATGACCCTTAACCAGCCCGCTCAAGACTACGTTCTTTTATTACATGTCGATCAAGTTTATTTTTTTTGTAAATGATCTGCAAAAAAACACCTTTCACATTAATATAGGGCATTTAAAAAGATTTGACAAAATTTCCTGTAGTCTCATAATTTAAATCCAGAGAAAAAAAAAACATGTCATTAACTATCAAACTCAAAGAATTAGATATCCTCCCCCCCCCCCCAATCACTGGGAGGTTTAAGAAAAAAATGAGCATTTAGATTCTTCTTCGCAAAATCTTAATCCCGAACTAGACAGGAATGCTTAAGATGCATAGGAAGAAAAACATGATCAGTGATAATCCTGCCAACCAAAGAGTACAGAAAACGTAATTAAATTCATCTCTACTGCATGCCTGTTCTTTCAACACATCAATAAATGTCATAGTTTAGATCAGAAGGATTGCTATGTATATCAGTTTTTTACAGAAAATGAAGCTCAGTTATTCTCAAAACACAGACATTGCACTTCAAACAGCAATTATCTGTGGTGGCTTTATGATCAATATTATCACAAATATGTGCCTCGTGCTTTGGTCTAGAATACAAATTTTCTGTCCTGTCAATTGCGATCAAACATTGATGGCAAGATGTAGGCTAGAGAAGACAGAACATAACTTGCGTAAGTCACAGATGTTGCATTCTGATGCACATGTAACCAAACCAAATGGGGGGCAAAAAGCAGATCAACTCAGTAATATATATAAGCAGATCGATATACATGGAGATCATAGGTAGCTAGCTTGATTCTAACTTACCAATTGATGAAACTTTGCCTCGAAGAAGCTGATCCACTTGAAAGGACTCAGAACAGTACAATAAAAATACGTGTGGAACAAAACAGAACCTGCCAGATTTTAGATGCACTGAACCTGACAATAGTAAAATTTAATGTCTTATGTTGTTATTCTACTTAAAGATTTTCTGTAAGACTGACCATCTAGAGTTAATCTAAGCACTGTTACTGTTTTAAAAAATATATCTACTAAGGAACCAGATGAAAATGTCAATCATGCAAAAACCAAAAGGCCGAACATGGAAAATAGTTAATTTTACCTGTAGAAGAAAAAGCAGCAGAGGAGAGGGACAATAGAGACGAGGGCAGTGGCAGACGGTTGAGTGAGGGAGAAATAAAAACAATCATATATAAATAATGGTATAAATGCAATTTTTAAAAATTGTAAGTACAAAATTTTTTTGGATCAGATATGAGTTAGATTTTGAGTAGGGTAAAGCAATATTCATCGATTAAAACACAAATAAAATAATAAAATACTAGCATACATACAAGTATATATTTAAATTTATAATTTATATTAATTTAAAGTTGTAGCACGTATACTAATAATAAAAAATATTTATGTTTAAATTATAATAAATAATTATATTTATTTGTTGAAGCACTTTAAAAATAATGAGAATTTTATTGTTATTAATAATTATTTTTTTCCCTTAAAATTTTATTTCCCCTTATTGGTGCAACTAGTATATTTGCAATGTCTTTCAAGATTCCAACAAGACCATCTTAATTTAAATACACTTCTAAATAAGATTTTTGAATCAAAGATTATGCAATTTAAATGTTTCTTAACAAGATAAACATAAATTCTAAATTTAGGAGGAAAAACCAAAGCAAAAAATAGAAGAAAACACTAAAATATGAGGTGAGGAATAGTGTATAAAATTCTGGAAAAAAAATATTATTTTTAACTCTTCATTCACTTTCCCTTTTATATAGTGAATTTTAAAAGCTAAAATGTTAAAAGATTAATTTATAATTAATTCCCACCATTTAACATTTGATTAGCCATCATAAAACAAGAATTAAACCTGAATTACTTGAATTGAAAAAAATATTCAGATTTGCTAAAATACTTCTAGAAAAAACTGTTAAAATTTATGGGTTGGATTGGACAAATCATGGGCTAGAAGAAATAATTCTTCATGGATTAGACCCAAGTTCAAATTTCAGTTGGCAAAAAATAATTTTTGTAGCCCAAAATATTATTTTACAATAAATTCAAACTCTGGCCTAATGCTCATGTGTGTGTGAGTTAAAGCTCAAAATTCACTTTATTTATAATCTCTCATCTCTAAAAGCCTGGGTACCCTTTGAGCCTAATTTTAACTTTTTAATTTTTCTCTTTATAAAAAATAATAAAGTTTTATTTATTTTCTATATGGGATAGAATTCTTTTAAAAGATTTTGGGTTTCACTAAAACATACTAATAAAAGATTTTTTAAAATCAATTTCTTATTCACTCATAATTTGTTTAAATCATATTAATATTCTATGTTAAAGAATATATGTCGGAGATTAAATTCCAATAAAATTTTAACTTTAAAAATGAGAGACCTCATTTTTAATTTGGTCTCAAATATATCTATTAACTATATTATTTAAATAAATTTTTAACATCTAATTCAAAAATATACATGCTAGGCTACATATACAATACATCTGTATTTAATTGATGAGAACCTCTTGCATTAAAATCTCAAAGGTTATGTTGTTCTTGGTAGCACAACCTTTGAGATTTCTTTTTTATTTTTTATTTTTTTTCAAAATTTTAATTAATTGTGCTCTTGGGAGAAGCGTGTTCAATTGAATTGTGCTACTACTTTCAGTAGCACAACCATTAAAATGTGATATGTCCCCAATTTTTTTCCAGTTTAGCTAGTTTTTAATTTTATTTATTTATTTTTGCTAACTGTACTATTTTGAATTAAAAAAAAACCATTGATGACAAAATCTCTCTACAAGCATCATTTCTATAAATCAACAAAATCATATTCAATTCCTTTTCTATGATATGAACCTTGCTGAACGGAGGGTCACATTTGCAGGCCCTGAAAGTAAGAAGGGGAAAAAAATGTTCTGATAATGATGGGTTCATCATTGGAGGGGCAGGACGCCAGTGATGATGCTACGAATTTGATAGAGCTTGCTTCAAAATATCTTCAATCTGAGGCTAGGGATAGGCCTGATCCCTAGCTTCTTCCTCCTTGCAGCGGTTGCACCACTTCTTGTAAACAGATAGGGGTGAAAATTTTGTAATCTTGAAGCTGTGAGTTTTTGCAGCTTCTGACACTTGATATTCAGCAGATGTGTTCTTCTTGCCTGCGTTTTCTGACATTCTCATGGCTCGTCTAAAAATACAGTTGCCATTCTTTCTTGAACTCCATGATCACTTGTTCTGGCTTTGTTACCTAGAAAACTTAGCTGCCATCAAATCAGAATATATTCTGAAAAAGGTTTTTACCGGGGAGTTATTTTTTTGTTCTTTAGCATTAAAATATTTAACTCGGGTTACAAATATTTAAAAAAAGAACATTTTGGTAACACTTTAACATTATTTTTCAATTTACAATAGAAATTGGATCGTATTGCGGCAAAACATGTGCCACCTATCTGGTAGGCTAAACCTTTTTCTTGTATTGTTGATTCATAACCTTAGTTCCATATGTTGAATGTCACTGAATAATTATAGGTATAAGTATAACCGCATGTTAAACAAATGTTTATTTGTTTATAGGTTTATTGCAAGAGGCAAGAGTAACTTAACACGTGTTAAGAGCTGGCTATGTGGCGTGGATGAACATGGATGGATTCATGGACACGTGTCTAATAGAAGATTTCAATGCCTTTCTCAATGCTTCTGCTTGAGGATTTTTAATAATATATATATATATATATATATATATATATATATATATATATTGATTTTGTGCATTTAAATTAGAATAATTTAATAATTTCTCTCTCTTTCAACTTTCAAAGTTTGAATATAAAAAATAGAAAAAATAAGGGGAGCCCTCGCTAATTCCACGTACACATACCCTCACGCCATTCCCGAAGCTTCCTAATGATAGTCGATAATCTTTTGGTCTTTGTAGTTAAAAAAAAAAATTCAGTTATAACTACAATTTAAAAACAAATTATATTTAAAATTAATTTTTTATATTTTTAAATTATTTTAATATACTAAAATTAAAAGTAAATTTTAAAAAATTAAATAAAATATTATTTTAATATATTTTAAAAAAAAACTTTTAAAAACTATTACCACATTATCCAACCCTATTTAAATAAATAAAAAAGCACGGGCGGGGTATTTTTGTAAAGTTAGCCAAAATGGAGAGTTAAAAAGGATTGACAATTTGGCATCAAAGAGGCGCAGTACAAACGGAGACACATCAGTCGTTAGATCTATTAAAGAGGAAAAAAAGGTACGATAATATTTCGATTTTCTTTTATTTTCTTTTATTTTCTTTTGATCAATCAAGGATTTACCTGTCTTTTTTTCTTTTGTCTTCATGATCTTGCTTGTCGGATCTTAACAACTTCTGTTTTTTTCTCGAGAAATAAACAGATAATTTTCAATTTCACTTTTTCTCTTGCCCTTTTTCACCTCAGAAATCAAGAAAGAAACCTAATATTTCATTACGGTCACAATGATTTAATAATCGAACTTTGAGTTGTTTACCCATCGAAAGTTAGGGTTCGTGAAATTGAAATTACTATTTAGGATTGATCATAATTTCACCTTTGTATTTGGGATCTTGCAACACAGTTCTAATTATTTTTTATTTTTCTGGGAATACATTTAATTGATTAATAATGGGTTCCATTGATGTAATTGGAAAAAAAAATTCAAGCAAGTTAAGTTTTGAGTTTGAGTTGATTTTGATTGGATTCAACTTGATATTGACGACAAGAAAGTAAATAAATAAATAAATATATGTACTTGGTTGGGAGAAGAATGTAAAAAAAGTGATTGGCTTGGCTAATTGTAATGGAATCTATCCCCTTTTTTGGGGGAATGAAATAAGGAGAAGCTGAAAAAGCGAAGAAAAATGGATGAGGAAGAGACTGTAAAATTCTCTCTCCCTCTCTCCTCTGGGTTAGGAACAGAGAAGTGTGTATCAGTAGTTTGGATGAGGTAACTATTTTCTGAATTATTCCGGTGTTGTGTTGGGAGAGTGAAAACAAAAGGAAATAAATTATGAGGAATAGAAATGAGGATAGTTTGAAGTACTCCATTAGCAGGATTTTAACAAGCTTTTAGTCAAATCATTGTTTTATGTTTTTGTACAGCACATCTGCTTGCCTTGCTGGTAGCCACTGGGTAAGCCTGGTTTGAGTTTTTCTGCTGACCAGCGTGACACTAGAGGAGGAAAAAAAAAGAGCCTTTTTTTTATGTGTTTCTTTTCCTATTGTTTGAGTATATCTGTCCTGTGCTCAAAATTTCAGATTGAACTCCTGGTTGTTTTTCAGGAAAAAGTCAGACATTTTATGGATAACAAAGCAGCTTGTGAGGAGATTTCTCAGGAACTTGCACGGGAGTCACTTATTGGTATATCTTATTGCCTACCAGATAAGGTTCAAAATTCAGAAGGTGTGCCTCAGAGTGTCAATGACGAGGAAAAGCTTCCAGTCATAAATGGTGATGGAGCTGAAAAGTATAGATCAGAACTAATTTCCATTTCAGACATTCAATCACCTGATACTGCAACATCACCAGTGGCATCAGAGAACCACGAGGGTTAGCAAGAACCAGTCTTTCCCTGAAAAGTTGTTGTAGCATATTCTCCTGGTTTAATTTCTCGCAGAACTCTTAACTGTTGTGTTATGGGTTTAAACCAATGACTGGTTTTGCTGTCTGCTTCTGTTGATATCAATACAAACAAGAAAATACAGAAGTTTTATGTACAGATTACATTACTTATTACTGTAAAAGAAGTTTTTCTAAAAAAAAAAAAAAAAAACAGATGTGTTTCGGTAACAGTGTGTTGCTTCTAGTGGTTTATATTGCGCAGCCGCAGCATGGATTTCCTAGGAGCTGTATGATCCTGCATGTTTTTGTTCCGTTTCTGGAATTTCCTTCTTTCTTCTTAATTTAGCAGTTTAGTTCTGGCAAATTCTTTTTCTTAACATGGATTTGAAAATTAGCATTTAGCAGAAATATTCACGTTATGCTTGCTCATTATTTTGATGAAACTGGATTTGTTGAGTTTTTTCTCTCATTCTTTGTAAGTAAACAAATTTTACTAGAGGTCAGCAAGGAAGTAAACAAATTTCATGAGGCAGTTTCTCTTGCAGAGCAGAGCTGAGGGAAGGGATGGGGTGTGTCATTAACTTCGTATTTGTTTGTTTGCCACATTGATGCTTTCAGGTGCTCCTTGAATCATTGCAGTTTTCTTGGGTGCTATATGTTTGTGTAGTTCAATTTACACTGTCAAGTTGTTAGCTATAGATTCAACCCAAATATCAGGCCCAGCATCCGTGCAGGAAGACTACATTTCTTTTCGCAACCATTGTGGAAATCTCAACTGCCAGTTTTAAATTCCAGCACATCGACATCTTCTACTTCTGCTCAATTTCATTTTACTTTTTACCCTTTTTCTTTCTTTTTTTTGAGGTGGGCTTTCATTTTTACATCAGTGGTGCTGATAATACAAACGTTGATGACCTCGTATAAACGTGTGGGATTAGGTATTGTAACTCTACAATATATTCCTTTAGTCAGTATTATCCGTTTGGGTTCAGATGGAAATCAATGATATGGTTCCTGGTTGGAGCAATCTCCATTACCATGTACGATTTCCACTAGCTTTTATGATTTGAATCTTCCATAGAAGAAACCCCTAAATACAGCTATATATTGATTGAATAACATTTCCACCGTGATCGAGCTGAGCTACAGTTTTTAATCAGATTTGCTGCTATAATGTTTTCCAGGTCACTTTGCTAGCTCAATCCCAACATTGCCTTGCACTACTATAAAGCTCACATTACAGAGAATGACTCCAAACTAGGAAATCAAATCACTATAAAGGTCCAATGTTCTTAAACCAGCTGATAACAGAGTATTGCACTTGACTATTTCAAGTTTGGAAGCCATTTCTTGCTCATAGCTTCATTGTCCTCGTGATTCTGACATGGGGCGTGTTGTGAGCAGTGTACAAAGTTCAGTTAACCCTGTTCAGAAATGCTTCAACTCTTCTTCGTTTCTTTGTCCAATGAATACGTGAGTTTTTGGCTTTAGCCCTCGGCGAACTAGCCTGATAACCAATGCATTTATTTGTTTCATAGCCTGGTATTGGAGATGCCAGCTGATAGTTGATATTGTTGGTTTAACCTCTTCAGATAATAGGCATCTCTTCTTTCTCCGAGCTCTGTTAGTTCATCCTCTTAATACATTATAGAAAATTATTAAACTAGAAGGAACAAAATTTGTACTTATTTGTTGAAGAATTTCCGATTAAAAAAAAAGTAAATAAAAAACGTTCTAAAAAGCTAAATTGCTTGTAACTTGGTACAAACAGTTCTTATGTAAATTTGTAATTATTTGTTGAAGAATTTCGATTAAAAAAAAGTAAATAAAAAACCTTCTAAAAGCTAAATTGCTTGTAACTTGGTATAAACGGTTCTTATGTAAATTTGTACTTATTTGTTGAAGAATTTTCGATTAAAAAAAAAAGAGTAAATAAAAAACCTTTTGAAAGCTAAATTGCTTGTAACTTGGTGGTGTAAACGGTTCTTATGCAAGTAGTCTTTCAGATAGTCTTTCTAGATTACAATAACACTTTCTAAAAAGGTTGCATAACCAATAAAGGTCTATAAATTGAGACAATGGTCTCGAGTTCTCTTGGCAACACAAGAACCTTAAGCTATAAAAAAAAGTGCTGGAGAAAGAGTGAGAGAAGGAAGGCAGAAGAGGTAGAGGAGCTTGCTTTTTCTGTGTATTGAACAGCCCCCAACCCCTATTTATATAGGGGTTTTGGGATAAAAAAAAATGGTACAATTAATTAACAAAATTAATTCTGGTCTTTTAAAAAAATAGGAAAGATAAATGATCTGCGAGTTCAAAAGGAATTATGAATTGCACTATGTACCTCCATAATGCAGCTAAGTCTCGGTTTTTTTTTTTTTTTTTTTGTCCTTTAATAATTATTCCTTTAGGAGTTTTTTTATTTATTTCATCCTTCTAAGTTTTTTTATGTTATGTTCATATAGAAAGAGAACTTTTCTAGGACAACCAAAGCAGATAAGTAAATTGCATGCTTCTTTTGTAGGAATGATGAAAATGGAGTCGGACTTTTGGTGGATGATTTTCACGGCATTAATAAGTGTGTTTGTTGCAACATGGTGGTTGCTGAAGAGAGCAAATCAGTGGTTCTCTGTGAGCAGTATGCTCTCCCTCCAGGTGATATAGGTTGGCCTTTGATTGGAAATACGTGGTCATTTCTCATTTCTTTCAAATATGGCAGCCCTGACTCGTTCATTTCCAGCTTTGTTACGAGGTCTCCTCTCTTCCCCTCTCTGATCTTTCATGAGCTTACTTAATTCTGCAATGAACATTTTAAAGCACCGTTCATTTTGCTTTATCAGTAGAATCCTGCATATCTTATTAGAATCAGATACTTGTTTCAAGTCTTTACTCCTGCACAGCTTGCAAGTAACTTTGTTAGATCATACTAATTTAAGAAAACTAACTAATTTAAGAAGTCAAGATTCAGTATAACTAGAATCGCATTAAAATATCTTATATGGATCTATTTATGATCAAAACAGTAGTGAAAAGTCAAAACTAGTATATTTAAATTTTTTTATAATGTTTGAAAGCCTCCCTTAACTCATATATATTGAAGAAATCTATTAAAAGTCTTTTTTAAATCTTATTGTTTGTATCGAGTAAATGAGGGTTTTTATGTGGCTAGAGTTTTGGTGAATTCGGAGTTCTGCAGAAGAGTTCCAAGAAAATAAATTGAAGTATATTAACTGCTTGTTGGAAATTAAACGTCGGATAGAATCGACTTGCTTTGCTTCATGAAACTTATCTCATGTTGCCTATTGGCTAGGTTTGTGTTATATGGGGACATTGATTCTCTCTTTTGTTTGATAGGAAACCAGGTAGAAGAAATAAGAATACTTTTATTTTTTCTTTGTTATTAATTTTCAAGATTGCATAAAATTTTCGTGAACACACCAAGCATCATCTTCATGCAACTATGGAGCAGGAAATCCGTAGAAAAGAAGAATCCAGTGCAAGGGGAGGAATGGTACTCAGTTACAAGAAATTGCAGAATTACAACATAAAATGTAACCAAAGAAAGGCAAAAGCAGAATTTAAAAAAAAAAGGATTGGAGAAAAGTAGGAAATGATTTGTAATACAACTGACAAGAATTCAAAGAAAACTTTTTTATAGTTTTAGAACAGGTTAGTCCAGGATAATAAGACATCCAAAGCATACTAAATTCCTAATGATCTTCTTCCTCGCAGAGTTTGGTGTATTCCTTTGCACCCAGTAAGGATTCTAGTTCTGATGGGTTGCTTGGCTTCACCTTGATCATCCATCCCTCTTCATATGGACTTTTATTTATCTTCATTACACAAATTGTCAAGATCAGGCATGCATATACAAATATTTCTCTCAGCTATTAGAAATTTATAAAGCCGAAACAATCTGCTCTTGCATGGCTTGATACTTACCAGTCCAGGAGTCTCACTAAGCTGTGTATTAACCTCAACAATCTCACCGGAGATCGGAGAATTGATATCACTAGTTGCCTTCACACTTTCCACTGCTCCAAAGCTCTTCCCTTGGCTGACAGAACCATCCGGCTCTGGCAGGTCCACGAACACTACTTCACCCAAATGGTCCTGTAAAATGTACCCGATATATCCCAAACTATGTAAGGATGTTACAAAAGGTATACGAAATTGCATTCAATTTGAATTCTTCAGAAGAAAAACAAAGTAGTTAATGCCCCTTGTTTTGCTCTTGTTCTTGCATGGTGTGGTGTTGTACAAACCCCAACCATCAGCCGCCAGGGTTCAAGCTTTGGTAACAGCAGCGACAGAGCAAACAGAAGAAGAAACGAAGTAGAGTCATACAAAGCCTAGTAACAGCACATTTTGAATTGGTGATGCCCCTTGTATCATATTTTTTTAAAGGAAAATCAGATAAGGTTTTTGAATTCTTCATTCAATAAACTAAAAAAAAAAAAAAAAAAAAAAACAGAGCTCAATTTCCATCATATCCTGCGTGGTTAAATTGTGGCTGCAGCTTACAACTTGAACAATTTTAAAAAAGAATGGTTATCGAATCACAATGGCATACAGCCATGCACTATCTAATCCAAAACCACCAGTAAAAGAATGTCTATGCAAACGAGATTCCCCACAGAAATGGCTTAACCAAGTAATGTTCTATATGAAAGAAAGAAAGAAAGAAAATACTCTACTCAGTGAGGCCAAGAAGAAATTCAGTGCTACAAGGAAGGAGATAAAAGAAAAGATGACCTGAGCATGATCGGTAATGCCAATAGTAGCCAGCGAGCCTTCATGCTTCACCCATTCATGTGAAGTTGCATACTTCAACCCATCTAGTACTGCAAAACCCAACTAGTTGTAATAAATATTATCCTCCTACACTACAATAAAGTCTGCCAAATAGCTTTTAAAGGACTAAACGAGAACCCCATTTTTAACCAACAAATTGATGAAATAAACCACCGGCTGATGACAAAGAGAGTACCAGTGGAGAAGCATCTTGAGAGGGAGTATGAAGGAGAGACGTGAGCTGTGGAGGCGACTGAGATTCTCAGTGCATTGGCTGTAGAAGAAGCCCACAACCTCAGTGCCATGTTTTCTCTTGATCTCTATGAATTGATAGTGTGTATTTTTTGGTTGGCTCCAAGCCTATGGACAAGTGATAGGTTCTGTCAGCATATTTCTAAGGTTTTTTTTATCTTGGATGAATGGTGGGCAACAAAAGCCTCATCCTCAGACCTCGGCACAAAGACCCAGTGCTCTCTTGTCGTCCTCATCACTGTTTTTGTGATAATATGCATACAATAATCAACTTTATAGCACCTAATAAGTACTAAGCAGTCTCCTTTCTAGGAATTAATTGGGTTCAACATGTTGTCTGTCAAGTGTGGTCGTCAAATGGCATGGTTCATATCTGATTAACTACCGGCATGATGTTTAGAATCTATGGGTTCAATTTAATTTATAGGATTAAATTAATTTTTGTGTTTGAATTTTTTTTTAAGATATTAATTTGAATTTTAAGTAAAAATAAAATAGTGATTCTAAATGAAATATAATATTTCAAAAATACCCTTCTTCTTTTAAGTTTGATTTGATATTCCTCAACATTTCAAGAAAAGTTTTTTTAACAGATATGTATTTTTCAAGTTTTGAACAAATATTTAATAAATAATTAATATGAGATAGGTTTATTTATATCTTCTTTAAATTGTCTATATTTTATATCATTTTAAATAAATATAAAGATTCTTCTAACAAAAAGAAATAATTTAGGTAACAAAAATTATTTCTCAACTAAAAAAATAGTTAAGATTGCCCATTTAATTCATTTTTATTTTTAGCACTGCTCATGGAGGAGAGAATTGGCTGCTAAGGAAGATTAATAGAAGATTGTGGTTTAACATGGAAGAATAATAATGTTAGAGCTACTATCATGGCAACGACCCGAGGATGATTTTATCAAGCTAGATATTGAAGGTAGCTCTCTAGGAAACCCAGGGAGAGCTGGTTCCGAGGGCCTAATTCACCATAGAGAAGGCTTGTTTGTGGTGGGCTTTACTGGATTTGCAGGATTTGGGTGTAAACTATTACCAGAATTGATGGCTTTGAAGAAGCATGGTCTTCTTTTAGCTTGGGAAAGGGGTTACAGACGGATTCTCTGTGACTCTGACTCCATGGATGCTATATGGTTGGTCACTGCAGGTATTGATTATGAGTTTCACAAGTTCGGAGCTCTTATAGTGGAGATATCAGAGATCTGTTGAAGAGAGATTAGCTAGTCAAGCTTCATCATACTTACTTATAGGGAAGCAAACACCTGTGCTGGTTTTATGGCTGAGCATGCTGCAGAAGAGAAGACATCGGGTCTGAGGATCTGGGAATCCTTGCCTCTAGGTTTGAATTTGCATCTTCTCACGGATTCGATGGGAAGCTTGTATGTTAGGGCTTCTTAGTTTTTCTTCCATCTTTCCACTATACCAAAAAAAAGTTTCACATATTGAATTTAATTATTTGGTTTAGTATTTCATTGTAGACTTAATAATTGTAATAGGTTATGAAATGAATTTAAATCTAATTTAATTTAATTTAATTTATCATGTGATATAATTTTAAATAAGTTATTAAAGTTATCACAATTTGATTTATTATTATGAAGAATCCATGACGGAGGTCCAAGATCTTACTTGACATTTAATAATTAATGCAGGTTGCTTATATTATTAAACAAGTTCAAGCCTTGTTAATTTCA
>Ga0307515_10011333_pt1 | contig 16923 bp, 3 predicted proteins | sample 17_EM_MG_FD_194513 | JGI IMG/M metagenome (GOLD analysis project Ga0307515, IMG submission 194513) | Populus trichocarpa ectomycorrhiza microbial communities from riparian zone in the Pacific Northwest, United States - 17_EM | ecosystem: Host-associated > Plants > Roots > Unclassified | place... | reverse complement strand
TATAAATTACTTATAAATTACGTAAGTTATTCTACTTTTTAAAAAAATTTTAAAAAAATTTAAACTTTTTTTTAGAAGTAGAATAACTTACGTAATTTATAAGTAATTTATAAAAAAAATTATTATATAATATACTATATCCAATTATCTATTTAAAAATAATTTTTTTATATATAATATATATATATAGCTGCCTAGATGCTGCTTAATGCGTATGGTCTGTTTTAAATGCTGCGAAATGCTGCGAAATGCTAAAAATGCTGGCAAAATGCTGCTAAATTTTTTCCTAATGTAGCCTATACCAGCTCCGGGAACCCCTAGGACCCCTTACTTTACGGGATAAAACGTATTATAATTTATTAAGCAGTATAAGCGGCTATACATCTAGCACCATATTACAAACAATAAAAAGTATTAAGGACTTCTGGAGTATTATAACTATTAAATAGGGATATAGATCTAAAGTCTGCCTAAGTTTACTATTAGTAACTAGATAGAACTTATAGGAAAGCTTAAGACAGACTACTAAGAAAGTAACTACTTTCAACAAGTCAAAATAGTAGAATTCTTAGAAGCCTATATGCTACAGTATAGGAATAATCCACCTAGTAGTATACGCGAATACTATAGGCAGTTTACGTTAATCTCCTAGAAGGTTACTAAGGCTAGTAATTTAGAAAACCGTAAATAAGGGTACTGGTTCACAAGAGGACTCCTATTTAAATACCAAAGATATATAATAACTAAAACAGGAGCCGACCCTAATAGGCGAGAGTCTTTTAACTTCTACCTGCTAAGGAGAGCTATAGAAGACAGGCTTAATTCGCATAAAGGCGCCGATTGGTTATTAATAATAAATCCTAAGGAACAAGGCCTTTATCAGCTAGTTAGACAATTTTATAATTAGCAACCAGCTATAATAAACTAAAGAGATACTGCCCTTTAACTACCTATAGTCTCTTAGCTAAGCGAGTCGGCAAATACCTATTAAACGACTTAGGAAATAGACCCTAAACTAGAGAAACTCACTAATTAACTCCGGAAGCTTAATCTTAGGACGGTTAAATTAGCAGGCGTTATATCTTTAATGCTATTCCTAGATAGGATTTACTAAGATCTAATACGGTATATACAGCTCCTAAATAGGGCGTTAATGTGTTAAAAACAAATAGACCCATAACCAGCACTAGGTAATAATAGACCGTAGCCGCCCTATAAGGGAGCGCTATAAAAACAATATAAGCCGGGCCTAGGAAGGTATAGAGGGCTAAGAAACTTTAGCATATACCAGATATAAAATTAGACGTATTATAGATGCGGGGGTACCTACTGTTTTATTAATTAGTATCTAAAGCTCTAAGAGTTAGTTTGTTATAGTTTCCTACATATAAACAAAAATAACTAAATATACGCTAGAATACGTAAGCGCCTAGGAAATACAATTTTATATTTGCTAAGCAACAATTAGATCTAGTTCCTTAAAGACTAGCTAAGGCAGAACACGAATATTAATCTTAATGCGCTAGCGATAGGTATTTAACTAAAGGCAGCTTTTATAGAGCTTATAGAGGGTAGTAACGCTAAAAGTAAAAAGGAATTTAGTAAGTCCTAGGAAGATATATACTAGGTAGAGTCGATATATATTAATTTAGTAGGGGCCGCAACCTAGTCGCAGCCTACGCTATGGGTATATAATCTTAGGAGACCGTAAGGGGAAGTAAGGGTGATAAAACAGCCTCTAAAACTATCTAGTTTGCGACCGGCAACGGTTTAAAATATATAACTAGGAGGATATGTCTAAATTACACCACGGTCCCAACAGTAGGCTCCTCTACCACTGTTAAGTAGTAACAAGGTTAATAAAATAAACTATACTAAACAGCTAAGATAGACGGAGTAAATGATGGATATAATAATAATAGCTAAAGCATCACAACCAAAGCTAGTTAGGATAATGGATATACTAAAAGGAAACGTCCTAAGCCTAACAGTGATGGCGGATAAGATCTTATTAAAAACCATTAAAGTTACTATTAGTAACTGCCTTATATACATACCCAAGGTCGTAAGGCTATTCTTTAAGCCTCTCCTACTACCCCTTGCGGAGCCTTACTAATAGAAGTAAGAGGACGTTAAGGCATCTGTATTATTAGTATACCTAACGTTCTATGCTAACTAAGCCGGCCTAATAACTGCTAAAGTAGACCAGATTAAATAAGAAGTAGAATTTATCTGGTTTTAAAGGCAGTACCTGAAGGTAGAAGCGTAGATAGGAGATGGAAGAGCTAAATACTTAATAGACTCTAGAGCTAAGCTTAACCTTATTAAGGAAAGCGTAGCCCTATAATACGGCCTGCTAATATTAAGTCTACCTTTATAGTTATAAGGCGCGTGTCTAACGTCTATAAATAGAACATAGTCTAAGTTTATTGGGCTAGTATATGCGGTCCCTATAGTAATAGGTAATATCTTAATATCTACGATGTTTATTACTGTAGGGGAAATGTTATATAAGGTGATACTTAGTAAGCTATAGTTAGTAAGGGCTAGACTGGTAACAAAACGAACTGTAATAGGTTAGGTATTTTATATTATTTAATTAGAAGATAGTAGAGTTAAAATAAGGTTCTTAACGTCCTATAAGGATGCGATATTCTTTAAACTAGATAAAGGTATTAGTATAGAAAATAGTTTGGGAAATATATAGCTAGTGCGACCGCTAGGATTGTATCCGGGGTTACTTATAGCCTAGCGTATTAGGATAAGGAGGATATTAAGAATAAAGAGGAGGGAAATAAGGTGCGGCTCTAATACGGACGTATACTGTTTTGGATATCCGCTAGACAAAGCTATTAGTAGGGAGAGGAGCATAACATTAGATAGAGAGAGCTCAACAGCAAAACGTCAAAGAAAGTCCTAAAGAAATACTTAAGGAAGAATTAGAAGCTAGTATTTAAAGCAAAAGCTAAGTCCTTTATATATTAAATATTAAAGATAACGGATCTATTTATAATATAAATAGAAAGCTACTAGAGTAAGGCTTAACTAAATACTATAAATATAGCAACTATATATAAACGGAAGGCAGACAAAGTCTACTTAGTTAATTTATTGGCACCAGATAGAACAGTTATAGGAGGCATAGTGAAATAGCAAGAGGTGGCCTTATATTAATAGAAGGCGTCTATCTAAAAATTGCCTCTTAGACCGTATAATTATTTTCTTAAGCCACGATATACTAAGCTGGCCTATAGTACACGACTAAAGCTAAAATAATTAAAGCGTATAATTATAGGAGACATTTAGCTAAGAGAATAAGAGATCCTTAAGGCTATGTTGTTTAACCAAGAAGAGGCTCTAGTATAGGAGTTCTCTAAGATAGGTCGCGTTAGTAGAGACGTAACTCCACTACTAAAGATTAAAACCATGCCGTATAAAGTATAGCAAATACCAAACTTTCCAGTACCTAGGGCCCTATAAGGAAAAGTAATAAATATATTATAAGAATAACTAGCTTAAAAAACTCTAGAATATTATAAAAGCCTATATAGGAATCTATAGTTTCTTATAAGCAAGAAGGAACGTAATAAGTACTAACTAATTAACGCGGCAATAAATATTAACCGAGTAACTATTAGGGACGCAAATCTACCGCCGTATACTAATGAATTTTCTAAGGAGTTTATAGGGTGTAAGGTTATATCTCTAGTGAACTTCTTCTCTAGCTATAACTAATTAGAGCTAGATATAGAAAGCCAAAACCTAACGGCTTTTATAACACCTCTAGGACTTCTATAACAAACGACAGTACCTATAAAAAGCATAAATTCTATAGCCTAGTTCGTGCGGATAATTACTAAGATCTTAGAACGACATATCCCACACTATACCCTACCATTTCTAGATAATATTATAGTAAAAGGCCCATAAACAGTATATAATGGGGAGGAGAGCCTTCTAGGTATACGTAGATACATTCTAAAATATATTATATAGCTAGACGGAGTGCTTGCAGATTTGAAACGAGCTAGGTGTACAATCTTAGGCGTAAAGTCTTATTTCTGCAAAGATGAGATTATAGTAGTTAGCTACCGCTGTAATGGAAAAGGACGATATCTAAAAGAGTTAAAGGTCGTAAAGATTATTTACTAAAAAGACTGTGAAGACGTTACGTCGGCCTAAGCGTTCTTAGGAGTTGTCGTATATTACCAAATATAGGTAAAAGACTTTGCAATTAAGGCAGAGCTAATCTTCCGACTGCTATAAGTAAACGTTCCGTTTGTATAGGGTATAGAGCAGATAGCTACTATAAAGACTCTAAAGTATATAGTTACTACTACACCCGCATTAGTTTAGCTGGATTATAGTAAAGGAGCTAGGCTAATTATTCTTGCTATTGACGGATATAAGAATAGATGGGGGTGCGGCCTTATATAACTGGACGTGTAAGGTTATTATTACCCGTGTTAATATAAAAGCGGCATCTAGTCTTAGGCGGAGCAGAAATATAACTTAGGAAAGCTTAAATATTAGGCATTATTACATACGTTAAAGAAGTGTCGCGTATACCTATACGGCGTTCGCTTTATAGTAGAGACAGATATAAACACCCTAGTTATATAACTAAATTATACCGCCACTAATTTACCTAGAGCCTTAATGATAAGATAGCTAGCATAGATCCAGCTATAGGACTTTAATATTAGATATATGCTAGGGAAGAAGAATAGCCTAGCTAATGGACTTTCGTAATAACTACCTAATAGTAAACGACCTAATAAGCCAACTAAGGATATTAAAGAGTTTATTAACTGTAAACTAAGTGCCTTAGAATACACGGCTACCCCTCTTAAAATAGAAGCGGGTCTGCCATTAAAAGACTTATATTTAGAGGAATCTTAGAAGATTATAAAGTGGCTAGTGACCTTATAATGTCCGGAAGAGATAAATACTAAGGAGTTTAAGAAGTTTAAACGATATACGCTAAAGTTCCTAGTACGTAATTAACAGCTCTTCCGCTAATAGTTAAAAAATATACTAATATAAAGGGTAGTTAATAACAAGGACGCTTAGCAGGAGATTATTAAAAGCCTTTATAATTAAAGCGGACATCGCGGATAAGAGGGAACGTATTAGAGAGTCTTAAATTGATATTAGTGGCTAGGGCTATAGGATCAGATATTATAGTATATTAAGTTATATCTATAATGCTAGGAGCAACAGCCGGGATAGGAAGAAGAAGTAATATACCCTATATAGGAGTCCACCTTATGGTAATAAGTAGCAGTAGATATTACATTTATACCTCTAAGCCGTCTCGGATTCCGGTACCTGGCTATTACTTAAGAATATATATCTAGATAGGTGGAAGCTTAGGCCCTTTAAAATAAAAATATAAAAAGTATAGTAAAGTTCCTCTATAAAGATGTTATCTGCCAATGGGGAGCATTCGGATAGCTCTCTATAGATAGTAGAGGAGAGAATGCTAACGTTACCGCTGCGCTTGTAGAGCTTTATAATATTAAGAGGGTTATAGCTTCCACTTACCACACTTAGGCGTAAGGCTTTATAGAGCGAGATTACAAGCCTATAGTAGACGCTTTAGCAAAGATAGATAGCTTATAGCTAAATAATCTTTATACCGTTTTATAGGCAGATAGGATAACTATTAAGCAGCCTACGGAAATAACGCCGGTAAGAATTATATGCGGATATAAGCATATCCTTCCTATTAAACTCTATATACCCACTTAGCAAACGCTGCCTTAGCAAACAGTCCGGACCACTATAGAGTTACTAGCACTTTATACAAAGCAGTTTAACTAAAGAGACGTAGATATAAAAGAGGCTATTACGCGTATAAGACGACTAAGGGTAGCAAATAAGGAGTACTTTAATAATACCTACCATATTCGCCAGGACGGATTTAAGGTTAGAGATATAGTTATACTTTATAACACACAGCTTAGGCAAAACTATTCTAGTAGTCGCAAATTAGATCTAAAGTGGCTAGGCCCGTTCTATATTTATAAAAGTTACCCTTATAAAGGATAGTACTTAATTAAGGATCTTAACGGCATGCTATTCCGCGATTAAACTCTAGGGAATAGATTAAAGAGGTTTTATCAATAATAGATATCTAAAGTCCGCTAGGAGGATAGGCCCAACCAGTTAGGCGGAACTATGCTATAAGAAATAATAGCAGAGCTAGAACCTAAAAAAGACGCTATATAAGATCTACTAGTATCGCAACGCCGCGTAGCTTAAGAAGTACGCATTTTAGAAAGATTGTTTAATAAAACTAAGTATAAAATATTTAACTAAGGGACAGTTAAGTTCTAAGGTAGGGGAGGGGATATAGATAACAGCCGTGCAATCCTTTTATTTGCCTAAGGTAAGGGTAGAAGAATGTTTATAAACAACCATTTAGTATTATTTACTGTAAAGATATCAGTTCCACTTACCGCCTTTACTAAGCTAATAGCAATTTTCCATACTGGGTATAGAAAATTATAATTGGTCTATTTAACAATTAGAGCCGGCAGAACTCCATACTGCTACTAAATTCGGTAGACCATTTAGATTAGGAAACCCTATTTAGAACTTTACCTTTTTGCCTTTAATAAACCTTAGAGATAGTTATAATCAGCCAAAGTATAAACTAAGTAGAATTAAGAATAATAGTACACTTATTATATCTTTATCTAGCAGACCACTAGTCCTCTATAAAGGAGCTAAGTAATAAATTAGTAACCTCCTAATAGAAGTTAGAGGCTTCGCGGTTAATTGGCGTTAAGTAGTGCTTATCCAAATCTATAATAAGATTTTACTCTTATAAGAAAACTACGCAGATGCGGCTAGTATAGTAGTTAATTTTATTAACTAAGATAACGGACTATAAGTATCTCTAAAAAAGGACGCATTTATATTAATCTTTAAGGACATTTCTAATATTAGTAAAATAGCTAAAGATTAGAGAAACCAATATAATAAAGCTAGAGAAACCATCCAAAAGGCCTAGGGATAAGATATTCTTAACGGACCGCTAAAATACGCAGTCTCCTATAACTTCCTCTCCGCTATCTAAAAGCTCGTAATACACCTACTTCCTAAAGTTATAGCAAGAGTTAATAAAGCTCTAATTAATAGGCTTGAATATCTAGGACGTGGCATTAAGAACACTACTTAACTATAGCCAACCAATTTTACGCTCACATCTAAGATATTAGGAAGGGCAATATTAGACCAGGTGGTAAATAAGCATAGTCTAAAAAGACACTTAACTAGCTTCCTTATTCTAAATAAGGACCTACCGCTAAGAAGTAGAAGACTAACTATTATGGGACTAAAGGTCACTAATATTAGAATTAGACAAGCAGAAGAGAGCTTAGCTCTCGCACTATAAATATATTTATGGCATACTTCTAACATAATAAATCCCTTAGCCTTTTAGCCATTAACACCTATTTAAGGAGGAGGTATTAGTATTATACTAAGTCCGTCCTAACAGGGATCGCCTATATTAGTTAACTCGCCTTTATTATCCATAAATAAGAGCATTCTTGCAGCTAGAACGCCTATTAGCTCGCCCCTACGGCTGCTAGTATCTTTATTAAAAAGAAATCCAAGAAGGGGGCTAACAATTACTTACCTAGAAGTAGGAGGGCTAGGAGTAGAATTAATATTTAATAAGAATATTATTAAGCTAGGAGATAATGTAGAGTATATTAAGGAAGCTGTAGATGCTATAGCGGTACTCTATACAAAACAAGGATGCGACTGCAAGGATAACGTACTAGTACATCTTAAGGTGTCCCTAAATTAAACTACTAAAATTAAACTAATAGAGGTTATAAAGCTCTTGTGCAGCTAGTATAGGGCGGCTAGTTCTAATCTAGAGATATATAAGGTCTGCTAGATATATACTTAAGTAATAGGAGGACGTATGGGTTTAGTAATAAAAGGTCTAAACTATACTACACTATATTACAGACTCTATTTAATATATTACACTTATAACTACCTTAGCACTATAAAGACCGATCCTACTATATACGCTTAGTTTAGAAAGGCTTATAGACCTCTAGTTCTATCCAATTCCTTAGGACCATATAAGTTTATTCACAACTTAGCGCTAAGGTTTTCCTACAACAGAGAGGCTTTGCTTAATTAGATAATATTATTAAAAGACTAAAAAGTATAGCAGCAAGAAGGATCCGTAATTTTAAACATATTTAGATAGTAGTGGGATTTTAGCATCTTAATAATAATTAATAAGGAAATACGTATATACCGCTATTATCAGCGTCTAATTAATAGGTGGCCAAATTATAGCTAGTTAAGAATAATAGTCCACGGTCTCTGCTAACAGCTAATAAGACAGAATCCTTAGTATTATTATCTCTATTGCGCTCTTAGGCCTAATAGTTAGTAGCAACTTATTTCCTACCCTTATTATACAAAATTCGCGGTTAAAGGAGACTCTACAGTGTTCCGCCATATTAACGTTAATATTCCCTTACTCCTTAAAAGTAGATACGGTGCCGATATAATCTAAGGAAGCGTTTCTCTAGATAATAAGACTAAGGACAACTACATAATTATCCTACCCGGTATATATTATTACTTAAAATTATAGTAAGCAGATCTTAAAGCGTAAGAATTAACTAAGGGCGACAAATTCGTGTATAAAATCTCGGACTATAACTAGACCGCTAAGGATATAGAGAAATATACAACCAACTGGGTAGCTTAGCTATGTAAGAAAGGAGATATACGTATAACTATACCTTACCTTCCTTATAGAGTAAAAGGACCTTTAACTAGGACCCAGCAAACGATGCTGCCATAGTTTATTAGCATTTAAGATAATTATAATAACTTTAAGGTTACGGAAGGAGGAACCTAGGTAGAGCTAGTAGATATACACCAAGACTTAAAAGCGCCGCCCTATACGCCATCCGGATATACCAATCTTTACAGCGCAATCCTATACCGCTTCCCTGCTGTAGTTAAACTTATAGCTGCTAGCGCCTTATCTAACGCTCTTCTAGGTAGACGGCGATAGGATTCTCTAGCAGTAATTTAAGATTATAACCTTTTTCTTAATAGCAATAGGAACGAAGTTAGGAAATAGATACATTCCTACCGTCTTAGGGCTGTCAAAAACTATAAGGATACGTTTTAGCTTATATATATAACCGAAATAGAGCGCTTTAATAGTCGCTTATACTTCTACTACGTTAACAATAGAATTAATCCTTTAACTGTTGCAGTAGACCTAAGTAGAGTGCCCCCAGTCGTTATAGAAGGATAGAGTTATGCGGAGCTGCCTAAAGAACTATAGAATAGAACTAAGCAAATGGAAGGACGCGAAAGAGCTATGTTTTCTAAGAGCCGCCAGTCTGATACCTCTTATACTGCCCCGCCAGGCGGACGCAAGCGGTCTTATTTAACTAGAACGGAGTCTCCTCGCTCACTATCTTGGGTTTATAGTAAGGGTAAGGAACGCATACAATTACCTACCGCGCCTTTATTTTAAAGATAAGGAGTTTTAGGGTTTTGGAAGTCGTTAGGGGATAACAACTTAGGTAGGGGAGGTATATAATAGTATAATTTGGCCCCTAGATTTAACATCTAGATTAGGCATAGCTTTAGGAGAGCCTAGGCCTTCCATAAGTTATATAGATTAATCTAAAGCCTTTAGAGTCTTTAATAACTTAGGCGACACCAATAGACATATAATTTTCCTTTAATACACTCTTTTCTTTCTCTTCTAACTGCTTAATTTTAACTAATGGTGACCAACTAACAGACTGACCGACCGACAGACAGACAGCACTAAGACTTTCCTATCTTAGAGAGGTCGTACCCTCCCACAATATCGTCCTTATACTTCTTTAGGTAGGTTAACGCTATAATGAGGTCTACGAAGGTATACCGAAGGTATTAAGATGGTTGTTTAACGCGTTTTAGTAAAAAAAATTAAGGGGAATAAAGGTTGTTTAACGTGTAGTTAGGTAGTAATTGTAATCCTACAGTCTGCGAAGGTACACTAAAGGTATTAAAATAGTTATTTTAACGCGTTTTAGACGTTAACTTAGGACCCTAGGTTTAGTAACACTTTTAACCTAAAGTACTTAACCAAATCTTTATAAACGTGGTTATTCTACGTAATAAACGCAACTTAGTATCTTTTAGTACTTAGTAATACTTCTATTACTAGTTTTCCGCAAGTTTAAAGTAGTATAGTATCGCCGGGATCTATTCTATATAAGCGTATATAGCACCCCTATATAAGACTATCTCTTCTATTTAAAAACCTAGCTGCTCTATAGTTAACTGTATATTTAACTACTAATCAGTATTAGTCACATAGGGTGACTTACCAATAACGACTACTTGGGTAGGTTATAGTGATGTTAGTTAATATATGCTTATTCTTAGAATGAGGAAGGATAAGGAGCTTAAGACTCCTCGCCACACTAGTGCCACGGCGACACGTGACGACCGCTTACCTCATTCCCAACACTTTTACTAAGTTAGTTAGCTTAATTTTTAGCTGTTTAATAGTAAAGCCTAAGTCTACCTATTTCTCTTTAATTAACTTAATTGTAGAAAGGGGCCGCGGTAGGTTATTAAGAACCCACTTAATATTTTTAAATTGGAGGTAGTTTTATATATTAATACTAAATATTAGCCAGACTTTCTGTCTAATAAGCTTTCGGATAAAAGCTTAGGCGATATATTCGTCGCTTATATTAGCGAGGCTTATAGGTAGTTTATAATAGGCAGTCTATAAGCCTTATTAAGACAATATTGTTAGATTTGTTTCCTTTATAAGGAGTATTTATACAGTATAGGTTTTGACTTAATATATTCCTTAGCTAGTATAAGTAGTTTTAATAAGCTTCTTTTAATCCGCTACTAATACAGATATTATAAGGCTTTATTCTTAAAACTCTATCGTTTTATAATAATAATAGTAAGGTTGTCCACTAAATACGAGGTATCCTCCTAAGCCTTTAGTGCCGCTATTTATTATAGACTATGTTAGGCTCGTCCTCGGTAAGATCCTCTTATTATATTCAGCGTAGAGTCCGTTATTGGCAGCTACATAGCCGCTTGTTATAGGTTTTTAGCGTTATAAGTTAGTTAAACGTTTAATGACTTTTTAACGCCCGTGTGATAATATTATGATAGCAATTATCGTTAATAATAAAGCAATTAGATTTAGCTTATTAGGCGCAAACCTAGGCTTATAACCTATTAGAATATAAGGTTATAGGGCTAAAACTCTATATATTGCTTATTTTCTATATAGGTGGTTAAAGAGATTTTAAGGAACTTTAACCGACGGTTGAAGTTATCTGATTGGTCAGATTCCTGCCAAGAGATTCCTCCCACAAGTCTTATCACGTGATATCGTTGCGGGCTTGTTTTCCAACAATACTAGGAAGGTCCTACAATCGGCCGTATAAACGCCTATATAACTAGTCGCCATACAATCGTCTCTACTAACAGCTCTATAAATATCGCACGATTACCCGTATAAACGCCCATATAATCAATTAATTAAACGTCTGTATAATTGCCTATATAATTATCTATATAAATATCTCTACAAACGTTTCTATAAATATCTACACGAACGCCTACACGAACGCCTATACAAAACTCCACTTAAAGCTCTATATAAAGCCCTTTATAAAGCCTTTAAAAATAAGCTTAAATGCAAGGTCTATATAGAGAAGCTCTATTAAAGCTTTAACCAAGCTCTGCTCGAAGCTCTGCTCAAAGCTCTGCTCAAAGCTCTGCTCAAAGCTCTGCTCAAAGCTCTGCTTAAAGCTCTACTCAAAGACTCAAAGCTCTGCTCGAAGCTCTGCTCAAAGCTCTGCTCGAAGCTGTGCTCAAAGCTCTGCTCAAAGCTCTGCTCAAAGCTCTGCTCAAAGCTCTGCTCGAAGCTCCTCAAAGCTCTGCTCGAAGCTCCTTAAAGCTCTGCTCAAAACTCTACACGACACTTCACTCTAAGCTCTACTAACATGCAGCACTAATATACTAGAAGACTCTATAATCGTCTATACAAACGGCTCTACAATTAATTGATTTATCAATTAATTGCCTACACGAACGCCTATACAAACGTCTGCACGTCTACACATCTATACGTCCACACGCTTGCACGCCGTACGTGGCTTTATATAAGGCTTTATGCGAACCTCTGCACGAAGCTCTACTAAAGCTCTACACGAGGCTCTGCCTAAATCTTACCCCCTACTGCGAAGCACGACGGAGGGATAGGATTTGCGAAGCAAATCCCTACTAACTAGTATCTATAGGTTAAAGGTCTTCTTTTACTAGCAGTTTAATAACTCTTCTATATTAAGGGAGTCTAATATAGGTATAAAAAGTAATAAGTCTGCTTTAGAAGCTATAATATTTAATAATTTATCCGTATAATAAATTTTGATGGGGTGCTAAGAAGATCTGCAAATATTACAAATATCGCCAATACTCGCCAATATTGATTAGTAACAATATTGATCAATCTGATTGGCAGTATTGATATTGAAAACCTTACTGCCCCAAGCATATTTCCCAATAACTTGAATAGTAAGAGCTAGTGAGCATAGAAGGATTCTGACTGAGAAAAGAACAAGGTCTTGCGCGTTGCAAAATTGGCCCGCTTTTCCAAATTGCTCACAGGCGTATAGTGCCTTAATGAGTAGATAGATGCGACGGCGAGAACTATCGTAGCCGTTATGCTAGTATCTAAAGTGTTGTGTGTCAATCCAACGCTCCTTGAGAAACTGCAGTGGCGCCATACAATGACGCTGCAGCCAATATCTAGGCTTTGTATCCTGCCACGTCTTTATTTCAAACTGAACGGCAATATAGTGGCGCATTGTCAGTGCGGCTGGTTATACGACGTCTGGATTGGCAAGGTAGTAATAGAGAGTCTAAACTTAGATTAAATTAGTAGTTCCATTTAAAACTCCTATCGGACAGACAAGTCACTAAGGAGAACTCTATCAATTAATCTATAAAAGAAAAGAGACTATATATACATAGGGTAGGTGGCAAGAAGGCTAACGGCAATACTAACGACGACTTATAATTGTCGACCCTAACTAGGCACCAAAAGAATCGGTCCTTATTGGCAGCGCCAATTAAGACATTATATAACCTCAAACTTCGGCTAACAGTAATTGTCTCTTTATTGCCACTCTGCCAATATTACCACTCAGTCGGTAATAGATAATGGAAACAGATGGTGTCAATTTAGGTCGAATTTAGCCTATTACCCTATCCTTGTTCCTATTCCGGTTATACTACTACCCCTATTTTAGTTATATACCCCCTCTCCCTTTCCTATTTTAGATACCTACCTTATATATAAATAGCTTCTTTTCTTTATAGTTTAAATAGATAGAGTCCTTATTCTTTACTTACTTATTAGTGCACAGACTACTGATATAAGGGGACTTTATAGATAGGGGGCTATAAGGCACGATTGTAGGAATAGGATAGATTGGTAAGAGAGACAAATCCTTAAGGAGGTAAGGCCTCTGGGATCGTGGAGACTATATACTACGGGTACGTGCCTTTGGCACGTAACCGGCGACCATTTAAGGGGCGTCCGGGGGTTATCCTAAGGGTAACCTAAGGTGTTTGTAATAATATCCCTTATAACTAATTAACAGTTATAAGCCCGAGTAACTTGCCATATTATACCTATTAATTTAATTAATCGTACCCCTTATTAAATGCTTTATTTATCTTTATAAGTACCTCTTAATATAACTTCTTAACCTATCTAAGCAATTACCACGACGGTAATATTATCAAACTAAGCTAAATGGGACGAATAGATTAACCTTATTAGGCTTTAAGCTTAAATAGGTAATATATAGTAATATATTAACCCCTTAACTAAATAGGGTTAGTTACTTTAATTACTTAAACTAGTCTTTCCTAGGCCTTAAGATATAAAGCTAGGAATAACCTTATATACAGCTCTCTTTAAGGACAAGAAGGACAAGCTTTAAATTCTCTATAAAAGGTATAAGATAGTAAAGAAGGAATACAAAAAGTAGAAGGTAGCTTTAACCTCCCTATAAAGCTATATTACTAGTATAATAGCTAGGAACTTTAACACCTATATACTAGGTATTAACTCGGTATATAACACCCTAGTAGCTCTTAAGAAGAGGGTTGCCCCTACTAATATAGCATAATAGCTATACCTATCTACTTAATATACTAAGGTTAAAAAGGGCCTAAAGAACCAGAACTTTAAGGCCTAGTTATAGTAGTAGGAGAAGATATATAACGACTATAAAAAGATTAAATTACTAGACGTATATAGAGCGACTAAGTAATTAGAGATTTTTTAATAGCGGTAGAGCTAGTATTATCAAACTAGGCCTTAATATAGAGGGTTAAATTTAATAAATACGACTAGGCTAGTAACTAGATAATATCTATAGATTAAATAGTTAAAATATATTAAAACTATTAATGGGTAGAAACTGCCTAAAAGAGAAGAGATTAACTTAGTGCTAATATAGTAGGTTTTTAGGGCAAGTTAATTAAAGGAGCTTCTAAGGATAAAGCTGCTAAAGCTCCTAAGGATAAGGCTTCCAGATCTATACTATCTAGAATATTATAAAAAAAGGACACCCTAATATACTACTATAGAGCTATTTACTAGTTTTAGGAATATCCCTATATTTATAACGGTGCTAGGGCATCGCCACCTACCGCATTTAATATCGCTTACTACTAGCGCCTTGGCACCTCCTATATATTAGCCCCTAATAACCTTCCTCTTCCCTTTATTTTCTCCTTAGCTTAGTATCTTCGTAATATAGCATTTAACAAGCTTTAGTTCAGAGGCATTTATATAAGCCGTAATAATATTAATTGTTGGGAATATAGGCAAGTTGCCGTCACGTGTCGCCGCGGCACTAGCGTGGTGAGGAACCTTAAGTTCCTTACCCCTTTCTTAAGGACAAAACAGAACAATTATTATACTATCTACAAACCGTAGCTACGTGATATCCTCCTTATATAACTAACACTAATTAGTGGTTAACTTTACTGTTATACTATAGAGCAGCTAGGTATTCCACTAAGAAGAGACAAGCCACTATACCAGTGCTACTTGTGCTAAAGGAAGCTGTCTTTTAAGGTTAGAACTGGTCCTAAACCTTAAATAGAACTCTTCTATAAATCTAAGGATCTAAAGGCCAGAACTAGTCCTAAGCCTTTCTAAGATTACGGATTCTTGCGTCTATTACGCAGAACAACACGCTTTATAAGTCTTCGCGATTTAAGGCTAGAACTAGTCCTAAGCCCTATAATCGTAAATATACGTTATAAACATGTACTAAATAATAAATATATATTACGAACGCGTACTAAACAATAATCCCTACGCTAATAACACTTCCCTTCCTCTAAAAATATAGCTACGCCTACTTTAAATAACTAGGAAGACTTCTTACCACTAGGGGTAGCTTTATACGCGAAACTCATTAATAAAAATTGGGACGAATTTACCTTTAATATAATAACTTGTACCGTAAAACAAGTTAATAGCTTTCTCCTACACCATATTATATTCTACTAAAGTAGACACTATACTAATATATAGCTGTGGGAATATTTTAGGGAGGATTTTATAGGATGGACCGCTAACACCTAGGCACTTAGCAATATTAATATTATTTAGGATTTTCGAGACTTCCTCTATAGGAATGGGGTATATATTACTAAGAATAGTAACCTAATTGCTAGTAATATTTAGGCTATTATTACTAGTATAGAAGAACCAGTATAGATAGAAGCTAAGATTATACGTTAACTATAGAAACCTAGAACCAACCTATATTCTTTAAAAGGTAATTTTAATTTGGAACGAAACCCCTAAAATACTACTCTCCTACCTAGAGGTACTCTCCTACCTAGAGGTACTCGTCCTCCACCTCTACTACCTTTAGCTCCTCTACTCCAGCTAACCAGTAACCCTTTACTATAAGAAGTTATAAATCTAATAAAGGTATATTTAGACAAAAAGAAGAAGTTTAGAGGAGAATTATATAATATACTTAGAGCAAAACTATAGGTCTTCTATAACTATTGCAATAAGGTTAGAATTTAACGCCACTAGTACTACTACGCTTTCTCTATTATATTAAAGGGATAGGCAGCAATATTCTATTATAACTATATTACGGGTAAAAACTATAGCTTTAATATAATACTTTAGCTTATTAAAGCCCACTTTAAGACTAATAAGAATTGCTAACTTTATATATCCAAATAGCGAGAGATTATATTCTAAAGAGTTATTACTTCTAACCTAATAAAGACTCGTTTAGAGTGCCTTTAACTACTCTTTAATAAACTCTAAAAAATCTAACGTAGCCTTACTAAAACTTACTAAAACGAGAACAGCCTAAGGGACTAGGTTATCTTAGTATACTATAGCGTTCCTAAGTGCAACTTAGCGCTATATAAACCTGCGGATATGTTTAAAGGAGTATATACTAAGCTACGCTCCGCTGTAGGTACTATAATATAAATATAAGAATCTTAACAGTTCTATACCGAAAACCCTACCTAACTAAGTATTCCTAACTAACATGATTATAACTAGACTAATTAAATATATAGTGGCCGTAATAGGGAATACGGAAGAGGGTATAATTAATGTTAACTATAAGGCAACCATAGAGGTCCCGGTAGAGGTTTATTTTAAAGTAATTGCTAAAAGAAGTGCTATATTTATAAGAAGCCAAATTACTAGTTAACTAGATACTCCCTTAATAAGCGAAAAGAGGTATATAACAAGTTCCGTTAGAATATAAAAAACATTAAAAATTATAAGGTTACTACGGCCTACTTCTAAAGCTTTCT
>Ga0307515_10011332_pt1 | contig 16923 bp, 11 predicted proteins | sample 17_EM_MG_FD_194513 | JGI IMG/M metagenome (GOLD analysis project Ga0307515, IMG submission 194513) | Populus trichocarpa ectomycorrhiza microbial communities from riparian zone in the Pacific Northwest, United States - 17_EM | ecosystem: Host-associated > Plants > Roots > Unclassified | place... | reverse complement strand
CTCCATAATCTGGCTTATTCGGTTTCGGTATAACCACCCCCTTCGCTTCCTTCCAAACTCGGGGGTGTACTCCTAACCTAAATGACGTTTTCACAATATTAATTATTCTTTGGGAATCCCAATCCCAGAATAACCTTACTGCCTTAAAACCCAACCTATCCGGTCCGGGTGCCTTGTGAACTGACTGATTGAATAGAGCCTCTCGGATATCCTCGTCAGTAATCTTTTTCCACATTTCTCCTCCCTCCTATTGGGCCTTTCTCTCCACACCCTTCAAAGGTTTCGGAAATGCTTCTTCTTTTATTAATTCCGCTTTTTCCTCCCAAGACTCCGCCACTTCCCCAGTCCTGGATCTCAAAGCCTTTGTCGTTTGTTGTCCGCCTGGTTTCGTGTATCTCAACGCCTGCCAGACTTGGTCTTTTGTTGCCGAAGTCAAAAACTTCCTCCACATTTCTGTCTTCGATTGTCGAATCATTCTTCTCAGGTTGCTTCGCTGCCTCCTAACTTGTTGCTGCGACGCTTCCCCTTTCTTTCTTGCTCTCTTTATTGCTCCTAAAATCGTCCGGTTTTCCGCAATCTCCGCCGTCCACCACCTCTTAGATCTTGCGCAAACCTTAACCTTCTTGCAGTACTTATTAAGATGATTGACAAAATTCCGCTGCATCGACTCAGCTTCCTTCTGTAAATCGTCTTTACTGCTATCCTCATCCAAAACGGGTCTCTTTGAGCTTTTGTCTCTCCATTCTTTTTGTGCTTTTTTATAATTTCTTCCTCCTCCTTCGACTTAAGCCCATCAATATCCCATCCCGTAATTTTTCGCGACACTTTGGCTCCTTCCCCTTCGTCCCATCTTAACTGGGCACACACAATCGCATGATCCGAAGTAGTTGCCAAATCTGTTGAAGTCTCTAATCTATCAGCCATCGAGGCTTTAGTAATAAAGAAATCAATAAGCGATCCCGAAGTTTCGCCGTTTCTCGTATTCGAATGGGTTTCTTCCCCGTCCATAACGTCGATCAAATCGTACTCATCCATAAGATTTTCCAAAAAGTTCGCATCTCGTTTTGGTGGGCACTGAGGGTCCCATCTATCACTGTGAGCATTCCAATCTCCTCCCAACAGAATCTTTTCCTGCTCCATAATCTCACTCCATCTTGCTGTCTGTGCCGGTCTGCCTTGACTTCTCACTCCCTCTTCTTGTCTCAGCTGATCGTACACATTCACCAATCTCATCTTTCTACCCGACGGGTATCTTATATCAAACACCTATACATCTCCATCTCCCCCCTTATCAACTTCCGAAAACTCCAGGTGTGTATCTCTTCGTATTGCCGTCATGGTTCGTCCTCCCCTGACCAATCTATATCCTGGGTGACTGATATTGTATCCTTCTCTCTCCTCATACGGTTCTTGCAACATCACAACATCAGCCCCCCAAACAATTCCTGTTTCCAACGCTCCCATAGTCGCCTCATACCCCCTTCCACAGTTATGCATTACGCATTTCACCATGACTTCATGGGGGTTTCTTGGGTCCCTGCGTTAGAAGATTGTCCTTCGGTCTCTTGTGTCGCAACAACTTGGACTTCGGGCTCCTTTTCGGTCTGCTCATCATCCTGAGCTTTCTTTTCGGCCTCTGCAGTCGATGGTCCCCCATCCTCTGTCCGATCCGGTTTCTCCTGTTTATCTGTAGTCACATTTCGACGTTCCCCTTCTCTCTCCTTCCAGGTTCGTCTTTCTTCTCTCGCAACTTTAATAGCCTCTTGTTTCTTAACACAACAGTTGGCCTTCGCGATATGGTTTCCCTTGCAGTTGACGCACTTGTCGACATTATGGGTGCAGTTCTGTCCCGCATTAGCTTTGCAACCTACCACGTTGCACTTATGATCTTTAGTTAGATGTCTCCCCGCACACAACATGCACGCCGGCATCTTCAAAGGCCCACACTTCGAATCAACATGTCCCCATCTGCTGCACACTCCACAAAAGGAATCTGGTCCGGCATTCATGAACTTCTCCACATCATACTTCACTCCTGCCGCCCTCAAACCTCCCTTCAAAACTTTTTCGGCCATTTTACTTCCTTTGACCGCAAACACAACCGAAGATGCTTTCTTTCCTTTCGCCTTCTTCTTCTGCACATCCTTCGGTCCTCCAATCCAGTTGATGGCGAGGGGCAACACCACCCCCTCGTTCTCAGCCTGCAATTCCTGCCTCAATTTTTCAAGTCCTCCCCCAGTCTTTTTCCCCAAATACCTATCAAAATTGACGCCATGCATTTTTACTCTCTCCCAGAGTTCATTCGTCTCAATGTCCACAATTCCTGTGTCCACTTTCCTTGCTGCTTTTATCACAATTTCCCTATACCGAATCAACATTTCGGCCGTTGCTGCAGGAGTCGTAATAGTCGACAGGCATCCTCGGGTGTTCTTTGTAACTCACTGGATACACACAAAATGTGGGACCTTTGCCTCGAAAAGTGCTCTATTCACTTCCGACGAAATATCCAAATCTTTCTTCTGAGAAAGGGGGAGGCCATTATCCCTCTTAAAGGTGACTCTCCTCTTTTCCATTGAATTTTGTCCTGGGGGGACCGGCTTTATATCCTCCTTCTTCTGCTGCCTCTTAACCTCAACAAAGCCATCTCCCTTCTTCTTCTGCTGCTGTCCCGATTGTTGTTGTTGTTGTCGCTGTTCGGGCTGCTTCTTTGGTGGTGGCGGTACTGCCGCTCTCTGCGCCCACGTATCTTTTTTCCGTTCTTCCGGTTTCTTTTCCGGTTTCTTTTCATTTGGCTTCTTAACCTCCGGCTTCTTAGTCCCAGCCTTTGGTCCCTTTGGTATCTCCTTTACCTCCGGTTTTTTCACCTCCTTCTTCTTTTGTTCCGGTACTGCAGGCGCAACACCCGGTTTCTTCAAAATCGTAACCTGTCCACTCAGGGTGAACCTCGGAAACTCCTGTCTTTTTGCCCCCGGTGGAATAATTGGGGCGTGCCTTGACGCCTCCAACTCCTGCTCATCCACCACCATCTGTTCGATAACCCTATCCACTTTCTCATTTTCCTCGTCCGAAAAAGTCGCCCCAGGTTCAAACTCAATATCGCTCATCTCTTTCTCCTCAGGGGTGGCTTCTACCTGTTTCCCCCTTCGAATTTCATCTTTCTTCCGGCTCTCTTCCGCCATATCCTCAAACCTCTTAACCACCCTATCGGTCAATTGGTCCACCATCTTTTCCATGCAAGCACTCATTGCATTTTCAATCGTCTTAGCCATGTTAACCGGGGCTAACTTGGCCACCTTTCTCTCAATCTTCTCCAACCTTTGATCAAGTTTTTCGGCCCTCTCCTCCTCACACTCCCTACTCAACTCAACCTCGGTCAAAATCTTTTCCGACGTCTTACGGTTGGAGGCGACCCCCGCATCCGTATGATTCTGTCTTGCCGCCATAAACTCCGCCTGTTTTAGACACCACTCATCATATCGCTCATCGTGCAACTGATTCGTGGCCATAAAATCCCTCAGCCCAAATGTGTTCCGAAGATACTCACCAACAAAAGCTTCCAGATTAACTGGCCCATTCTCATTCGTCAACGTCTCTGCAGGTTTAACCCAATCAGCTTCCAACTTCCTCCTGCTTGGCGTCTGCGGCATATTCGGGATTGGTCGATCGGGCGTTGCCGGCCTCCTCGCTCCCTTCCCCTTATTGCGCTTTTTTCCCCTTTTGGTTGGCGTCATGTAGGGCGACTCTTCCCTCCACTCCACCTCCGTCATCGTATCATCTTCGTTGTCACTACTATCGCTGACTTCGAATTTTCTCGGAATGGGTGTGTAGACTTTCCGGGTCTCTTCCATTCCCCCCTCCTCTTCTGCGTTTTGACTGGCATTTTCCTCCGACTGAATATACCTATGCGCAATAATTCCAGCACTCGCCCTAGGAGTCGAAAAAGGATCCTCCGTAAGTTCGTTTAGAGCACTCAGAGGTAGTCCCATAAGGCTTCCCTCATAATTCGTAGATGGTAGGGGGGACAAAACCCTCTCCCTTGGTGTTTGCGATGGGAAGGAAATTTCACTTCCCCCGTAACTCGTAATCGGTGGTGGTGGCGACAATGAAGAATCGTCGCTCGAAATCGTGTGAACTGCGTGGTTGCGCCTGTTCCCATATTCATCAATAACCGAATTCTCTCTCCAAATCGGTTCAATAATTTGACTCAAATGCCCCTCTGCCATCACTTCGGCATTATGAATCCGCACTCCTTGATTGTACTGCTCTCTGGTCAAAGTAACTGCCGCCGGTTGTACTCCCAGATAATCACCTAACTCCTCCCGAGCGACCTCAGAAGTCGTAGCTGTTCCATCCGGATCCGTAGGAAGCGGTCCGCTGATTTCGTTGTGTCTATCGAGGGCCTCCCCGATATGGCTGCTGGAAACAACAGATGCTCCGGAAACTGATTCCTCGGCCATCCTATTCTCCAAATTCTCCTTTGCCCTCTTAAGAGACTCACTAAGAGAGGCTGTTGTCTTTTTGGCTCCGAAGAGACTCATTTTGGCTCCTAGGTAACTGAATTCGAAGAAAACAGCTGAAAACCGAAGCGAAAGTTTTCTGACGATAATAGAATTGATTGGACGATAAGGGTCTTGGCAAAACTAGAAGGTGGTGTAGTGTGTTGTCGGAGGTGTGTAGGTTGTGAGGCCACGCAGTGGCCGCTCGCGAGCAACCGGAGCGATGAGCAAACATGCTCCAATCTTTCTACTTCTTTATTTGAGATGAGATTTGTGACCAAATCTTCATATTAACTCCTGAGTGCAGCGACATTCACATCCTATCGGCGGCTACGCCGCCACCAGGCCTTGTATATTCTATATATTTAACTATCTGTAATATCATTCTAAGTTCCAAGATCATACGAGCTCGCACGAGGCCTTGCCCGTATAGATGCACAAATACAACTTAAAAAATATATTAGCTCCTATGAGGCACTATCCATACTTGTACTTGTTACTGAAGAAAGTACGTTAGCTGTGAGAGAGTGTACTAAAATAGTCTTTATTGCATATTTGATCGACTCTTGACCATTCGGAGATCGGAAAAGCTGTCAGCACAACAAAGTGTACTATCTTTGGTGATGGGTACAGTACTAGTAAAGACGGTAGGATTCATAATGAAAAGGCTTTGAGGGATACAGGTAAAGGTAGGAATTGATAGAATTAAGAACAGACTTCAGACTGCTTGTTCTATAATTGCCGTCATGCTGGAAGCAGATGTTATATATCAAAGAGAGTACTTGCCAGCTACATCACAATTGCATTGCTATGTTATCCATGTTATCCATGATGCTTTAGATAATGACGCTGGCTATTTCCACTACGACCTAGGGGTAGTTATCCACTCTGTACCAGTCACAGCCATTTAGGCATCACAGGAGTCCAAAAGTCTTTACTACAGGCTCTTTGCCATTCGGAGACTGAAAATATAACCCATCACCAGAAACGTGACCTACTAGGCACATTGAGTAAAGGGGATTACGGTTGGGTGGTCTGTTTGCACTTCTCTAATGTCGTGATGTTTCTCGCGCCGCGCAAGATCATTTCATACAATCCTCACGAACACTACCGGATTATCCTTATACATACCTTCCATATTGTCAACATAGTGACGTTAGTCTGGAATGGTGGCGTGTCTCACGATACCAAGAATAGCCTAGTACACACGTCTGCGGGCCAACCCGCCGTTAGTTTAAGTGCCAGAGCTTATCATCACCTCTTTCCACAGCTAGCGCTCACAACTCGCAGTGGAGACTGTGCCCGGGAAAATGAATTCTCACTCTTTACCGCAAGTTGCTAGTAGATTCTAGTTCGGCAAAGTCCTCGGGAAGGTATATGCAGGGGGTTCTCCCGAAGAGCGAGGGTAGTGGAAGTACCCAGGAGTGGTCGAAATCGTCAGGGAAATTATTGTATTTGAGTGATAGTTGACGAAAAATTAGATTACAATTCTCATAAAGGAAAAAGTACATCCAAGTCATACTATAAATTTTAGATCAATCCATTTGGTAAGCTCGTGTACCAGCCCCCGCCCCGATCCAGGGGCTGGACGATTTACGTCCCCGAATAGGTGATCAGTTTTACGGTGCAACTCCGAGGGTTGAACACCCGAACTGAACACCGAGAATCTAAAAAGAAGTTTTCGGTCACAGCCTATGTAGATAATAACTGCTCTAGTAGTCTGCCTGCACTTGACCGAAATTGTTTGTGTGTGGTGGATGTGCCCTCAGTGCTGGCCGATGCTTCACTCAGAGGTAGGCCGAACTCGGGTCTATCCTGCATGACATTAGGGGATATGCTGGAGTACCTCCACCACACACAAACAATTTCGGTCAAGTGCAGGCAGACTACTAGAGCAGTTATTATCTACATAGGCTGTGACTGAAAGCTTCTTTTTAGATTTTCGGTGTTGAGTTCGGGAGCTCGTTGCCTCTCCGAACCTCGGAGTAACACCGACGACTAAGTCGTCCAGCCCCTCCCTGGGGCGGGTATTCATTCCCGCACCAGGAAGGGGCTGGCATGCGAGCTTATCCATTTGGTAGATACATAAGTTAGGCGGTTGAATACGTCACCCCAGTTTGTCAGGTGTCGAGCTCTGCTTAGTTGATATGCTGAAGTTCGATATGCAATCTGCCCGAGCTACAAGATAAATAGTCTACATATGTGTGCATATACATGCATATGCATATGCGCCAAGTTCGTAAGTATGACTTGTTCTTGTGGAAGAAATAAATCTGCCGAATTCTCAATTAAATCAGTCGGTGGAGTATTTTGACTATTTTACCATAGGCCAGCGTGCTGTAGGGAGTAGTTAGGCATGGCGCTACCTCTCATAGTGGCTTTCCGTCCATAAATATCTGCAAGAATCATGCAGAGAAAATAAGAACTGCCCGGACAGTTGTCCATGTTACGTGTACTGCTGAGGGGTTTCGAATTTCAATTCCGTCACGTGCTCACGTGCTCTCTATAGTTTAGATATTTAGTGTCTGTCGCGAATTAAATCTTGTAATTCGACCTCTATCTGGGGTTAAGATTTTCCTTTGAAATATCGGCTGCTTGGTACAATATTAGTTACCCAACGGTTAACAGTAATTTCAACGTCTCATTTTAGCAGCATCGTAACGGACGTTGTTCCTGTCCCTTAGGCAACTTTCTAACCAGAGGCAGTTATTTACAGGCCTACATCTTGATCTGCGGGTTCGATTGGAGCGCTCACTCAGGGAACAGGTTCGTTTGGATTACAAATGTCGGGAATGTCGGCTTGATGTTATGGTGTCGCCTGGATTCATGTAAATTATCTGAGAGGAATTGTTCCAAGATTTCTATTCTATTCTGAGAAATGTTTACTTGGAGATAACTCTCGATAGTACTGATATGCGAGCGCCCGGGCACCTCTACGTTACACGCACGCGCAGTGATCGTACGCATAATGAAAGAAAGAGTCATCGAACATTCCCAGACAGGTTGCTGAATGCGAGGGTGCGCAATAAGGCTGTAGCCTTTCACCGGCCGTAGTGCAAACCTTGTAGTGCAAGGGTACTGGTATACCGGTATTGCTATATCGGCCTATTACACTCCGAGGAAAGTAAGAGAACTGCTTTTATGTAGTACTGAGCTTCTATGAACTTGCTGGCACGCCTTAGGCCGCTCTGATGTGTATAAGTTGAAAGAGCTTTCCGACTATGCCCACTGATCAAAGACGGAGGAGCCAGAATCACGATAGTGGTACTGAAATTGTCAGGGTTATCAAGATCGGGCATTTGTACCCTTCGCACAGTTCTGTGAACATCTTAGCAATGCCAATATACACCAGAGGTGAGTCCTATCAAGTGTTCCTATTATTGTGCCGCGATGCTAATTTATAACTACTACTAGTCTAACTTACCTTGCACTATCTACCCTTAATTAACCTATTCGCCAAACAGTTGCTCAGCGGGGCTTGCATCTACTGCAGGGGGTCAGGATGAGTCCCGTGCGCAGGCGTAGTTGACTGGTTATTGTCATAGCTAGGAGCACAACACTATCACAACTTTAAACGATGTCCCACGGGTTTGTCCTACCGGTATCGCTGTGGGGCCGGTTTCCATCTCCGACTGGTCGTCTGGAGACGGGCGTATGGTTTGCTCACGGGGTACATTGTTACTCCGCGTATGTACTTAAGGCAAAACACAGAAAACCTTGCAAATTCAATGTGGTCTCATTACTCATGATCTCATATTCCGCCTAACTACACTCTTCAAACAAATATTTTTCCCTAAATATGTATGTATTCATGCCAGATCTGATGCTTACTTGTTGCGATGGCAGTTTCTATAGTGTTCCTCCCTTTTGTCCTTCCGTCCAAATGCCCTAAGCTGTCTTTCACAACCTGAATATGAACAAGGGTACTTTGGTGGCTGGTGCTTGTTCTGCTCGTGGCGCACTCTATCGTGAGCTCTGGTGAAAGTGACTTTGCAACCCGCAAACGAGCAGGAAAAGGGTCTGGTGGTATTAGCATATATCACGTGCTGGGCGTGGGTATTTACCCCGCATTTGTAGTTGTGGCGGTGGTGGAATTAAAGACGCCAGCCGCTTCTGTCACTAGACCGCCGGGTTGGAGATAGCTACGCCATCAAATATGTTAGACCACATTTCAGACCACTCAAAAGCGCGGGGAACCTGCGTATTTGAGTCCCACTGCTTGACGTACCGGCTGTTTCCAAGCCCTCCATGTGGAGCAGAGCGGTATGGAATAGAACCAGTCAATTCGGGCACAGGGTTGTTTAGCTGGTTCGTGGAATTCATGGGGGGCATTAGTAGCTGCATGCTAGTTTGGGTCCAAGCCCTTCTCTGCAAAGGTGGCTCACTTGGTAAAATCTATTTTTGTTGTAAGTACTTAAAAGAGAATATTACCAATATATTGAGTTGCTGGGCCATACGAATCAGAATCATCGGTGCTCTCCTGGTAAAATGTATGCGTCTGTCCGCCAGATAATGCTTGATGATTGTGACAAATCAAACCCAGAGAACAAAGAAGACAGATTGGTCGGTTGGGATCGGCCATTTTGGTAGGTTTTTTGAACTTGAGACGAAAAGTGGATGCAATTGATAAAAATCTCACTGCTGTGCATGTGCTCTCTGCCGGCTGCTAGCCATCGGGCTTCATTGACGTATATATATGTATATAAGCGTTGATTGAGCTTCCTCCTCCCCCCCCCCGTTCATCAACAGCTCGTTTTCAACTCAGAATACCCGCGCCCTCATTCTTCAGGCCACCATCCAATTGTCGAAGCAACAAGTCATGTCAATGGCTGTGTTGAACGCCCGGGCGGCGGCGATCCGTATACGATTATGTTCTGGTCTTACAGGCGTCGACGCCCTGAGTTTAGTTGAGGCCCAACCAGAGTAAAAACAGCTATCCAACTGGATTGACTTTTGTTCTTCAAGGAAGAGAGTATGAGCAGATGACATTCTAGAGACCGTGTTCTACCAGAACGGGGCAGTCCGAGTGATTTTTGCTGTGCTTAATCAAGCGACACGGTAGTACTATAGGGTTAGGTCTGGTTTCGTTACTCCAACAGGGGATATCGGATACACTCCGTTGTGTTTAGTACGGCACGTGTATGTTTCGAAAAATGAGTCTGAGGCGGCGAAGATGGTGAGGACGTTAAGGACGCCCGGGCAAAGCTAGAACCAGGTAGATATAATCCCTACAGCTTTTACCGATTGGCCAAACGCCCGAGACAAAAGGGCGCCTCCTCCACCGTGGCTTTAAAACGGCGGCAAACTACTTAGGTAGCTATGATCGGTGTATTTTTCGCACGAGATGACGGGCCGAACCCTGGTACATGCGTAGAATATAGGAACGAATGTAAGAATTGGGGATCGTCTTCTCGTAGAAGACGGCTGACTGTTTTGCTGTCCTTTGGCAACTAGTACTAGAATTCACGGCAGACCTCAGCAGGTTGGGAAGTTGCCGGAAGATTTCCGCGGATCTTTTTGCAAATTTAGATGCAAGGTTCTAACTTCTGAAGCGAAATACAGAAAGGGTAGCGAACAATTAGCGCCCTGGTTTGACAGACCATGGACCCAGGTTCCGGCCGCCCTGGACATTGGCGTGGTGGGTAGTATACATAAAATACGTAACATTGATAATACGCACCTAGTGCCCGGGCGATTTGCAAAAATAACTCCTGCCCCCATAGCAATGAACAGTGCTGCAGTGCTGCATAAAAGCTAATTAGGAACTTCGAGTGTTGCATAGCTTATCTATTGATTACATCATGTTTCCTTAGAATTTCCACGTGCACGCGTGTGCACCAACAACAATCCATCATTCTTGGTGGGTAGTAGACCTCTGCAGCACTTTCTATCTATCGATGCATGTTCGTGCTTATCGAGGCCTAGGCTGAACGCTTGAGCTCTTTAATCATGACTCTTGACAATAACATGTACTATATAGTTATGACTGGATATGTGCTTGCGAGCTCGTCCCGCGAGCTCGTCCCGCGAGCTCCCCGTAAGCAACAGAGATTGAAGACGTCATTGCAATCCAGTGCATAGATGCAAAAATGCAAGGCTGGGTGAGATAGGGAATCTCCAGCAGTCATACAATCCATCTCGCGCCGCTTGCTTGAGCGTACAGAGCAATTGCAGGACACAGAGAGACTCTCAGAATTTCCAGGAATGAATACGACTGCATTTTTATATCTTGCAGAAAATTATCCACCAACCACTATATATACGGACATACATTATTCAACGTTGACTCTTGAGTCTCGCAGCTCGCAGTGATCTCGAATATTCTACTCTGTCCGTAGTTGATAGATAAATCCGTACATGTGGGTAAGTAACGTTAGCAGGATGAACCCCATTAGCCCCATTTCTGCAAATAAGGCACCGTTCCAACCTTAGCCGATCGAACGGATCACAACTAACAGTCTTCGTATTTTTTAAGGCGGTGACTCTCGTTCCGGTTGCTTTGAATTATGTGGATTTAGATATATTGATAGTGCAAGGTCAAAATTCTACACACAAAATTGGCTTAAGTCTCTGTTTTCGTGTAGCCGCCTGAATTTAATTCGGAAATAACTATGATATGTGATGTAATGTGATGTGATGTGTATATTTGTTTTGTTTTACGCGCGGAGCACATGTACGTACGCGTTCACAGGCTATTCTGGATATCCCTTCCTGTCCGGGTTCGGCAGGAGAGATGGAATATTGGTAGAGGGTGGACTTAAGTTATCGGTAGTCAAGCTCGGGCGATTGTAACGTATAAGTTCCCTAGGGTGGCAGCGTTTTCTCGGTGCGTAATTTGCATGAGTACGTACAAGTAGACAGCGAACAGTATACTTCGTAGGTTAGTCTCTCAGGAGGTTTTAAGTAGCGGGGACTTCCAGTGTTTAATTGATAGCGTGGCCGCCAACGCAACAAGGAGTGAAACAAAAAAAAGGAAAAATGCTGGGAGGTCCTGTTAACGCTGGAACGAAACCGGTACGAACAAATTGCATCTTGGGGGAGATCCAGACAATACTGGCAATTCCCCTGGGCCCTCTTGGCCTAAACCGCACCGTAGAAGCGCCTTCCTAGTAGCTGAGCTTAGTTCGATAAAGGTTTAGTACGTAGAAAGTCCTTTCACCCCCGCTTTCCTATCTTTGTTTCTTGCAAATCCTCTCCACAACTAATCGTTCACGGTGATTCTCCGACTTTATCGCCATCTGTGATGATCATGATCGTCTAAGGATTTGGTATGCTCCCGGCAGTGTATCATGGAACACGACCTCGGCTTTCTTTCTTCGTTCGCTTTTCGGAGATTTACGACTCATCTTGGGTCTTAGAGGACGATTACCATGACCCTTTGCAGACTCCTCATCTTAGACCCAAAGGATCTTGGGGAATTATCGAATGAGCTGAACGTCGCTCTCCTTAGAAAGTCCACTGGAAGCGATTAGTAGTAACGGTTAAGGAATAGGCTTGGGGATTGGATGCAGTGAACGGCTGAGATAAGGAATTCTGAAATCGAAACGTTCATCTCCAGTCTATGAGTCTCAATTACTGTCACGTTAGCAAGCATGTTTAACTCCCGAGTTTCAAGTAGTTACCTTGGGTCCCGCTGCGATCCGATTATCAACCTCCAACAGGGCTGTCCAAAGCACAACCACTTTGCTTCACAGGTAACTTTCAAACTCTCGAGCTCTCGATCGATCCTCTTTTCACCGATAATCGTTTGATGCTACCGAAGCAACCAACTTCACCATGACACAAGCCTTGCCGAATGTCAAAGGGCAAAAACTACTACCACGACTACCACCGGATATGTGGGTAACCCGTCGTAGTGTATCACTGTCAGAAACCGAACATTTTGTACATCACGAATTGAATATACGCGGACTACATTCTCTGCATTTTTCCTTTGGATTTAACCATTAGAACCAAGCTTAATGACGACTGAATGTTGACTAGCGGAAGTCTTGGAAGTAGCAGACGCTGAGAGAAACACAGAAGCGAGGGTCCCAGGACACGCCGGCATCCCCGGGAATGAGGAAGCTGATCGCCAAGCGAACCTAGCACGAGAAGCCCGCAGAGCTGGCACGGTTCAAGAACGAGTATACACCTCGGCGGCCAATAGAACAAGACGAATCTCCGAAACAAGATCGGCGGCCAAGGCACAGTGGGAGGCGGACAAGTGCGGCAAGCACTTCGGCTACAGACTGAAGGGCAAGGCTGGTAGCAAACGACCTGCCCCTATAGCTAGTGTGAAGTCATTGGCGGCCAGGTTCTACCAACTAAAGTGCGGGCATGCACCAGTGGGCACCTACTTAAAACGATTCGGTCGCCGAGAGGACGACAAATGCTGGTGGTGCGAAGGGAGGGTGGCCCAGACGCGGGAGCACCTCTTCCGCCACTGCAGCAGGTGGAAGGACTAGCAGAAAGTACTCTGGACAGCGGTGGGGAAGGCAACGGGATGGAAAGCGGGCAGATGCCGACACGTGCAGGTCTCTGAGCTGTTTTCCATGGAGCAGTGCGATCAAGCGGTGATGGACTTCCTGGCAACTACTGAAGTCGGGAAGTTCCCGCCCAAGTGAGTGGTGAGCGCTGCAGAGCGCGGGAATGGCGGGGATGGCGGTCTCTCTCTTCTCCTTTTCTTTTCTTTCGTCTTGGGAGTGCGGGTAGTCGGTCAGTTCATTCATTTATTCGTTTTTCTTTTTCTTCTATCAGCGGGGACGAAGGGTAGCGGGTGGGAGCTCCGCCACCTAACCGGCTCGCCCGGAGGCGGAGGTGCTTTAGATTCTGTCATACTCTAGCTAGAGTGAATACAGTATGAATAAAACAAACAAACAAACAAACACAGAAGCGATACAGTATAATGCTGCATGAACGCTCTTACTTATACCTAAATGACAAGGAGAGAAAGATAAATTAACCTCTCTCCAGCTAGATTTCTGATATAGATGCGGGGTCGAGCAGTGTTTTTAAGAAGATCGATCCAACAGGCGAAGATCTGTTTTGAGCTGGTCAAGGCTTTGGCATTTCAACCTCCCATACATCTGCTCTATATTCCAACCACCTGTCCTCGGAATAGTCTGAACCCGATAGTCGGTTTGCTAGTAGATCCAGCCCGTGGATAGCGGGGAAACCGGATCCGCGGAAGGAAGGGAAGGGAAACAGGGATTTACCCAGGCCGGCCAACTATCTATATTTGGGTTACGCTCACAACCTTGGGTACAGTCTGGCAGCAGCTGCTGGTTAGCATACTCCCTAGGACGCCAGCCGGAAGTCCTCAATTAACACATACGATATATGCCTCTGGAGGAAGCTGCAAGCAGTAGACAATGATGCAAGCAGTAGACAATGGTGATCAACAAAGGTCTGACATATATACAATATCACACCTTCTCCCCTCAAAATCTTGATCCTCTTTTTTGCTAACTGTTGTCGTGGATGAGTCACTCGCTAGGTGCACGCTTCCTCGTTTCAGTACGGCTCCGATCCTGCAAAAGACCTATTTACGCTCTACGAACTAGCATGAGTACAGTTCAATGAATGTTGGAATTTCTAGCACCTCCAACCGCAATGAAGGTACACGGCCGTTATATCATCTGTTACCAAGCTCACCCAGCGTCCGCCCTCGGCAAACTCGTGCTGGCTAGAATCATAGGACTCGTCCACTATATGCAGTAGTACCAGGCTTCTGGAAGTCAGTATGTCGTCCAGGCCCATCTCTAGCGCCTCAAGAGCTTATATATCCGCTCGCCCGCTAAGGGGACGTTAGTTTTCCGCCGTTTGGAGATTGGATGCGTGTTAGATATTGATGACCACCGGCCGGATTCATTAATCCAACGGATGGGAGATCCAGGCGGCTACTGGCAAAATAAGAGTCGAATTTTTTTGAGTGAGGATAGAGAAATGTACCGATGTAATATTATTTCGAATGGGACTCGACTGAAGAAGCGAACGCCTAATGATTTAGGGTACTTGTACAGTGGTAGGCTTCGTTTTGGGTAGCCAAAGTGCGGCAATATATACAGGCTAGGGCAACGGTATTCCCTACAACGATATTACGAGACCACCCACGTAGATGAAAATCTTCGCCGCATGGGCTAATTTCCATTGGGACTTTTGGCACAGAACACATCACAGTTTTGAGAAACGTGGCACGGACAAGATTAACCTAAGGTTCGCTAATACCAGTGGCACATCAACAAATGTATCCAACAAATGTATCAATCAAGAACAAGGAATAAACACTCCATAGTCTCATTCTAGGGATATCAAGCTCTCACAAGTTGACATGGCGACATAAAAAAACAAATCTACTCTAACTTATGAAGGCATTGACACACAACTTGGCTGTGGAACCCCATAATAGGTTATCTACCTCCTGACAGACCATCTTCCCAATGTATGATTATTCGGAATGTTCCTATTGTGGATCCGCCTACGATGATCTAGAAGATTGTTTCCTTGTAGTATGGCGCTTCTGCAGAACGTACACCTTGATCAGATGACATCATTGTACGTCACATTAGCGCAAGTGCAAATCGACTATAGGCTTATGCTACATGCACACACGCACCCTCGCAGCTCATAACAAGCTTCCCGTGGACCCCTGCGCAGTGTTCCTAAGCGGCTAGGCCTGCAGGCTTTATTTGCCGGTGTGTAGGATTAATGGAACAAAAGAGAATCACCACATTTTGTTTGAAAGACACTGTCTGCTGCCTACACAAAAAAAGCCACCAAAGTACAAAACACGCACCATATCCAACTCAACCATCATAGCTCTGCCATTGCCGCATCTAATCAACTAGACCGGCTTTCAACTATGTGTAGGCCGCTAAAAAGCCTGGCTGCTAAAAAGCCTGGCCGCTTGGGAATACTGCCTCCGCGAGACGCGCAGTCTATAATGGACCTATAGTAATCTACGCGTGAGACTATGAAAGTCAATGCAGTCAGTAGTATCTATAGGCCGATGCGAGTCTTAACTGTTTCAGCCTTTCGCTGGTACCATATACACTATCAATACCAATTTTGAGAGTCAACTTGAGAGCCTATGCATCAGCAAAATGTAAAATGGTTTGGAAGTCATAACTGAACAACTCAGAAACTCTGAACAGCCACACTGACATCGGCAAAAGTGCAAATCGACTATAGGCTGCGCTACGCGCACACGCGCAGCTCATAGCAAGCTTCCCGTGGACCCCTGCGCGACGCGCATTCTATAGTCATCTATAGTCGATTCATAGAGATGTACGCGGGGGCCTATGGAACTATATATGGCTGGCGGCCGGAGATGGACCTATACCTGTCTTTACTGCCTGGCTGTTATACCGGTACTGAGTCCGCTGGAGAGCCCGCTGGCGCAGGAGAGTCTCCTTGAGAGCCTGCTTGAGAGCCTGCTTGAGAGGGCCACGCTTGAGAGCTGCGCTTGAGAGAGCCGCGCTTCGGGAGGAGTAGAGTTTTCCACGGGAAGCTTTGGGCCGATGGAAAACTCTGAGTGTGTGGAAGCTTTGGCTAATAGAAGGCTCTAAGTCTGTGGAAGCTTTGATGCTAACGTTGACGTAGCCAACCTACTTGTCTAAGTGCTTCTGGTACCATGATCACCATCACCGACACCATCGCCATCGCCATCATCACCATTGCCATCATCACCATCAGCCCTGGACCGAATGCACACACATACGCCCACAATCGGTGGGAAGCGGGCAGCAGATTCCGCAGGAAAATCTGAGTCGGAGATCTGCTCTCCCCAAGATCCAATTGTCTACCTTTCCTGCAGAATCTAAGTCTGCAATTGTCAACACCATGACCGTGAGGCATCGTGAGACCTCGTCGCGGTGAGCGCGCTAAAGATAAGGTTCAGACTATGATATCGACCGACGTCATGATTTCGGCCACTATACGCCACTCGCCACCCGCCACCCGGTGCCTGGCGCCTGCAACTCAGCAAGTCTCTGGATCGAGCACCCAGGAGCATACATGGGAGCATATAGTCAAGTGAGATTGGGAGTGTCTTGCCTCTTGAGAGTGTACTTGGGAGCGTAGAGCCAAGCAGGCTAGGAGTGTGCCATCAAGTGCAATTAGGAGCGTCCTTGAGAGCATGCCCGGGAGTGTACTTGAGAACGTACTCGCAGGTGTACTTGGGAGCGTACTCGGAGTGTACTTGGGAGCGTCTTGAGAGCTTACTTGGGAGCGTAAGTCAAGCAGGCTGGGAGTGTACAATCGAGTGCAATCAGGAGTGTACTTCAGAGCGTACTTGGGAGCGTGCAATGAAGTGCATTTGGCAGTTTTGTTGAATGCAGCATAATGTATAGTATCAAGCGCACATAATCGCATGCGTATCATAGTAATCTAGTCAACGCGCAGGTCCATAGGACCTCATAGTGCCACGCGTCAAATATGCTATGGA
>Ga0307515_10011331_pt1 | contig 16923 bp, 14 predicted proteins | sample 17_EM_MG_FD_194513 | JGI IMG/M metagenome (GOLD analysis project Ga0307515, IMG submission 194513) | Populus trichocarpa ectomycorrhiza microbial communities from riparian zone in the Pacific Northwest, United States - 17_EM | ecosystem: Host-associated > Plants > Roots > Unclassified | place... | reverse complement strand
CTAAAACCCTAAAACCCCGAACCCCGAACCCCTAACCCCGAACCCCGAAACCCCGAAACCCCCAACCCCCGAAACCCCGAACCCCGAACCCTAAACCCTAAACTTTTTTTTGAAAAGTTAAGATATATAAAAAGAGGAAAATTATGTACATAAAGTTCTAGGGGCATACCCCAAAAGATAAAGCCAAAGAAAACGAAAAAGCAAAAGGAAACAAAGAAAAGCAAAACGCTGCCGCCTTGCTAGGAGCATAACAATTACATTAATAAATTTGCATGGTTTTTCACGTGAACAGCAACTGGGTGCTTCCACGTGAACAGTAACCGGGGCCTATGATTTTGTATCAACAGCCAAGACAGTCTTCATCATCAGTTGCCGATGCGGAAGCAATAACCAGCTGGGGATGAAAACAGTCCGAGGATACCCAAGCCATGAGGGGACCATGCTCATCCAAAAATCAAGTTTCAGGAAGGCTCCATATGGATTTGAAGCGGGAGGGGATCTTGTTTTGATCCTGTTCCAGCAGGCAAGTTCGGACATGATGAAAAATTTCATCTCCAAGGCTCTGCACTGACTTATGGACATGGTGGAATATTCTGTTGTTGCGCTCATACCAGATGAAATACATAGTAGTAGAGAGGATTGACTTGGCCAGGTTGTGGCCAAAAGTTTTGGTGCTCTTGAGGGTTGCAGCAGCCCACTGCAGAAGGTTTGGCCAGTTTAATGGAGGCCAAAATATTCTGGTTCGCTTGGCAATTTCACGCCAAACCGAAGATGTGTAGGGGCACTGGAAGAATAGGTGCTCATGTGTCTCTACCTGTACACCACAAAGGATGCATGTGGCTGCATGGATTACCCCGAAATTTAAAAGCCTGTCCATTGTGTGGAGACGTTCCATTGATGCAATCCACATGATGAAGGCATGGCGAGGGATGTGCCCCGGGAACCAAATGAGGGTGTTTGTAGGCCGGGAATCCCTTATCAGTTCCCATGCTGAGTAAATGCTAAACTTGCCGGAGCGGTGGCCTTTCCATATATAATGGTCTGGTAGGTGAACCTGCGGGAGGAAGGTAATCAAGTTCCAGAATGGCAGGAGATCAACATGCCCCTCTAGGAATGCCCAAATGCCTTCTGATATGATTTCGGCCACTTTTGCATTCCAAGGCAGATGAGTAGATGATAGCAATCGGAAAGGGAGGAGATCGCATAACCTTCTGCCACTTGGAAGCCAGTAGTCCAGCCAAAGAAATGTGTGACGACCATTGCCAATGAAAGGGACAAAGTAACCTTTACTCCAAGTTCTGCTAAGGAGCAGCTTCCGCCAGGACCAAGTGGAGGAAGAGAGGATAGTATAGAACCAGAAGCAGCGACCACGAAGAAGAGTAGAATGAATCCAGGACACCCAAACTGAAGAACTTTCCATTAGGATCCTCCAGACCAGCTTGAGTATAGCTGCCTTATTCCAGTCTTTGATTCTTTTTATCCCTAACCCTCCTTCAGACTTTGGGTAGCAGAGAGAAGCCCATGCAACTTTAGCACCTGTAGGGGTGAGGGACGTGCCCTTCCAAAGGAAGGCAGCAAAGATGCCTTCAATTCGTCTGATTATGGAAGTAGGCAGGATGAAGAGACTTGACCAGTAGACTTGAATGGAGAAGAGAGTGGATTTGATAAGTTGGAGCCTGCCTGCATATGTTAGTGAAGCAGAGGTCCACAAGCGGATCCTTGAGACAATTCTTTCAACTAATGGAGTGCAGTGTTGATGAGAAAGTCTTGAGCTGATGAGGGGAACTCCCAGATATTTGACCGACAAGACTCCTGGTTGGAATTGGAGGCAGCTTGTGATGGCCACCCCGATGCTATCCTCTACACCCGAGAGGAAAACAGAACTTTTCCTGCGATTTATGATCAGACCTGATATGCTAGCAAAAGAGTCCAGTGCTCCTCTGATTAATTCCACAGAGGCTAAGTCGGCATGGCAGAAGACCATAAGGTCATCAGCAAATGCTAGGTGAGTGATGGAATTCTGTTTGCATCTCCAGTGGAATTTGAAACTTGGATTCTGAGTCGCCAGCCGAAGCATACCACCCAGGCCTTCCATGGCTATCACAAAAAGATAGGGAGAAAGGGGGTCACCTTGCCTTAGGCCTCTGCTAGATGGGAAGAAACCATGAAGAGAACCATTAATTCCCACTGAGAAGAAAGCCGAGGAGATGCAGGCTCTTATCCATGTGATCATGTGTTCTGGAAGTCCAATACATTGCAGACCTTTAATGATGAATTGCCAGCTTATTATATCAAAAGCCTTCTTTAGATCAATCTTTAGAGCACATCTGGTCGGGCCCTTGTTTAGGTGATGGTTATGCAGCAGTTCCTGAGTGAGAAGGATATTATCTGATATCTGCCTGCCGGGTATAAATGCAGACTGGGAAGGGCTAATGACATCAGGGAGAATAATCTTGAGCCGAGATACCAAAATTTTTGAGATGCACTTGTACAGGACGTTGCAGCAGGAGATTGGTCTAAAGTCTTCCATGCAAGCAGGGTTTTCTATCTTAGGCACCAAGGAAATTCTTGTGGCATTGATGCACCGGGGCATAATGGAATGCTCAAAGAAGAAGTGAACTGCCCGCATAAAGTCAGCCCCTATAATACTCCAGCTTTTCTTGTAGAACAAGGATGTGAAGCCATCAGGGCCGGGCGCTTTATCATCAGGAATAGAGAAAAGGGCTGCTTTGATCTCTTCATTTGTGACTGGCTGCTCAAGTCCTGATTGCTGTGCAGGAGATATTGAAGAAGAGTACAGCCGTGAGATATCCTCATCTGGTTGAGGAGGGGCTGTTAAGAGATTTTGATAATACCGAACAGCCAAATGGCCCAAAGCATTTTGGTCATGGATAATGTGTCCTGCTTCATCTGCTAGAGCATGGATCTTGTTTCTTGATTGTCGATGGAGCAGAGAACGGTGAAAAAATTTTGTATTTCTATCCCCCAAGTGCAGCCATTGAATTCTGGAGCGTTGCCTATAGAAAGCTTTTTCTTCCTTGCAGAGCCGGGCAAAGAGTTTGGCTTTATCCCTTTCTGAAGTAATGAGGTCAGGTATGGTGGGGGATGAATCCAACATGACCTGAGCTGCGGTCCATGCTGCCTTAGTATCAGCCACCCTCGTAAAGATATGATTTGAATTGTGTCTATGCAGATTCTTTAGGGCATGCTTGAGGGCCTGCAGCTTAGATGTAAAACTGTATATGGGGTTACCAGAAGGTGTATGCCACATTGTTCTAACAATATCCAGGAAGTCCTCCCTATCAGCCCAGAAGTTCAGAAACTTAAATGAAGAAGTAGGTGGTCGCTGCAAGTGAGGCTGGAACTCTAGTATCATGGTGCTGTGGTCAGAGTGATCCCTAGGGAGGACCTTGTAATGAGCTAACGGCCATTTGAGGAGGAAGGAGTGGTTGGCAAAGATCCAGTCAAGTTTCTTCATGATAGAATGACCCCCCAACTGTCCATTGTGCCAGGTGAATTTTAGACCGGAGTAGGGAAGCTGAATTAACTCAGTATCTTGGATGCAGGTGCCAAAATCATTCTGGTGCCCATACCAGTTTGGGTCACCCCCTGCTCTGTCTGAGGACTTGAGGATTGCATTGAAATCTCCTAATAATAACCATGGGATGGAAGAGAGAAGGGGAGCTTGCTGTGTGATATAGTTCCATAAGGAGCTTCTACCAGCGGGGGTGTTTAGCCCATATATAAAGGTAATTTGGAAAGTTTCCTTTGTAGTAAGGGAAAACACATTACAAGTCACCCACTGGTCAGAAAGCTGGAGGCAGGAGAGATGAAACATAGAGGGATCCCATCCCACAAGGATTCTGCAGGTGGGGGATGTGCTGGAGTTCGATAGGAACTTCCAAGCAGGGAGATTGAGACTTGTAGTAACAGTATTCAAGTTAGCAGGAGCAATTTTGGTCTCTAGCAAGCCAATGATGCCCAACATAGAATTAAGGGTCCAATTCCTAATAGCAAATTGTTTTGGGGAGCTGTTGAGCCCCCAGGTGTTCCAACATCCTATTTTATTCATAATAAAATAAAAAATAATAGAAACAGGGCATAAGGCTAAAGGCTATAGGTCACTGGCCTTACGCGACTTCTTCCCCTTCTTTTTCTTAGCTGGAAGAGAAGAGGTTGTACCTTGAGGGAAAGAGGTATCCAGTGAAGATTCTGTGGTATCTGTCAATGGATTGTTGTTGCTAGTAAGGGATGCCATTCTATTTTCCATGCAATTAGAAAATCCAGTAAGCAGATGCTGACAGTCTTCCATGTGTTGAGGATCATGTGTGGACTCTTGGTCTGATCCGCATTCATCATTCCAAGCAGTCGCTAATATAGGGTTTGCATAAGGAATTATGTGCAACAGCGAGGCTTCCTCTTGAGGTTGAGCAATGTCACTGTTGCTTGTTGAAGCTGTGGAGGGCAGGTGTTGCACCATAACCTTAGAAACAGGGATTTTGAGTGCATGTGCATTACTTACCGGGGAGAGAGTATCGGTAACCACTTGAGGGGCCATAACAGTATTCTCACGAGGGGTGTTGACAGCTGCTGGAGGGATTGGCATGCTTATAGTAGGCTCACAAATTTCCTTTCCTTTTGCCGTAGGAGCCAAGGATGGCACAGGAGGACATACATGACCAAATAGACAGCATTTGCCACACCTTGGAGGCTTCCATTCATACTCCACCTGTATCAGAATAGGTTCCACAGAGAGGGGTGTTTCAATTTCAAACTGGTGGATGAGTGGAAGGGCTGCATCAATCTCTATACATACTCTTGCATAGTCCAAGCGAGTGCAGTTGTAGGTTTGTTCGTCACAAGATAAGGGGCGTCCTGCCATGCTGGCTATGAGACTTAGACCGGCCTTAGACCAGAGTGGAAATGGTAGACCATGTAATCGTATCCAAACTGGTAGTTTGGATATCTTGTTCTTATCAAAGACAAAATAGGGGTGCCATTGCTGCAAGATGATTGCTTTTCCCCCAAACATCCAAGGACCCTTCTCCAAAACGCCATGCATGGCTGCTTCAGTGTTAAATCTGAAAATCATGAAACCACCCGCTGTAGTCATAACGTTCTCGAGCCCATGATTCTTCCAGGCTCTAGTGGCAATCAAATTGACAGTGTGGTAATTCATTTTGAATCCAGGGCAGAAACCAACCATGCACCTTGTCCATTTTTCTGAAGAATCTGTTAGGAGCTCTTCAAGGATACTGAGTCGGGTTCCACAAGATTGCCTGAGGATAGGGTCCAAAGAGAACCTTGTGGTGGTGTCCGTTACTCGGACTCTCTCAGCCCAGGAGCCTGAGGAGGGGTTATGAGCCTTCTTTTGTAGGATAGGGTTCTGTGACATATGAGGTGGTTTTTTGGTTGCGGGGGGTTTGGGATGTGTTTGAGGGGTTATGTTTTTGGCAGGGGGGTGGCTGGTGGTGGCCATGGTTCACTTCAGGGAAGCAAATCCTGAAGACGGGATGAAACAGCTTGGGAAGAAAGGGGGGTGGCTCCCTAAACCCTAAACCCTAAACCAAACCCTAAACCCTAAACCCTAAACCAAACCCTAAACCCTAAACCCTAAACCCTAAACCCTAAACCCTATACCCTAAACCCGAAAACCCTAAAACCCTAAACCCAAACCTAAACCCTAAACCCTAAACCCTAAACCCGAAACCCTAAACTCCAAACCCTAAAACCCTAAACCCCAAACCCCAAACCCAAAACCCTAAACCCCAAACCCTAAACCTAAATCCCAACCCTAAACCCTAAAACCCTAAACTCTAAAACCCTAAACCCGAAACCCGAAAACCTAAACCCTAAACCCTAAACCCCAAACCCCAAACCCTAAACCTAAACCCTAAACCCTAAAACCTAAAACCTAAAACCCTAAACCCTAAACCCTAAACCCTAAAACCTAGTAAACCGTAAACCCTAAACCCTAATAAACCCTAAACCCTCAACCGTAAACCCTAAACCCTCAACCCTAAGCCCTAAACCCTAATAAACCCTAAACCTTAAACCCTACTAGAGCCTAAACCCTAAACCCTAAACCCGAAACCCTAAACCCTAAGAAACCCTAAACCTTAAACCCTAAAACCCTAAACCCTAAACCTCAAACCCCAAACCCCAAACCCCAAACCCAAAACCCCAAACCTCAAACCCCAAACTCCAAACACCAAACCCGAAACCCGAAACCCGAAACCCTGAACCCTGAACCCGAAACCCTGAACCCTGAAACCTTAAAACTCCAAAACCCAAACCCCAAACCCCAAACCCTATACCCTATGCCGAAACCCTAGACCTGAAATCCTAAACCCTAAACCCTAAAACCCCAAATCCTAAAATCTAAACCCTAAACCCAAAACCCTAAACCCCAAAACCCTAAACCCAAAACCCTAAAACCTAAAATCCAAAACCCCAAAACCCTAAAACCGTAAACCCTAAAAAAAACCATAAACCCTAAACCCTAAAACCCCAAAACCCCAAAATCCCAAAAACCCCAAAATCTCAAAAACCTCGAACCCCAAACCCTAAAACCCTAAACCCTAAAAAAAACCCAAAACCCTAAAAAAACCCTAAACCCCAAACCCTAACCCTTACCCCCAAACCCTAAACCTGAAACCCAATCCCTAAACCCGAAACCCAAACCCTAAATCTTAAACCCAAAACCTAAATCCTAAACCCAAAACCCTAAACCAAAACCTAAACTCAAAACCTTAAACCCTGACTATCTTTGTGGCTATATAACCCGTGAAATAGCTTATTTGTGTCTATCTTCAAAGGTTATTAGGCACGTTAACCTCCTACATCAAGCTGCCTTTTATTTTGGTGAGAAGAATGTATCGGATTATATGAACTAAATGATTAACTTCAAGCTATCAGTCATCTTAGCTTTTCACATTAAACCATCACTTATTTTGACAAAAGAAAATTAATCAAATTGCAAAAATTGAATGATTAACCTATTGTCTTAAACATCCATTATTCAACTACACAAGTCTTAATCCAATTAGTATTAGTATAACAATAAATATATAAGTAATAAGCCAGTTCATATTTATTCAAAGATTATTTATTATTTTATTATTCGATTACATGGTTGCTTGATTTGAAATACAGTAATATTACCAAAGTAAAAACTGTTCTATGGTACTAACAATTTAAAATTAGTTATTTAAGAAAAAAAAACATAAAGAAGAAGAAAATATGCTTCTCCTCCTCTGCTTCAGAGTTTTCAATTACTTCAATAAGATGCCCATGTCGTCGTCGGCTCCGTTGGTTTCAACTCCGGAAAGGGCAAGTTAGACTCAAACCCACTTATTTTCTGCAATAGCTTACTGATGAGGTCCCCAACTACATAAGAAGCGCCCGAGGCCATAAGCCCAATGCATAAGAAGTATAATACAGTGCTGATGTATGGCTTGGGCTGCTTCCTCTGAATGTGGGCCTTACCTATAGCAAGCAATATGATGCAAAAAAGGGAGGCCCCATCAACTGCTGCAAGCTTGAGATCTCTATCATCACTCTTCCGAAACGAGAATCCATACATGACAGGAGGCAGTAGCCCAAAAATAAGGAATGATAAAATAGATAGTGTTGCATGTAATGAAAAGTTGTCCCTTCGTCCTAGTGTTTCTTGGTATCGATCCTCCTGCTCATTCACTTGATTGGAACGATCATTTTTCAGATCCACAAGCTGCAAAAACAATACCAAAACTAGGTGAACAAACACAAGACGACTCGAACCAGAGACCTCAGGCTCAGCCCTCTTATATCTTAACGTGTTTGATATTTTTTGTATACTAATAAAAGCAAAATATAAGCCTAATTATAGCCCTTTCTACTACATATTGAATTTCGTATGCATGGATTTTTTAAACAAGGACTGACAGGGAAGCTTACTCACATTATGACCAATTATGAAAAGCCCTCCTATCAAATTTGCCAAGCCAAGTGCTATAATGTTCACTGTAGAAAACGCAGGTTAACAAAGTCACCAGTTGCTGTTACTGATCAAATATGTATTTCTACTGAACTCGAAAGAGGCAATGACAAGAAATACGAGACATGAAATAAAATTTGTTGGAAGGAAGCTTGTGTTCACAAACTTCAGAACACAGATTGGTTACACAGGTTCCTTGCACCAAATAAAAGCAGAAGCACATTAAAAATGTAGCAATTTAATTCAAAAGGAGATAAAACTAGATTGAATGTCTTCATAAATCAGTACGATAAGAGTATAATTTAGAGATAAAAAAAAATTGATACTTACAAGTTCCAGCACCAGCACCAGCAGCAGAAGACACTACACCTAGACTTGTAATTGATTCTATTAAACCACCATATACAATGCTTTTTAAAATCTCCCATTGCCAGGATTCACCTACTCCAGCACCTTTTCGTTCACTCGCATTTGTCTGGTTCGTACTGTTCAGCAAGCTTGTAGGTTCCACTGAATCAATACAGACAATCTCAGAATCTCCACGTTTTGGTGGCTCCTTTTCAATGGTGACTATGACATCATTCCCTGCATCATATCTTCAAACAATCACTCAGGTAACAAATGATAGTGCAAGAATTTCTAGCTCGACCGGCAGTTGATCTTTGGCGTTAAGGGAAAAAAACATATTCTAAGAATAAAATTTGACAGCAGAATCAAGTTACAATAATGAAAACCTGTCCAATTCAAATGAGAGAGGATTTCAAGACCCCTGAGTCTTGTGCATACCTATATTTTTGTTTTCCATAGCATTAACTTCATTTTCTCCTATATTGACTTTCTCTTTTTCAGGCCTTGAGGTTCCTTGGCTCAAAGAATTTAGAGAACCTTTTCCTACTTCATGGTGTTTCAAAGCAGCATCATTTATAAATCCTCCTTCAGAATATAATTGAGAGGACAATGAAGTTCCTTGTGTTGACGAGGCCTGGCCATTTTGTAAAGGTTTTTCATTCCCTTTTGCCATGTTGAATTTCTCTTCTATTTGTATCTCTGACTGCTCAGGGATTAAAGATTTGGAAGTTGAATACTCTGGAGGATTCACTCCACCTTGAGGTCTAAACGGTGCATTTTCCTTTAGACCTTCCATGCTACCTGAAGAGTATGGTAACAGTTGAACAGTATCCATGATAGCATGGTTCATTAAAGACCCACCTGCACAAGATTGCACAGCAAAAATGCAGTATGGTGTATTAGTGTTCCCATGGTCAAATTACTGCTGAAGCAACAAAAAAATAGAAAGGGTACGCAGACATTTGGAGCACAAATGTGATGAGAACACAATCATGCATGTGCAGACACATCAAACAAAGAAATTGCACTTGCACATTGAAACACAACTCGCTCAGATTAAATAGGATTAGCCATATAATGTGGTAAAGCGAAAATCCATGGTATGATATTTTTCTCCGGCTTGTAGATTTAGCATTAGACTGACCAACAACACATACAGGCTTATATTCATAACTCAAGAAAAGACAAGACCATAGAGCTTCCCAATCCCACCAGCAAGAAATTCACAAAATGAAATATTACTGGAGTGAAGTCTAATTAGGAGGGACAAAAACATGGATCAAATAACCAAAAAGCATCTGTCCAAATCATCTGCCGACTCCTCATTCTTTTAAAATGGGAACTTAAAGTTCTGTCATACCTGAGCTTCCAGCTGCATCACCTGATTTCTCTCTAGCACTGATCAATGCAGTTTCATTGAATTTTGTTTCCCTTGAAGAACTTACAATCCCCATTCCAGGTTTAAGAGATGCACCTCCCATATTATTTAATATTCCTGCAATTGAAGAGGATTCAACCGATGGTAAATCAACAGAAAGGAGAGGAGCATTTTGATCTGCAAGTATCCCATTCCTAGATGTCAAATTGGACTTCAGGTTTATTCCTTGTGGTGATTTATCAAGCAATAAAGGCTCCATTGTTGAAGGATTCAGAGATTCTGCTCCACTTTGGTGAGGCTTAGAATAAGAACTTTCTGGATGTTCTCCCGTTTTGACTATAGTTCTTTCAGCATGTGGCATTACAGAATAATCATTTCCATTTGAGGATGTAAAATTGTTAGGGAAGCCTGATGAGGCGTCCTGATTCATTCCACGTACTTGAGTATGGTCCACTGCAGCATTACCTGCGACAGCATATCAACTAAGCATTCCTGTGGTCTGAAAATCCTCGCATTCATATAGGTTTCAACATCTGCACACAACTACCTGGTGGCATAGTCTCAGCCGGTCTCATTAGGAATGATGTGTAATTAAGTTCGGTTGGAATCAATTTGTCAATAAATTGCATACTTCTAGTAACATATAATTGTGAGAGAAACAAGCATAGCAAATTGATGATGCCAAAGGTTCTAAACTAACATTCCTAGAAACAACATCTTTAAGTAGAAATGCAAATTTAAACCTCAATTGTAAAGTTCAGCAATTTGCAACCATGAGATATTGTGATCTGGCTTGTTCCAATTTCACAGTCGATTAAATATTATTAAGTGCTCCTGGAAATGTCATCTTACTTTAACAATATCATTGTTGCTAAATCTTGATAATAAGACGGCATTTCCAAGAGTAAATAACAATCTCTCTTTCCCCAGTCCCAACTCTCAAGCATCAACCCGTTAAAAGTAACAACAGTAGGCCATGCTGAAAGTTAATAAGAAACAAGATGCTAACATCATTGCACGTCAAAATACATAGAATCAAGAACTTCGGGCAAACGAGAGCATGAAACCTTTTTCAAACAAGCAACGACATGTTTAGAATTTTAGAGCAAGCATTCAAAGGCACAGGGAAAAATCCTGAACAACATAAAATGTCTTATGCAAAAATCATTGTGCTAATGAGTATGTTGTGTGCAAAATAACTACCTTGCTCAGTGGTTGTTTTCCTCTTATGAGTTGCAAAAATAGAGAAGAACCAATTTGTGTTGGCTGTTGATATCTTCTGAGGATCTTGAACATTTTCATTCTCAGTGGATGATACCCGAAACAATTTAAAACCATTCCCTGTATAATTTAACAAAAGAGTTCATCTTTCAGAGCAGATATGGCCCTTGATAGTATGAATAAGTCAAGAATGGATCCTTATTCATTGATGAGAACTTTTTAGAATGATAGCCTCAGTCTGAAAAATTTAAAATCCATCAGGAAATGAAGACTACTCAAAATTGGTGGGCATCTCACGCACCAATAAAATGGAAAAAGAAACGAAAGAACAAACGAAGATAATTACCCTCAAACACTCATCATCATCAGCCAAATGGCAGAGCATGTTACACACTCATCATCAACTTTTCCTTTGATCAGCAAAGAAATATATTCATTAAACAAAACTTAATACCGTCATATTAAAAAGCAATAATAACATGAGTTTTTTTTTTTTTCATGTGGAAACAACAAGGCATTTTCAAAAAATGTTGAATCACTAGCAAAGCAAAGACTGCCTCAACTTGACTTAGATTCGAAAAATCTTAGGATCCGAACATGTTTGTGACATGTTTCATTTTGAATAAAGTTAAACATAAGTTGCAAGCATTGAACAATAAAGAACAAAAAAAAAATTGTGTTCATATGATATGTAGTTTAGAATAACAAACTCACCTTTGACAAGATAAAAAAAACCATACCTTGAAGAATAAATTAACAGACTAAGCCTTGGTGATGTGTGCAGACATCAACTCACTTAATAAGGACTCTTCTATTTCTTATCACGACCATCTAGTGTTTGATAGGTTGCTAATTGATGTTCATTCGAAGCAATAATATCCATATATAGGTATATTAAGACATTTGAAGCAGCACCTCCCAAAAAATCATTAAGCAGGAAGCACACATAGATCAATCATCGTTCTTACAAGCTACCATGCCAAAGATAATAAAAGGATTAACATAATGACATATTCTTCACTGAGTAGGGATCACTACTATACCTGCAGGAATAAAGAAGCTGAAGCATGATAAGCATCTGAATACATCTGGTTCTCTATCACAATTATGATCATCGACTGCAGATGTTGGGCTATCGTTTGAACAAATGTTAGCTATATCATGACCCGGACCACTGGCTGAATCAGCAGAATTGGCATCTGAATAGGTAGAATTGCCATTCGATTCAGAGGGAACAATTGTGTCAACTTTGGCGTGTTTTGGTTTACGACGTGCATTTCGATTCTTCCATCTTCTTCTACGAAGGATAACCCTTCTTGTAATACAGGAATTACAGTTAGGGCAATACAAATCATGTGTATTCTGCTTCTCTAACACCTTCTCAACATCGAATTCTGTCATTTCCTGGTCTATTTCTTCTATCAAGTCCAAATCTCCAACTACTCTAGTTTCACTGTCAGAAGGTTTTGATTTAAAATTGTGTTCTTCGAATGTGTCTTCTAAAGGTGTAAGACCTGAACCAGAAAACCCTTTATTATCCATATTTTCCCCTAATTGAAGGTTGTCATCCTTGACTAGACTTTTCTGAATCTCAGAATTCTTTACAAGGACTTCCGCATATCTGGGACTTGTGTCCAAAACAGAACATGTAACACCACCACAGTTCACGCCAGAAGCTCCATTAATGGAATCAGCACCTGCATTCATGCAGAAGGCGAGCATTTCATTAGCAGAACATGGATCAATAAAATATATGCACAATTACAATTTCGATACACAAGAAGATATCTGAAGAATAGTGTAGGATCATGCAGAAGTAGCAAATTCACGATAATGAGTGCCAAGTGGAAATATCAGTTATCAGTTCATAATTGAATTTCTTATGACTGCTTGCAATAATCTTGAATTTGATATCAACAGATAGGCAGATTTTGGTAACACGAAGCACGAGTAGTCGCTCCATTCATTCCGAATCAACCATTCAATATCTCACAAAAGTAGGCATCCTGCGAGAACATTACTGAATTGGGACCAGGGTGCAAATAGGATGCTGATTGACTAAATCTTATTCTACATTTTCTTGGCATGGAATAGAAAAGGCAGCATGCTGGAATAAATCATAGGAGTGAAGGGCACTGTAAATATTTGCAGTTTCACTAAAAGTAAGTGAAAGTAGCACTCCACTGCTGAGAAATGTTTGGCTTCTACTAACCTTTAGTTCCAAAAACCAAACATGGTTGCTGTTGATTAAAATTTTTGAGATTTATGAGGTTGTGCGTGTGCGTGTGCGTGTGCGAGCACTCTTTATGATCAAAACAGGGAGTTCCAACGCAGTAGGTCCAATTGCAGTGGTGACATTTCCATATTCCTTCAGCGAAACAAAAGGAAATGTAATGACACATACACCAGGCACCAAAATAAAACTCCACAAAGAAAAGAAAAAAAAAAGAAGGAAGGGAGATTTTGAAGATTGCAACTAATCCAACAATTGAAATCAAAAGAATAATCTACTTTCGAAGATGAAGAGGAGAAGAAGAGAGTTTAAGCAATAATATCTTAAGTAAAATTAAGTGGAAGGTGGTGGAATGGACAGAGAAGAAGAGAAGAGAAGAGAAATGTTGATAAGATTGAGGAGTAGCATACCATGGTGTTGGTCAAAGTAAACGCTGTTTAGGTGATGGGCTCTCTCTTCACTCTCATCCTTGTCCTTATCATCATCCCCACTGTGTTTATGCGGAGATACAGTACAGGGTGATGATACTCCTACTTTCGGAGTCTCTGAGTCCTCGTTAAGATTGTTATTGCTGCTGCTGCTGATAAGGCTACTAATTCTAGTTTCATTTGCATTTTCATTACCATTGGTAGAAAAAATATCAACGAGCAGGGCAGTGTTTGCAGAAGTTGTGTTGTTGTTGCTGTTGCCGCCGTCGTCGTCGCTGCTGCTGCTGCAATGCCTTTGAAGAGACAGCACTTCCTCCTCCTCATCGGGCAACAATTCTTGTTTCTGATTTTCCATTGGTATTTGGCTAAGGAGGGAGGGAGTAGGGGATGCCATTCCACTTCGAGAGAGATGTAGCTTGGATTAGTTGAGGCCGAGATAATCTCTCTGGCTTTTGAGTCAAGCGAGTACTTGATAGCCACTCGCTCCTTCTGTAATAAATATATATTAAATACTACTGAGTCCAGTCCAGTACAGAGTTTTTCAAGCACAATTAAGAAAATAATTCACAAACTAGCACATGTTAATACGTGCACATATCATATGCCGCAGCTTAAATTTTCTTTATCCGGCAAATTAAGTAAACATTCATATTTTATAAAGGATCAATAGCTATAAAATAAATAAAAAAAATAATTCAATTAATATATAAAAAAATAACAATGCACAAAAAACAAGGAAGGAAAAAAAAAACAGGACATGTAATATTTCCAATTATAATAAAATACAGAAATTAACTTTAAAGCTAGTGAGAGCTACATGTTTAAAAACAATAATATATTTATTTATTGGAGTCTCATCATCAATTTTAAAGTTAATTTTCTATATTATTTATAGATTTGATTTATCAATATCTTTTTTATAGTATTGATAATATCATCATAGCTCTCTTGTATCTTTTAGTGTTTTTTTTTCTTTTTCTTCTTTTTTTCTCTCATCTTTTTTCTCTTTTTGTGTCATGTTTTTTTTTTATGATCATTGGATTATTTTTGTTTATCTCATAACCATTAATTTTTTATATATAAAACATGAATGTAAACTCTTGAGGGGATGAATTAATTTGCAGGAGAACAAGAATTTGAAATGCGCATGTGTTATGTGCGTGTATTAATCACCGATTGGGAATTATTCTTTGAACAGTGTTAGTTTGGAAACATTTTACCTCACTGTGCTAGAATTGGAAAAAACTCTCCAGTACACTCGTGATGTGTGCTTTTGCTACTGCTAGGCAGGAAGCATTTATTTCTATCTCTGCAGGGGGGGAGCTCTTTTTTTGTCTTGGCTACGATTGCATTGAATCCGATTAACTTGGAAAAGTCAGAAAAAAGGATCCAGACAGTGGAAAAGGAGGCCAACCATGACCGCACCGAATGTCACATGAACTGCACGTTGCCCTGGCGCTGAGGTGTGAAGATGTGGAATGGGCCTCCCTTTCTTCCCATTCCCCGCACTGTCAACGTTTACTTTCATTTATGGTTTTTTTATAGCAAAAATCAACTCTGTGGATCTGATCACATTAAATTAAATGATACTCATTAAAGTACTAATTTATTTACACATAATTAATATGGGATTGATACGCTGGATCCCCAATCGTGGACCGCTCCGTTCTAATACTAGTATTTATTTATTTATTTTTATTATTACACTTTGATGGTGAGGTGAGCTTGTCTGGTGCTCGGCTTGACTTCTACATTTATGGCTATCAAATAAGATATTCATTTCCGGTTCCCACCTCTAGCTACCTTGCCTACGTGCAATATCGTGGCATTTAACAAATACTGATCGATATCTCTACCCAGACACAGGGAAAAAACGACAGCCACCTTTTTATTGAAGCACATAAATATGCATTGATTAGATGATTGTGCTGTAGATATAATGCTATTATTTAATTAATCAATTAACCTGGGGTGGTCTTGGGGTGACCCCAGCGAAGCAACGCAGCGATTCTCATATTCAAAAGACAAATGGTATTGTTTATGATACATGTATAATTGGGTCTAGATATTACTATGAAGAAATGGTCCAAATTGATCCAAGAGGCTGAAAAGAGCGTTAAACCCCCTTGTTTCTCCTCGAACTAGCCCAAAACGCACAAACCTTAGAACCTCTTGATAGATGGTAACGGCTCATCTAGAGAGGGGAGATCCGAGATGGCATGTATCATAATAATATAACATGTTTTGTTGATCTTAGTGAAGGATTCCTTCTGTGTACTAAAGATAACGAAAACAACTGATTAATGGAGATATAATATATATATAACGCTAGCCGGTTATTGCTCAGCTGCCTGAATATTAACCAAATAAGAATACGGAGACAGAGAAATGAACAAGATCAAAACGTATGAGTCATATTTTGGTATGGTTTTTTCCTTAAATTAACACAGTAAATTCTTTTTTTTTTCCCTGAATAACATCATTTAAAAAAAATTAATGAAATAACATATTTTAAACTTGTCAAGCTTTTAAAATATAATATTTAAATTAATATCACGTTTTTAAAACATGATATTAATATTAATATCTTGATTGAAAATTAAAGATAAAATTTCAATTGATATCATGAAAATGCAACATCAATTAAAAGTTTCTTTTTTTTTTGTTACAGTAGAAAAAGACTAAACAATTCTAGGGAAGCTAATTCTCATGATATCTGCTAGAAGAAGCTGTTGCAAGCCTTGAGGAGGCTCATCCCAGATCATCAAACCATTGTCGCAGGAAGTTGCAAGCTTTGCCATAAAATCAGCACAAAAATTAGCCTCTCTAAATGTATGTTCGATTCTGACAGTCCAGTCTCTACGCAGTAATTCTCTAATCTCGAAAATAAGGGCCCTGTAAACCCACTTGATTAGTAGATAACAATCTAAGAGCATCCTTTGAGTCTGAGTGACAAATTATCTTGCGATATCCTCGATCCCAAGCCAGCTTCAGTCCTTTAGTAATAGCTAGTAACTCTGGAAGAAGGTTGCAAGCAACGCCTGCAAAGACAGTAAATCCAACAAGAAAATTCCTCGTACTGGCCCTAATTAAACCACCAGCTCCAATCCTACCAGGGTTACCGAGAGAGCTACCATCCACATTAATCTTTACAAAATCCCAAGGAGGCCGTTGCCACAAGATCTGGACTGTTTCTTTGGTTACCTTCATATCTTCTCCCCAAGCCATATGAGAATCAGTAGTCATTCTCCAAATATTCCTCCTCAACCAAACATCGCCTTCATAGTGGTTTTCGAAAGCAAAACAGTTTCTCTGCCTCCAGATCCACCATAAAGCT
>Ga0307515_10011330_pt1 | contig 16923 bp, 15 predicted proteins | sample 17_EM_MG_FD_194513 | JGI IMG/M metagenome (GOLD analysis project Ga0307515, IMG submission 194513) | Populus trichocarpa ectomycorrhiza microbial communities from riparian zone in the Pacific Northwest, United States - 17_EM | ecosystem: Host-associated > Plants > Roots > Unclassified | place... | reverse complement strand
TATACTTCCATTTAAAGATAGACTACTAGTATAGTATAGCTTTCTACCTATAGACGGATAGGTAAACAGAACGCTAGAACTAGAAACTGGAGTCTTACCTATAAATATATTTAAGCTACTAATAAGACAACTAGTGCGAGCTACTTCTATACGTAAAGTACGCTTATAATTTAAAGCAATATATATTATATAAGTATGCACTAATCTAGATTGCCTATAGCGTTTAACTATTTAGGTTTAATAGTATACCTAATAATTACTAGCTAAGGCCGTATAATTAGTTATAGGATCCTACTAGGAAGTTAAAGGATATCTACTGAAGAGTATAAGGATACCTCTAGGAATAGGAGGAGTAATAGAAGTATATAAAGCAGAGCCTATAAGATACCTAAGAGTAATAGAGACTTTAGTATAACTATAAGTACTAGAATAAGTATTTCGGAGTAGGCGATAAGGTTTTATTACGTTTAATAAATATTAAGACCCGTTAACTATTAAAGAAGCTTAATATAAGATACCTAGGTCCCTTTTAAGTTAAAAAACAAATTAGTAAGCTAGCCTATTATCTCTAGCTACCCCTATCTATGGCCTATATATATCTAGTGTTTTATATAAACCTACTAGAGCCATAGCATAAACTACCGCTAAAAAAGAACTTCCGTCTAGGCCCAATTAAACACCTTAAGGTAGTGGGCGAGTAGTACGAGGTTAAAGCTATACTATGCTATAAGTTTATTAAGAACAAGCTTTAATTTAAAGTTAAATAGCTAGGCTAGCCTGCTAAGGACTCTATATAGGAACTAGAGGATTACCTTAATTATTGTAAAGATATTCTAAAAGAATATTGGGACTAAGGTCCATAATCTATAAGTTATAGAAAGCGCTCTAATACTATAGTATTATCGCGACCTATAAAGAAAGCTCGCGAAAAGAGTAAATAGGTTAAATTAGATATAAAACGGATAGGCTTCGAAAACTATAGGGATAGGGCTACAGCCTAAGGCAGGATAGGTCCTTAGCCTTTTCATATATATAGCATAGAGTTAATATGGCATTTTGCTAGAATTGCATTCCTATTTATTAATCTATACTAGGAACATTATTTCTAGGGCTTCTAAGCCCTTTTTAAAAGCCTTATAAGGCCTTCCCAAGCACCTAATTAAGGTCCTTAATTACTACTATATATAAAAACGAATCCTAAAAGTCTAAACCACAAATGCCCAATCTGAAAAGCCACTACGCCTCATTATCATCAGGAGTAGGATTAGTGTCTATTAGGCTACTAAGTAATAGCTAACAAAAATAGGATCTAGATGCCTTAGTAGGTATATAAGTAGGTATAAAAACAGGGGTAGAATAATAAGGTGTAGCTAGAGTAAAGACTCTTAAACGCTTAATACTAATATTAGGTCTAAACTAATACTAATAAAGCTCTTAGGGAGTAAGCTTATAGTTAATAAAGACACGCTTAAGCCTAGAATAAATAGAGATATTAGCTGGCTAGCATAGTCCAGAACCACTAAGACCTTACTATAGCAACTATTAGTTACCTATTTGCTAGGTACCTAAAGGGTAACCTACCTAATACTGTATTATATTATACTCTTTTAAAACTTAACGCGTATACGCGAACTTCTTTTTATAGTAGACAGCGACCTTCTTCTTATTACCCCTATTCTATACCCTATCCTTAATATACTAACCTTACTCTTACATTAGGCGTTACTAGCTAGCTTACTAAAAATTATAGGCGGTATAGATAGCTATGGTATAGTCTTAAATATAACTAAGACGTTTAGTATTAGCGCTAGAATAAGATAAAGCCTAGGTAATATAGTAGTTAAAGATATTAAAGGATCGTCGCTACTTAGGCCTAGGCTATTAAAGCTTAAAGTTAGCAATAGAAATCTATTAAGAATAGAAAAACTCACCTTAACGCAACTGCCGCTCTTAGTACGTATGCATTAATTATAAGGACTAAAGGTATTAAATCTAACGCAGTGCGTCTTATTACAAGCCTCTAGAATCCTATTATCAGATTTCTAGTCTTTTAAAGACGTATAGGTAAAATCATTTAGGTAGGACTAGCACTAGTTATGGGTTAGCGGAGGTTAGGGTTCTATATATAAAGGTAGGGCTAGGATACGCTATAGAATTTGCTTAAAAGAGCAGTTAGCAGGAGAATAAAGAGGTATATTAAATTAATAATAAAAAAGATAAAAATCTTAATAATATATTAAAGATACGTCTAAATTAGACGAAGGTTAATAATAGGAAGTAAGGTATTAAGGAAAAGGATTAAGCTTAATAAGTAAAGTATCTTTATACTTCACCATCTAATACCCTTCCGGTAAATAGCCGTAACCTTACTAATATAACTCCGTTATAATAGCGCTATTTAGAAGAAAGGAAACACGCGTATAAGTTATTTAACTATCACTTTCTTATAAAAACTAACTACGCGGCCGGGGGAAGGCAATTAAGACGTTAAATTAAAGACGTATATAGGTTAAATTAGACCTAAAACAATACTATAGTATTAAAGAATAACGTTATAGACGTTCTTAACAATTGTATAATAGCTATAATTGCTATTATAAAATGTCCCTATTTGCTAGGTAGTAGAGCTACACCAAATATATAGTATAGGACTACTAGATTTAAAACCACATGCACTAAATCTTAAAAGATAAGTCTCTTTAACTAACTAATTAATACCTTAACCGCATCTAATAGCCTAAGGGTAAATGTGGGAGTAATGCGTTAGTAACGCAGGGGATTATAAGAAAAGGATTATAAGAAAGGATTATAGACTATATCTTAGTAGTTAAAGATAACAGCAAGCCAAGGCTCTGTACGTTAAATCCTATACTAAAAGGTTTTACGGAACTATACTAGAACACTAAATTGCCTATAATACTTGTAATTAATTACAGACTGGCATAAAGGCTTAAAAGCAGAGTTGTATAAAAATCCCTATATTAGCCTAGGTAGTTACTAATATACTTCTAATAGGCTTCTAATAGGTCTCCTAGCAATCCTTACATCTTTTCTCTAGTTATGTTTTTTTCTTATTAAGGTTTTTTAGGAGTTTAAAGTAGGGGTTAGATAGATAGATGATATATAGCGGCATACTAATACCTCTCTAATATCCCTCTAAACCTTTTCCGGGACGAGCCCTTATAATCTCCCTACTGTAAGGTAATAGCAATTAGGGGCCGACCGTAAGAAGGGGGGGGGCAATATAAGTGATATTATTGCGGACACCTTAGGTTGCCCTTAGGACAACCCCTAAACGCCCCTTAGATGGTTGCCGGTTACGTGCTAAAGGCATATGCCCGTAGTATATAGTCTCCACAATCCCAGAGGCCTTACCTCCTTAAGGATTTATCTCTTTTACCAATCTATCCTATTCCACAATTGTGTCCTTATAGCCCCCTGTCTATAAGATCCCCTTATAATATCTTATATAATAGGCTAGATAAAGAATAAGTGCAATAGCGTAAAGGGGCGAGTTATCTGTTTTATGGTAATATCTATTAAAGGTATTCTAAGCATTTCTAATGCGTTTAGAGAACTCTTTATTAGATATATACTCCTTCTATTATATAATATTAGCTAAATTAAAAAATTAAAAGGGGAGATAAACTAACCTAGGATTTATTAAGGTGCTTAATTATAATATCTATTATAAAAAGTATATTCTTAAGCGTTGCTTTATATCCCTAGCATTTTAGGGTTGCCTAGTAAAATATCTAAAGAAAACTTTTTATTATATAAAGCGCCTCCTAGTCCTTTAAACTAAGATAGTCCTTTTTAAGTGTATTAAGGTTACGCTTAGTATATATATTATAGGCAGACTCTTTCTAAATTGCTATACTAAGTATAAAATACTAGCTATTCTATCTTATATAATTATTAAGCGGAATTCTTCTCCCTATAAGACTTTTAAACTCCCTTATATAACTAACTAAGCTATAGGTATATATAGTAATATTATAAAGCTTTCTAAGTGCGCCAAGTTTCTAAAATATATTACTTTTCTCTTTCTCTTCTTTTAGATCTAACTCTTTCCTTTTTACCTTATCTTTTTATATAACTTAATATTATTAAGACTAATTAAGTTTTTAAAGAGGAAAGCCTATACGGTAAGGTTAAGAATATAACCTTAATAGCGGATCCGTTAGTAAACGGGATTCTATTTAATCCGTTCTTCCTAGAGAAGCTAGTTACTTATCGTATAATAGAGCTTATTATTTACAGTATAGTTATTAAATATAATAATACCTAGCTTTTACGTAATTCTATAGTCCTTAAGTACTAAAAGGAGAGTATTTTATTACTTGTCTTTACTATAAAAGGCTACCGTATAAAGGCCAAGAAGAGCACTTATAAGCTTTTCCTGGCTATTAATAAAATAGCCGCAAATCGCGAGGAGAAGGTAATTATTTAGAGAGGTTTAGATATTAACAGAGAGATAAATACTTATTAGTGCGGACTATAGCCTCTTTTATATAATATCCTTTTGTAATAGCTATAAGTTATAGATCTTTTTACTAACTGCTAAGTGGGCTATAGTTATATAGCTATCCACTTTAGGATTAATTAACTATAAAAGAATATAAAACTCTAGCCACTTAACTATCTAAAATAGTAGGTTTTATATAACAATTAATATAATAAGGGCCTTATTAATAACTTCCTTATTTAGGACCGTTTAGAGTACTTCTAAATCTAGCTCTTCTGTCTTATTTTAAGATAACGCTTTAAGGTAAAGGTCTTTTAATTAATCCTATATTGCTTCTTTCGTATAACTAGTTTTAGGCTTAACTATAATGCTATACTTTAACGCTAAGTAGTTTCGGAACTTAGAAGTTAACTATATAGCGTATAACTCTATATAGTGTTTATAATAGAATAAAAGACAGGCTTTTTTATTTTATATGGGCTTATTACTGCCTAGTAGACGGGTATACTCCTATATTAAAAGAGCTAAGCAACCTCTTATATTTTTTAATTTAGAGGTATTAATAGATTTAAGAGCTTCTGATTTTACTTCTAAAGCCATATTTTATACGGTAATGGGGGGAGGAGGGCGACTGAAAATTTATTTGGGGTATGCCAAGACTTATCGCGATAAGATTTATCCAAAACAACCCTGGGTAACCGAGCACTGCACAAGACCAGCATAGACCAGCATAGACCAGCCTCCTTTGCAGCGGTCTCAACCAATTCCGCGAGGCGGACATGTGCCGGCGAGTAATGCTTCCCTACCATGTGACACCAGCTACAGCATCCAGCATCACGCTTGACCGGCTCCGAAGAAGAGATTTCTGAGAGTTTCAATTTTTTTTTAAAAAAAATGAATACATGTACGAGTACAATGCAACCCATTCCGTAATGTCTGTTTTAAGTAACCTAGTCATCCCGTCCCGACCGTACCCCCAACACCCCTCCCACTCCCATTCCCAACTCCCGCCCTTTTCTCCTAATCCCAATCCCAGAAAATCCCAAAACACCGTTATAGCCCCTTCCCCCTACAGCACACTCGGCCTCATCTTACTATTCAGAATCTCACTCGGCACCAAACTCCTCACACTCATCCTAACCTCCGTCCCCGGATGCTGCCGAAACACCGTCGCCTCCGTCGCACTGCTATCATGCCGCTGCAGCCGTGCCGCCGCCCGGCCGCCCGGCACGCCGCCCGGCACGCCGAGCAACGACGCATTAGGCGGCAGGTCCGGGACCTCAGGCACGCCGTCCTCTGCCCCCATCCCCACGCCCACGCCCACGCCCACGCCCACGCCCGCATTCCCATCCCCATCCGACAGATTCGACCCCCGCCGCGGCCGCGCCGTCTCCCGCAGCCGCTGCTCCTCGACCCGCGCCGCCTGCTGCGAGACCCACGAGTCGATGGTGCGGAAGCGCGCTAGCGACGACCGCGCCGTCGCGACGCTCTCGCGGCCCGCCGCCATCGGCAGCGCAGCAGCAGCAGTCGTCGTCGTCGTCGTCGTCGCCGTCGCCACCCTGTTCGGACTCGGGTTCAGATTCGCGTTCGACGCGCGCGCCGGTGTCTGCGGCGCCTGGCTGTTCGTCCAGCTGAAGCGGCTGACGAGCGGGCCACCGAAACCGACGCCGGGGCCCGGCGGCGGGGCGGGCGTCGAGGAGGTGCGGCGGCTGCCGAGGAATTTGCGGAAGGTTGGGGGAGGGGGTTGTGGGTCTTGCGGCTCGGGGGCCTGGTACGGGTACTGCAGGTCTGAGGAGACGGTTAGGGAGCGGGTGCGGGTTGTGGAGGCGCTGCGGCGGGTGGTTTGGAGGGGCAGAACCAGAGAGGAGCGCGCTGTGCTGGGTTTGCGGGCGTGGGAGGCTGAGCGCGTTGGGCGTGGGGGGGAGTCGAGGAGGAAGCTGCGGGGACCGTCGTCCTCAGGGGTTTGGCTGGAGGATGGTGGGTTAGTTGGTTGTTTCGTGGGGGTTGTTTCGGTGAGATTGGGCGGGTTTTGGGAGGTGAAGGACGGCTTTGATAATATCGAAACTGGAAGGTTGGTGGGATGAGGTAGATTAGGCTTCACAAAGGTGTTGTGAAACCACATCGTTTACCAAAATAGACAAAGAAAGTAAAATATAGAAACTCTAGATTTGCATGCATTACAATTAAATGGTAAGGAGGATGTAAGGACATACCTTGGACTCTGTGACAGAGGTATCAGCGTTCTCTGAGAATCCGATGCAGCTCGAGCCATTACTATTCGTGGAGGTGTAGTCGGCAATGCCTTCATGGACCCGTATTCGAAAGGCTCTTTATGATCCAAAGTGTAGGCTGGTGTTGTCCAATTGCGGCTTGGAGGAGTAGCCGGTTGGCGTTGATACTTTGAGGGTTTCATGCGCTTTATTACTTCTGCGAAGGTTATGCCTCGTTTCCGCATTGTGTAGATGCCGCAGATGACCATTACAACGATGATAGTAGCGCCTAGTGAACATTAGGCAAATTCCGATTCATATATCATGCAGGAGATAGCGTACCGATTGATCCCGCAGCAATCAATAGATGCTCGGTGGTCTGAGAAATGCCTCCACTGTGATGCGGTGACGGGACCGTGACGACGACCGTCTCCGTAGGGTAATTTGCTTCTCCAAGAGAAGCTACTGAAGTTGCTGTTGATGTAGGAGAGAGCGTCATGGTCGTGATCACCCGTATCTGGTATGGATGAGTGTACATCTCAAAAAAATGGAAAGAATTAGACTAACATCGGACGAATACTCTGCAGACTCATCATACTCTTTCTGTTCCTTTGAAATGAAGCTCCCTTGCGGGGCAGCTGTGGTTATTGGCGTCGGAGTTGTGGTTATTGTTGTTCCAACTTCGCCGCAGTCCGACGACTCGTAACCGGACTCCGGGTCAGCACCAGTCAACGCAGAGGCATCTCTTTTAACAGCATTTCCAGCCCAATTGTCTCTTCCGCGACGTCTGGCTCTGGGCATTGTCCTGTGCGAAGCTGGGGCTAAGCTTTTCCTCTTCTTTTTCTTTCTTTTGTTTTGTTTTGGAAAGCTTCGGACCTTCGGTCAAGCTTCTCGCGGTTTAATCGCCCGCCCGAACAACATCTGAACGCGCGGGAAGAGACGGTATGAAATCAAGATGTGATTACAGTCCGGAGCTAGCCAGACTAGTATGGATAGGAATAAGAGAGGTATCGGTATATAGGTTGGTAAGATGTAAAGTTATAGTATTAGGCAAACAGCAGACCGGCTGCAGGAGAAGAGGAAGGGACAGCAGGGCCTTGGAGTGCAGTTTCGCTGGGCTCTGTTTGGGGAGAATCATGGGATAGTGATGGGGAGCAGAGCGGCATATGAGTGAGCGCATTGAACGCACAAGCCATGAGTCGACGATGATCCCATCTGGGTTTGAAGAGATGGGGTCAATATACGACATGCATTCAGGCGCACCAACAGGGCTCTATTATTTGCAAGCAGGCCAACACCCAAAGTCACTGCAAGAGAGAAGCTCATTTACCAGCAAAGCCGACTCCAGTCAGTGCGTAAGCTGGATTGAGCAAGGTCTCAGGTGGGTATGAGGGGAGCATGATGCACGGCTGGTGCGTCGCTTCGTCTGAAGATCGCCCCTGGCGAGAGTATCACTTTGTCTCGGGCAGTAGCTAGCATGTTTCGAGATGGGCGCACAGGACAGTCCGCCAATACCGATTAGGTGGGGATGATCAAGCTCCGTGACTTTTTGGAGCGAGTAGGAGTGGTGGGAGTTTAGGAGGCAATTATTGTATATACCCGTATATTTATACTCGTATACGTGCATATATTTGTATACCGTTGTACCTCTGTCTACTTGTAAGTATTTTTAATTGGCTTTGACGCGTCGGCAGTGTGACGCCAGTTCGCCAATTCGCATCTCGCATCTCGCATTCGTTTCCAGCCTCTGCGAGCCCGGTAGAGTGCCCATGGTGCCCTTCGGTGTAATGCAAGGCCCAGCCCGGTAGAGTGCTTGTCTTCCGTGTCCCTTTTAACCATCGGAACCTGGCCATGTTCGCTCTGATTCGGAGGCTGTCGCACGGAAAAATCGGACCTGTGGCGGCCAGTTGTCATCAGGCCCGTCAGCGTGTGGCGGGCCTACGAGTTTTCACCGTCGAGGCGAACGGTGAAGGTCTCGGCCAGCCTTATGAGGTAAGTCGTAGACGGTCAAAGAATTTCTTTGACGCAAGGTGAGCACAGCAATGGCCCCTGAATGTCGTGACTGGTACCTCTCCAGCACTCATTCTCTACCCAGGAATGTGATGGTGTTTGAGGAAATCATTTGCCCGTATTTATCAATCATGGGGCTGAGTTCAGCTGGCGCGCTCCGCCGCAATTCTTAACGCTTGGTCAGTCATCAGGTGGGGTAGTGAGATGGTATAAATCACCGTGACTTTGCCATCACCAGAACATCACAACCTCAATTCCTATTCAATCACTTCGTCTCCTTTGTCCCTTCTCTGACCGTTTCCATCCTCACAACTGCCAAGATACTTCCACCGTCGACCTCGAACTCGTAGCTTGACCAACTCGGAAACTCCGCTTCCCTAAAACCCCGTTTCACCCCCATTCTCAACCCCACAATGTCTGACCCCTACAATCAATACAACCAATATCCCCAGAACCAGTACGGTTCTCCCGCACCTGGCCAGGGTTATGCTCCACCTCAAGGTGGATACCATGATCCTAACGCCTATCCGCCGCAGCATCAGCAATACCCCCCGCAACAGGCCGGCTACCCTCCTCAGCAAGGCTACCAGGACCCGTACGCCCAGCAGCAAGCTAGCTACGGCCCACCAGCTCAAGGCGGCTTCCAGCACGGCCAAACCCCGACTCCAGTACCATATCACGATCCTAACGCTCAGGGTCAACGGTAAGTATTCCGTCGCAGCCGAGGATACGAGACCGGTCCATCTAACACATTTATCACCTTAGTGATTATCAACAATACCCTTCTGCACCACCAGCGAATCAATTTCCGCAGCAGGGACCATATCATCACGATCAAGCTCCCTACGACCCTAACAATCCCAACCCATACGGCCAAGCTCCTCCAGCCGGCGGCTATGGCGCCACAGACCCTAATGCGCAAGCAGAAGGCGACCGTGGTTTGATGGGTGCGTTGGGAGGAGGTGCTGCTGGCTACTTTGGCGGCAACAAGCTGGGAGGGCACGGCATCATAGGAGCCCTTACAGGTGCAGTGCTAGGAAGTAAGTTGGAGGACAAACACAAGGCCCACAAGCACTCGGGCCAGGGTGGCAACCACGGAGGGTACTAATTTCGATCAACGATTGTGAAATGAATTGACGAGTGTTTTCTGAAATTTGGCTACTTCGGCGTTCCACGGTAGGATCTTTTTTTTTTTGCTGTAGTATCGGATGGTCCGGGTTGCGAAGAGGCCTGCAACCAGCAACACCAAATGTTAGTTTATGAAATCGAGACCTTCTGGAGAGTTGTCTGCGCTCTATATGCACCAGTAACTATGTAAACAAAACCCCATCAATTCGGTCATCTCAAACCTTCCAAAAATGAGTACTCCAATTAGTTCTCCAGCCCACAGCCGCTCCCCACAATCCCCGCTCATAATCATCGCTAGGTACCTCATCTCCGACCTCATATCCCCAAGACCCACTCCCAAGCGAAGATCGAACATGTCGCGCAGCCAGCACCTCCCCTTGCCCGCCCGCGCAATTCTCCGCTGACAACACAGCCCAAGCCCACCAGACGCGAAACGGAACAAACCCACCGTCCCGCACCACCACCCTACCGCGCCCCGATACTGAGGCCTCACCAACAGCACCGCCAGCAAAACCCAAGTACCTGCTCTCCTTCACCAGCAGTCCAAAGCGGGTCGCACCAACTCCCGCACCAAGCTCGCCGCCGCCGCTCGGCGCCACGCATCCCCTCCGCGATCCCTCTTATCCCGCCCATCCCGGTCGTCCACCGTGTCTGAGACGGGGACGACTGGAGTTCGTCGGTCGCCTCGCCAATCAGCATCGTCGACGAAACGGCCCTTCCCGCTCTCTGATCTGCGTCGCACCTTGCTAGCTGACACAGCCCTTCGTCGTCGTCGTCGTCGTCGTCGCCGCCAAGACGCCAAGTGGCGCGGCCGTTTCGGGTGGCGCAGCAGGGCGGCGTCAATCACACGCAGCGGCTGCAATGACGAGGCTGATGGCGTTGACGGGTTTTGGCTGGGTGGGGCTTGGCTGGGCGGGGCTTGGCTGATGCGAGAATGGAGGCGGCGGCGGGTTCTGGGAGTTACGGTTGGTTGTAAGGAATGCGCGGTGGAGTGTTGTTGTTTGAATTTAACATTGTTTTTTTAGCAAAGGCCTCTGTCTGTCTGTCTCTGCGATTAGGGGTCTCGTTGCGGGTCAGCTTCGAGGCAAAACACCAGCTTTGGTCCTCGAGATGGCTGGGCGGCTGGATTGCTGAGAAAGCCGTGAGGGCTAGAATTTCGGGACTCTGGGTAAGGGCCGCGTAGTTGACGAGCTGTCCTACTCGGATTTCCCGGGTTTTATTCAGCATGTCGGGCCTTTCTGGATCTGGATAGAGGGAGGCAGAACCTACTTCATTTCTTTCCCCCTGGCGCCATTTGGGCCGGTTTGCTAATAAATAGTAGGCATGATATCAAATTCCGTCTCAAGTCTATCGGACTAGGTTTCTAGGTTGGTTCAAATCATTTAGGACCAGTAACGCAGGACTTCCGGCAAGAAATATAAAGTCTTATTTCACTGATTAGGCTAGTAGTCGAGCTTGGCACGCCGCTATAGGGAATAACAAGCCAACTATCGCACTGCTATTACCACCAGACCTATAAGAGCTATATAACACCGCTTCATCAGGTATACTTGTTCACCTCGCCATCGATAGCCTGGTTCATTGCACCGTCAAACGCACTCGGCACACCCTCCTTCGTCGCGAATTGATCAACCTCTACCGCACACCGTCAGTCGGAAACCGCAAACCGGGCAACGGGCTCGCACCCGCGTGTGCGCCCCACTCACCTTGGATGATGAACCCGTCCTCCGCCGTCTTCTCGATCCCACCCATCATCCCCCCGCTGCTCTGGCTCTGGTTCCCCTGCTGCTGCTGCTGCTGCTGCTGCTGCTGCTGCTGTTGCTGGTTCCCGCCGTATCCGCCCTGCTGGTTGTCGCCGTAGCCTCCGGCTTGCTTGTTGTCGCTGTGCTGGTCGCGTGTCTGCGCGCCGCCGCCGGACTGGTTGCCGTGGCTGTCGGAGCTCTGGTCATCGCCTTGGTTGCCGTAGCTGCCCCCGCTTTGCTGGTTCCCGCCGCCGTAGCCTCCGCTTTGCTGGTTCTGGTTCCCGCCTTGCTCGAAATTGGAGGCGAGGTTCTTGGCTTCGGAGAAGAAGTTCGACATGCTTGCTGTGAGGCTGTGGTGCTGTGGTCTTACTCAGGAAATGGGCGTGGGAGGTTTGGTGGAGAGTGGCGATTGGATTGGGTGAATTGGATGAATTAGGTGAATTGAGTGGATTGAGTTTACTTGAATTGCTTGAATTTTCTGAACATATGTCTGATATAAACCACACCTCCAGATCGACGCCCTCAAACCAGTCCCTCGCCCAGCAGCGCAATGACGTCTTTAAGCTCCCTCTTCCCCTTTAAACAGGCTCTCAGCTCTCTCTCTACCCACTATTCAATCGCGCACCACCCAGGCTTAGGTGGCGAGGGGTCTAGAGCTCATCGCTCGGCACCGCCGGCGGTCTCAGCTGCTCGCAATGCGTGGAAATCAAGATTCAGATCCAGTTCCACCAATCGCCGCACCGCTAGACCACATTACGCCTGCTGGTGGCTTTAGACGGGGCGGTCGTCATGTGGAACGGACCCTTTGCCCTGTTCTTTCCTTTTAAACGCACAGAGGATACGGCAGATAAGCCACGGGCGCCGGAGCAGCGTCGACGCCGCATTGCCTGCAGTCTCCGAGTTGCGTCACGGCGTCACAGTTTCTTGGTCGATATCCTGGTTTTGGGGCTATGAAGGGGAAGCCCGGGCGCTCTTAGTAACGGCTCGCGTATTTGCTTGATGTTGCTTAGCGAAGCTTAGCCGCGCGACCCGGGTCACGGTGGCCAGTCCTGCTTGGCCGGGGCGAGGGCACTGGGACGTGGTCTGCGACCCCGTGGTCCCCGCCATGCGCCCGGTTGGGATGTATTGGACTGTATCTGACGGTGAGGTGAGTTTTGGAGCTTCGGAGGACGGCTTCTGTGACGGAGACTCGGATGCGCGAACGGCTAGCAGAGACAGGTTATGCCCTGTCTCATCTAGAACACCGTTAGCATCGGTGGACCCATTTTGGGGAGCCTTCGTCGAGAAGGAAAAAGTAAATCGTGGCAGCTGAGACCCTCTTCAGCTCTCCCCATTCCCCCCGAAGCTCGCAGCCGAAGCTGCACCTGACTGAAGATTTGGCTGTCGAGCGCGAAACGGTATCATTTAGAAAGAATTTCAGATGAAGCAGCCAAGCATATCCAAGGATCTGGGGATAGTCGTGTGTTTTCCAAATGTTTTCAAGAAGCACTTTTACAACATTGATGAGTGGAATTGCTCGCTTTTTCCAACACATAAGGTTCTTACGATGTACAAATGCCTGCATTGGAACGCATAATATCGGGTGACTGGACGGCCCCGGTTCACACAGTCCCGTGCAGGCCGCGAATGCCAACCTCAACAAAACTAAATAGGTATAAAATTCAAGGGGCCATATTCAGAGCAAATAATAGTAGTAACCTAAATTCTAATAGCCGTGTTTACTCAATTGCGCAATATGGTGGAGAGCTTGTATTTCTAGAGATTAAATGGAGCATTCGCTCTTAATTAGAGTGTAGGCCTAAGCCAGAATTTTTACGGTATTGTATAAAAATATTAAAGGCTAGTCGAGGATTACAGTGGCCTGGACCTTACTTTCACATCTGATAGGTTACCTGTAATATCTATCACGTATGGGAAGGGGGTATATCTGACTCATAAGGCGGGAAATCTGTACCCTTTAGGCCTTTAGATCCACTTTCTATTGAAGTTTTTACTGCTTATTCACCCTACACGTGACTCGATATAACAATACCATCGGTATTACGATACATTTGTCGCCAAAACCCCTATCGTACTAAGGAGTTTTGCCTGTAGCTTCGGTCTGTTCATTCATAAAGCTCCGCTGATGATTCAATACAATTACAAACGTTTATTGATGTGTAGAAAGCAAGCAGCTTCTTATCTAAATTTATCAATCGACAGACTGAAGCACGCTCACGAGTCTATCAGTGGTATCTCCTAATAAGCCATGGAACCCTCAAAACGCCACGCCTGAAGCATAAATCATAATCCATTACTTCGTCATTCTTCATCAGCTTCCTTCTGTCGGATTTGTTCTTCTAATCGCTTCCGTTCTGCTTGTTTTAGCCGCATGAGAGTTACTTCTTCGAAGCTCGGGCTCTGGGGTGAAAAAGAGAAGGACGGTGTGCCTAGGCCTCCGCTTCCATTCTTGTATACTCCAGGAAATGAAGCGCGGAAAGACTTCGGAGTAGACGCAGGGGTTGATGGTGCTGAGTATTCCATCGTAGCAGCGGCTGGCGATGCGATATCCGGCTCCTTGTTTGCCCAGAACACAGATTCCAAGAATTTGAACGTCCGTCCGGCGTCCTCTACAGCTGCGTGGGCAGACACAATGGACCTGAATACGACGAAACCAGTAGCCACCACTTTTTTATGCTTTTCACCTCCAATTCGCATCTTCTTGTCTCTCATCACTAAGCCACTATCGATTTGGCCAAATTTTGAGAACATTTCAATTAACCTCTCCTTATCCAATGACGCCCCATCGCCTTCCCGCACCCAGCGCGCCTTGACTGTTCGATCGATCTCTGGCACCTCAGAGGGGACCACCGAAGCAGGCACAGACTCTAGCTCCTCTTCCATGAACGAAGCTTCCTCTTGCTTCTCCCGACTCAGCTGTTCCTCCCTCTCCCTCCTCCTCCTCTTCCCATCCTCAGCCAGTCTCCTAATCTCCCTCTCCAGCTTCTCCTCTGCATCAAGCTCTTCTCCTCTCTTCCGCTTAAATCCTTTCTCCCGATTCTCCAAATCCTCCTTCATCTGCTTCCGCTTGCCCTCGAACAGCGACTGCTGAGCTTCCTTCGCTCGCCGCGCCGCCCGCGCCTTGTCATATGCGGCTTTCGCTTCCGGGTCCAGCAGAACATCGCGTGCGATTGCCAGGAGATGGAACTTCTCGATCACATCAAGTTTCCCAGGGTTCTTATCGGGGTGGTATTGCAGACTGGTTTTGCGGTATGCGCGCTTGATGTCGGCTTCGCTAGTTTCAAATTCCACGCCGAGGAGCACGTAGAAGTCGTGCGAGCTTGTCGCGTGTTTTTTGAGGTCTTCGGAAGACATGGTTGAGTGGGGAAGAGGGGTACAGCGGAGCGCCCTGAGGCCCAGCAAATAAAGTTACTATTCCAGAAGGTCTCTAGATAACACAGCTAATGCAGGTTCCCGAACTGTGTATGAGGGTGGTGGGATGTTTGAGGGCAACAGAATCCGGGAAATTTGGTCAGAGGCAACAAGGCTTACCTCAGCAACCTCAGACCGTAGAATCAATTAGCGGACTTACGTATATCCGCAAGCGGATATCGCTAACCATTTTTGTCAAAATGGCTGAGAGACTTTCCCAACGTTTCTTAAGCGATGCAACTTATTCTGTATATAGAGCAGTTACCTTTTTTAACAAAATTAATCTACACCCCTATAACAGCTATTATCTTAGAAATACTATTAAATTAATCTATAGAAGCAGCTCTATAATCGATAAACTTTTGGGCCTTATATATGCGCCCATTATAATATTACAGCTAAATCTTGCCGCGTCGTCTAAATTTGTGTAGGATTTGTATGGGAGCTATATATAATTTTCAACGAAATTGTTAAAGCCACCCATATAAGGTCTAGGGCTATATATAGGCTTAAAATAATCGCAAGAGCTAGATCTATTAACGATGGATTTTTGGCTCCTATCCCTTGACACGTCAACTTGGGCACCCGTGTTATCGATAAGAACCTACCAATCAGATCAATAGAATTTAATGCCCGTGCTCAGGAATATGAAGCTTTTGATTTCATAGCAAATTGATATATAGGCTTATTCTTTGGAGTTGAGTCGCTCGATATGAGGTCTCTAGCATTCGTCCTTCCTGCAGAACGGTATTTTACATATATTGCAGCCAAAATGAGTCCTTAAAGGACGCTGTCGCCTCTACCACTCCTTACTATCGCGAGGTTTCCTTATAGTATTTTGCGATAGCTCTAACGGAGCCTTCCTATTGCCTATATACTCTATTTAAGTATGTTTACTAGCCTCTGTATAAGCTAAACAGTAGACGTATTAATTAAATAGCTTGACTAGCTCGTGCTGCGCCGTAGGAACCCATATTATATCGTTTGTAGAACGTTAAAAAGCGTGTTTTTAAGTGCGAGCTTTCCGCTTGCGAATTAAGCGTTTAAATAGGGCATTATAGAGGTTAATTCGGAACTGTTTGTAGCTATCTTAACGGCCTCTATAGTAGTTGGTAGGTTAGTAGGAGAATAATAGAAGGCAATTCCTAATAACTGTATTAAATAGAGAGTGCTATAGAGGCTTCTAAGTCTATCTATAGATCCTCTGCGTTATAAAATACGAGCGCAATTAGTCCGTAATATCCACGCCGCATATATAGCAATTGTACTAGAATATAAAGGTCGGAATAGGCAATATCTTCTTAATATTATTACTAAAGACCTTCCAAGTCCGTCCGGCGCCGCTAGCGGTAAGGGGAGGACGTCTTTATATAGTAATCTTTATATAGCAACCTGGCGATGTATAACGTTATTAGACTTTAAGCCTTATAGTTAAGGTAATTAACTTACTATCATTAACAGTACTTATAAAAAGTACTACATTAGCGTCTTTCTAAGCAAACTCTATCACTTAGCCGTCTTTAGAAAGCGCTCTATATAATTCTCCCTATAGTATTTAAGCCGAGTGGGTTAATTTAAGCTCTGCAAGCGTCTGGTTAATTTACTTAGTAGGCACCTTCTTCTTCGTCTTTCCTTATATAGTTATAACTACCTTAATATCGCCTTTAAGGTCCCCCTGCTCTTTACACTTTATTTTAGTTATTTAAATAGTTCTAGCGCCCCTAATACTAAGGTCTTATAGTTTTATAAGAAGCTTAACGCTTATAAATAGGTTATTAAGCTATACAATGTGCTTTCTAAGTGGGTAGAGGCGTTTCTTTATATTGGTATCTTTTTAAAGGAGTATATTAAGGACTACTGCCTACGTCTTTAAAAAGCCTTTATTGTTAATAAAGGATATATCTAAATCAACTAGACCTTTTCTATTACCTTTAGTATGCCATATAAAGTCTAA
>Ga0307515_10011329_pt1 | contig 16926 bp, 14 predicted proteins | sample 17_EM_MG_FD_194513 | JGI IMG/M metagenome (GOLD analysis project Ga0307515, IMG submission 194513) | Populus trichocarpa ectomycorrhiza microbial communities from riparian zone in the Pacific Northwest, United States - 17_EM | ecosystem: Host-associated > Plants > Roots > Unclassified | place... | reverse complement strand
CCTCATTCTTTTCTTACAATCGGTGCACGGACTACCAATCGACAGAAACTTAGTCGGAATATAGACTCTGACCGCTCCAGATTCAACAGTGTGGGGTTTAGCACTATTGCAGGCTTGCTAATGCTTAGCCACTTCAATTATACTTATAATTAACTAGGATGCAAGACCGCAAGCAAAAACGTTCAACTACAATTTATAGACCCCACCCTCAAGAATCAAATATATCGTACACAGCGGAAGACCTGTCCACTTCTCAAGAACCTAGAAAGACAAGCGCAAGACAAGTACTCCTTAAAACACCATGAAAAGCTCTTTAGATTAGATGAGCGCTTACACCTAAAAGGGGTAAAGCTTCTAATTTTTCCACCAAACACTCAGAGCCTGGGATCGTCTCGCAGGTGGGCTTTAAAGCCCGGGTTGATCACAGCCAGAGAAGGCTGTTAGGCCCGTAAACTTCTTAATGGCGTCTTCCTGACAGTCCCTTGGCGCGGCACCTTCACTGGTAGAATCTATTACGGTTTTAATTATCATGGTAACAGCAAACTCATCCTTCCCCAAATTTTCGCCAATGTATTCTTTTAGGTTGTCAGCGAAACAGGCATCTTCGACCTCCTTCTTAAACGCATCAACGTGATCATCGGCTTCAGGGAGTCCTGTGATTTGAACACTAACGGTGCGGATCATATCTGGAGCTAGCACGATCGTTGAATCGAGCGAGTAATCGATTATACAGCTAGCAACGATTTGAGTGTCGGCTCGAGGTAAGATGGATTCGATGGCTTTCGCTCCTATGTCCCCAATGAGGTCTCTCGGAGGAAACATCCCGCCTATGTCATTTAGACCCGCACTGGTGAAGGCAAGAAGATGAGTGAGAAGAAGAAGCAACAATGTTTGCGTGTAATGCATTGTAACGCTAGTTAGGGTAACACAGATTTGGAGGTCGGAAGACTGTGGATCGCTAGAATGGAAAAGACCAAGATTGAGGTTGTGGAGGGTATTGTGATTTAAAAAAAAGGACGTTGGCCCAGACAGAACTGGCGGACGTATTTGCTGACCCTTAAATATTTTCACAAAGAGTGAAGACTGAGTGTTGCCTGAACCGCCCTGAGTTGTTGGCGGCGTAGTCTGGTTGACGTGGGGCGGGGTCGCACGAAGGAGCGACTGTGCCGCCGGCGCGCTTACAGCAAAGCTGTCGTCCATACTATTGGTGCGTTCTGTAAATATGGATTCTATCAACCTGAGAGAACGTCTTATTTGTGGGCCGTGAAGTCCAACATTAGCAGGATGGATACTCATTGGTGCTCGTGGATGATACATCTACATCCTACAAAAACTAGACCCTACTGTCGCCTAACTGCGCCCTCTTCATGTGCAGAACACGTCCAATATCACTAAGACAAATGTTCACGACGTGCCGCTTCATTTCAGTATTTTTTCATCCTCTCTGATTCCTAATTCTCGGTGTTCCCCTGAAAAAAACTTATTAACGCGATGCACAGCATCATTTAATAGCATGCTGCCGTCTTCTAATCGTGGCATTGTAATAGGAGTGTCTAGTATAACAAGTTCTTTCGGTATTCATATAGCTCCAGTTGCAAAATTTATTTCGCCTAACAAGCCTTCCAACATCTGATCGCGAGGCTTATCATTGTAACATGAAAGCGGTATTCTCATATCTGTTCTTTCGTATGATTCATACGTGATCGTTAGTGACGCGCCACCCCTGAATACACTTGAAAGCTGTTGTTTCATGTTCAAGCGCCGTTCATGAAAAACAGGCAACAAACATTGTCCACTTACATCAACAGTATATTTCATGTTGACTCTGTGTCCATCTTAAGTTTGTAAAGGACAGATAACTGTCTTTAGACGTGTCAGGATGCTTTTTTTAGAAAGAAGAAACCGTATTCAAACAGATCCTTAGCTAGTGAATATAAAGAAGAAGTGAAAAGACATATAAGATCATAATCCATCTCGTACAACTAATTGTCTGATTCCCACTCATACTCACACGTGTTAATATACCTACTCTTACCCAACATCTATTGCTATATTGCCTTTACCACATTGAATTTTGTTTCCAGCCTATATTACACCCTATCTCAAGCATTATGCCTTACCGGCGAACAAATTTTCCATCAGCGCACTTCTTGGGCTATCTACTTCCACTTCTCATAAGCACATTGCTCTTATGGTTCATAGATTCTGTTACGGGGAAAGCAATCCCTCTTCCTTTTCCATTCCCAGCAGATAACCCTCCTCCGGATACATCATACAACCCTCCACCACCAGAAGGCGCTTTGCCTATCCCAGCCGACCCAGTAAAAGATATTAACAAAGACTGGTTCCTTTCATATCTAACAAAAAATCAACCGGAAAACAACTGTGTATTCTATTGCCGTATAACCCGTGCAGCTAGGGAGTGGGTGAAAGAAAACCCACCATTAAGGACAATCTGGGAAACGTATCCTGCGAAATTCTTTGAGACAACTGAGGAACCTAGGAAGTTCTTCTATAGTGCGGACCTCCAAGCGGGAACCAAAATCAAGCCAGTGTATCAGAACAGGAACAGATATGCCGCGATGTCATCAGAAGCCTATGCGGAAAGATGTCTGGGAACAACAGTCCACCTGCTTCTTGACGAGGACATAGGCGTTCCGGAGCAGTGCATCTGGAATTCGGAGGAAAAGGTGGCGCTCCTACGAGAACCGAATCCGATCCAGAAGGTCATAGAGATCACATTTAAGGCGGGCACATTCACAGAAAAGTCAAGAAGGGAGTATGCGCTCGCGGAAGACGAACCGGCATCTCCTTCTTCAAGTCCGACTGGCGAACCGTGGTGCCAATCCTAGCCCGAATGGGGAAAGGGATCTCTCTTGCTTGGCATCTTTTTCAAGTACGATCTCTACAACTATTCCGCCAGGCCTGACGTCTATGTTATCAAGTGCCACACCTATAAGCACTCCCCAAATCTCCTACTGTTGACCTGAATCGGATTTCGTTACTACCGTCTTACTACTGTCTTACTACTGTCTTTAATGCCTAGTACTCTATGTCTTACCATCCAGTTCCTATTACCTATTTTGTTTCGGTTGCCAATTATATGTCTCTGTTGCCTGCACCAACCTCATCTATATAGAGAGCTTCTAGAGCCAGATTCAATTGACAGAGTTCTCATTCCTGATCGCCCGTTCAACGCCTACACTTATACGGATTTTTTTGATCACGATGTTATCGCATGCGAGTCTGTTTCTTTGGGCAATTACGGCGGCTTTACGGAGACCATCTGCGCAGGCAGTTCAGTAACGCTCACTTTTGCCCCATCAGCTACCGTGCAAGTCGGCAAAAAACAGCAAAACGTTGGGACTTTAAACGGAACTGCTTTATACACCTCTATATCCAGCGCTCTCAACAAAATCTGTCCTACTGCCACGGGGAACTGGGCGTCATGTTCCACGACTACGGTGGCGATCAAACAAATCGTCTACATAGAAGGAGATGGCACCCGCGGGGAAGACGGCGAGCTTGTTGTCAGCGTGCAAAGCAGCTCATACGACGATACGAAACTCCGCGATGCTATGATTAAATCCGCTGCCCTCACGGCACAAACTTCAGCCAACAGCACAAACTGTTACCAGACGAAATATATTTTATGCGAGAAAGGCGAGTGTGGAGAGGAGAAGATAACTTTGTGCAACGCCGCCGGTTTCGCCGGCGTGCAGTACTACGATGGGGCGCCAGTCGCCGCGACAATGTGGCTCGATGCGCTTTGGGAATTCGGGGTTTATTCAGGGGGGGTCTTTGACTGCGAAGTCATCACCGAGACTCTCGACGCATTTCTTGTAGAAGTCGCCCCTGAATTTGTGGTGGAAGATGTGGCGCTCGGTGAAGACCTTCAGGCTGGATGCCAGGACGCAATGGGCAATTGAAGGCCTGACATAAAAGGCCAAGTGTGCGGATTGGAGGGGGTAATAGTCTGGAGTCAAACAGTTTGCTTGTTTGTCTTGCGCTTGTCTTGCTTGTTTGCTTGTGATTGAGTACTTCTGCGAGTCTGGGTCTGTTTGTCAGTTTGTCTTGCATTCCTTTGCCTACATAGATTGTCTTGGAGGCAGCTGTCCGTGCTATGTCTGATACGGACCATATCTTTACGGAACTGTACTGTGCCATAGTAGACCTTTGCCTACCAACCAAACCCTTAGGAACTCTTAATTTTTTTTCAACAACTTTAGCTGCCTAGGACGTCAACCAGGGTTTCAGGTGCTGCAAAGAATGACAGGCAATTTATTTAGCCCAGGAGTGGGCGGACATTACGATTATACAATTTACTTTATCTCACGGCATCCCTCAGTAATAAGCCCATACCGGTGACCCGGTATAATTATATGTCGCCAGCCTCTCCAAGTTCACGCAGTCAGTTCTCACAAAACCCGGCGTAACGGCATGGATCACGGTCGCGCCGGGGTTGAACGGAGACGAGCATGCCATAACGCCTCCCTTGGTTGCGCCCGGCGCCATGAAGTTGAAATAGCCAGACGGTAGGTCGCAGTTGTAGGGCGGGCCATGCCATAGCAATGCTTGCCACCGTGTTCGTTCCATTTGCGGCGGTCCTCCTTAGACAGAACAGTCCAGGTTCAGCCTATGTACTCTGGGTACGAGCCGGGAGGAAAAGAGTGGGAGTGTTGGACTGTGATTTGGATCAAGCCGTCCGGTTGGACATAGGTGTCTTGGTTGCTGGGGACAATGGAATACTCGAGTCACGTTCATAAGTTGTGTCCCGAGAAAATTCAGTTGGAATGAGGCATTTAAGTCAGTTTACAGGATACAGTGTGCTCGAAAACGCCAGCTCAGTGCCATTGGGACATGGGCTTACTACACTCGGGCAGTACGATGGCGAAGAAGCTTGTTAAATACCAAAGCCGCCTCCACTTGGCTCTACCTTTGAGGGCATTGAACTTGTTGTCATGAGGCCTGTAGACGATGAGGGTGTAGTGATTAGACAAGGTATTCGTTTCCGGTTGATGCGTCGTGTCGTGAGGGAGGGTGAACGCTGCGGGCAGGACACAGAGTCCCCCAAGAATGAGTCTCGAGAAGAACGTTGATGATAATGCTGCTCTGAGAAAGTACTGTAACGAATGTATAGAGTTGGTTGTATGTCGATATCAAAATGCGTTGACAGTGCGCCGTGAGCTCCAGCGAGGTCGGCTGGCATCTTTCCATGAAGTAAATCCGTGAATAACTATGATGGCATTATAAAGTCTATTGAATTTTTTTTAGGTTCTCATCTGATGACACGAGACCCGTGTTCTGACAGGGTGCACAACATGAAGGCATTCATCATGCACTTTGCCGTCCTGAGATCCGTCACATCTAAAGACTAAGAAGCTTAAAAGAAATGATACTGCTAGATTATTAAGTACTTTTGTTTAATTGGCTTCTTTGGCAAGACTGGAAGGTCTCCTGCGTTGATACGAGGAAACTGACCTTATGGTGGTTGGGATGGTAGCGGTTAGTCACGTGAACCCACGAGATGAGCTGAGTTGAGATATTTTTGGATTCAAATTTCAACTGATTCCTTAACTCCCAATATTGCACATCTTCCTTTTCTCGAGACTAACAAAATCTAACAAGTGATTTGGTGGTAAGGGGTCCGAGATAAAGGTAACCGATACTATAATAAGTGACGTGGCGAATGTTCATGAGATGACAGGTGATCGGGGAACGGGTTTCTGTAGAGAGTTTAGGTACTCTTGGCAGAAACGCTTGAGTTGGTATTAGAAGTGTCCAGACCGTACCGCCATTAGATGTTGAAAACACAGCCGATTATTCCATGTTGTGCCAGAGAGCCACATTTCGTAAACAGAGAGCATTCCATCGCCAGAACGCTGCCACAATTACGATATGAATGGCTAATAGGAGGAGCGATCCGCCAAGGCGAAAGTGGAGGCCACCGTAAGTTAACCCGGCAAAGGTGAAATCCAACGCCGCAAAACAAAGAAGCGGATATGCTACCCAAGGGTTTGCGGCGAGGGGATAACATGGGCTGGAAACAGATATCACTTTTAGGCAGAATAGAGATATCTTAGCAAGTCCGAACGTTATAGGATTTGCGGGGAAGTAATGAAACCGTGATACTACTGTTGGGGGTGGAGGTAGCATTAAACGAGGTGTTTGTGGGGGTGGGTGATTCGATTTTGAATTGGACTCAATCTTGCGCGGACGGAGGACTACTGAAGAGTCTGGTGGCGTTGGTGCTCGCCCATTTTTTGTCGGAGTGGGAGGGTGAATAGGTGGACTGGGTGTACGAGAAGTATCCATAGAAGACGATTTTAGCATCGAAGAGCCTGGCCGGACATAGTTGGCGGCAGACTTTTTCCTTGAATGCTTACTGGGAGCAGGCGAAGGTGTATCGGCCCGGGATATTCGAGACCCAAGTTCCTCAAGACCAGATGGGCTCGCGAATCCACCAATCTCATCGAACATGGATGGGGACTTAAATACCTGCAGAATCTCCTCCGTTCTGGGTCGCTCAGCAGGATCCAAGGAAAGTAAATGTTTTAGTGATTTATATAGCTTGTCGGGAAGATCATCTCGGACACGCCGTTCATAATTAAACCCGGCCCAAGTAGATATTTCTTCTCGAAGGCGGTCCAAATCTTCATTATCTTCATCAATGCCATCTGCATTGCGATACGGCAACCTTCCAAAGCACATGAAATACACGATCATGCCCAGCGAGAATATGTCCGATTTTGTGGAGAAGTTGCCCAGCGGTCCACCTGGAGACTCTCGACGAAGCACCTCTGGGGCACAATAAGAGATGGTTCCCGTTGCTCCGGTGGATTTCCGAACAACATTAGCTACTTGGACTTCTCCAAAGTCGCTTACAAGCACCCGCATCTTCTGTCCTGTATCGTGTAGGAGGCAGTTGCTCGGCTTTAGGTCGCGATGTATGTATCCATTCGCGTGAAGATGGTTGAGGCCTGAGGTGATATCCTTGAAAAACGAAAGGATTTGCTCGAAATGCATTCGACGCGGCCCATTTAGTTCATGCGGTTCCTCAAGTTGACCCTTTGATCTTCGGCGTAAGCGTTCTTTCAGTTGTTGTGTAGTCATGGACGTCTTTGCCGAATCTAAAATGTAATCGTGGAGGTCCCCAGCATTGCAGTATTGCTGTAGAATGAACGCACACGGAACGCTAGGTCCGAAATTTGATATTTGATAATCTTCCAGCCAGACGTGTCGATATGAAACAAGATTCTGGTGTGATAGATTTTGGAGCAGTTGGACCTCGATCAAAACTTTTTCTAGCCATTCATGGTCGTCACCCACAGGTACACGTTTGCAGGCGAACTGACCAAGCGGCACACCGTCTAAAACATGTTTGACCAGTAGCACCACACCTTTCCCACCTCTTCCCAGCTCACGCTCCTCCACGAAGAAAGTTTTGAAGTAATTTGGGCTGAATGCCCTTGCGGATATGCCTTGAGACTTAGGTGGGGGTGCTGGAGTGCTTCCAACAAACTCAGCCCCAGCAGGGGCATGAAGAGTATCATCAGAGCTCCGCAGAGGTATGTGTCCAATACTTTTGTGAGGTGATGGTGGACACGGAGGTTCCGATGATCCAGGCTGACTGCGACGAAGCATGCGGAAGTATCCCGGATTCACAAACCCCGTCTCGTTATCCACAGCTGATCCATGCTCTTCTTCATCCGAATCCTGTGGATCTTCGTGAAGGGGTCGATGGCAATATGGGCAGTCGGCGATTTCGACGTCGGTTGAGTGGGAGACATCTCGCAATGAAAGCTGTTTAGACCGTTGATCGAAGACAACGACCGCAGAACCATGACGCCTGTAAATGAGACAAAATTAGCCCAGTTCTGACTGCATAAGTGGTACTCGAGCAAAAAACATGTGAGAACTGACAGGACGACTTCTCGAGATTCGGCGGGGAGGTAAGGCACAAGTGACATGCTGCGTTGAGGTTCGTCGGCCATAGCTAGAGATAGCTGGAAAGTCGTGTAATGGACTTTCTCCTCATGGTGTTATGATCAGATGCGCCCAACATGTCTAGGCTGGCCTGCAGGTCACTGGCTTAGACCGCTTGTTTTGTTGTGATGCAACGTGTGGAATAGTGAGCAGGGTCATCGCTTCTGTGAAGGTGCCAGGTGCTAGGGTGCCGGTCTATCAGTCACGAGCGACGTCAATGTGCATTTTGTAGCTGTAATTATGAACAGCCAGTATTTAAATATCGCAAGTTGAGTATTAGTTAGAATGAACGGAGATTCATCGCAGCCGTTCATTGCAATGGTTTCCAAATGTAAATTAGAAGTCTTCCATTTCAGGAAGCAGCATATATATAAATGCAAGTAATTCCTCATAATAACCCTTGCACCCCCACCAACTCCTTGATAATACTCCGCCCATGCCGGATATTGCATGTCATGCAGCCAAATCCTTAATCGTCATCCAACTCCTCGAATCGTCCCTCGTCAACAGCCTGCTCAACCGGGTTCTTCACACTCACCACCCCAGTTTTCTTTAGTCTGCAACCAAGTCAGCGGAGGCAATGAACCGAAATTGGATGCAAACAAACCGTTCGAAAAGTACAAAGAGCCTCTCTGCCTCTCTTTCTTTTTCCTCCTGCGTCATTTTCGGTCCAGTATCCTCAGGTTCAGCGTCCAGTCTTTGGCCGGTAACTGGATTAACACGTTTAGCACCACCTTCTTCACTTTCAACAGCATTGGTACTAAATGCTTCCATTGCGCTTTTGGGTACCGCAATATTGTGGCTTAGAAGGAAACCAGACGCAAATCCGTAACCAACATTGCGAACAAACTTGGCTGCATCCTTCCCCGAAAGCTCAAACATCATCGAAGATATTGATCCTCTGAGATTTGGAGTTAAAGCAGAGGTGGATAGCCTCAGGAGTCGGGCGGACAGAGTATCAGACTTTCCGAGCGGACGAGTCCTTTCATCGTCCGTGGGCAATAACAACCACTCCATGTACTTCTTTACACTGTCTGGCGCGATTTCATATACTCGTCGTATGAGGGTCAGAACTGGCGCGGCAGCTTGGTCGAGTTCACTCTCAGGATAGGCAACGATAGCATTGTCGAGAATATTGATTAGGTGTTCGGCATTGCATTTTTGGTCGAACTTTGGGAAAACTGCATTTAACCCAAAGTGTGACTGCTTCTTGTCTTCTAAATCTAAGTTGAGGAGTGCATTGACAAGATAATTGATAGGTGGTTGAAGGGGTGGAATTGATATCTTTGATCGAAAAAGAATCTTGAAAATGTGAGGTATAGACTTAGAGAACTGGTCTGCAAGATCAGGGTAAAAATGAGTGATGTTGAACATAAGTTTAAGGGTCTCGGAGAGTGCCATTGTGTCCATCGGTTGGGTTTGAGATGCTCTACGGCTCGACTTCGAGTAGCGCTTTGAATGGCGGGCGATGGCCTAGAACAGCCTTTAATACATGGATATATCATAGCACCCGGAAGATTTTACCTGGTTAATGCTTTCTGCTAGCTGGTGGTCTGCCACGAGCTTTTCATAATCCAGGTTTGTATCGTAAGTCATAAGGAAGAGGATTCTGGAAATGAGAAATTCATCATCTCTGTTGTCGTTCTGTATCCAGGAATTAGACTCGGCGCAACCTCTACCCATAATAATCAACTTACCTTTAACCGCTCCGCGGCTCCTTCTCCATAACCCAAGTCCACAAGTATTTGGCGCGTTTTTGGCTGCAGCAATAATGCATTTGCTAAGCAGCGAAGCGCCTCTCGAGATGTCACCGACGAAGTGCTCTCGAAGCTGTACCGTGCCAGTGTCTCGATTCCCTATCGCCATGCTCCTCAGCACCACCGCTGACACGCGCATTATGTATTGCTTCTACATACATCTTTTGTGAATATCGGGTCGGCATTTTCTACAACGCGTCCATGGACCTTGAGCTCTTCCAAGATCGAGTTTCGCCCTGGTGAATTACGGTTAACCAGATGAACTTTGCCCCAGCACACGGCGCCGGGATGCGCATAGAAAGGCATGAGTGAATCTTACGATGAGGTAGGAGATTAGTTTCTTTGAGGTCGACGGTCAGTTTTGCCAGGAGTGCGGTAACTTCGTCGAGCTTCTCTGAAGTGAGGTCAGCGCTGACACTGCATGAAGGGACGGCGGGCAGAATGGCATACTTTGGCCGCTGCTTGGCTGGGCGGTGGTGACTTGAATGGTCGAGGCCATGTTGACATTGAGTTGGTGAAGGAGGGAGAGTGGATTGCGAGGCCGAGACGCGGCATTAACGACAAGTTCGAAGAGGATGCGTCCAGGATTATGGTAGGAGAAATCCGGCCCCGCATTTTTGTAGGTTGAAAGGGGCATTATAATATCATCGGCTATCACAAGCGGCTGCGCTGATCATTTCCGAGGCCATGTGCTTTCAGAGAATGAGACGAAGCTATCATCAGGACAGTCAAGCCATCGCATTAATTAGGATATGGCGTTAGTAGGACATGTGGATAGACGCATGTCACTGTCATGTGCATGTCCACTTGAACCTTGATTTCGTCCTAGCATCGAAGCCATTGCGAGGCAGCGAGGCACTCCATCACGCTGTATCGTGACCAGCGACGGACCAACCGACATGTGAATCTCTCGCTCGCAGGGGTGGCTCGAAAGTGAAACCCGATGGTGCACTATGATGCATTTGCAGGGAGGGGGATAAAAGCCATCCAGTCAAACGATACGGCGCGAAATCCCCTGGTGCCCCGGATTCTGGAGCGACGGGAGCGCTTGCAGCTGACTTGAGTCCAGGCGCCGCGGGTGCCCGTCACTCCAGGTCTCTCGCTCGCGTCGCGTCCAGCTCCCGCCAGGGCTTTGGCGTGGGACCGCGATTTCCACTTTGACCAGCCCTGTCAATTTCACCTCTACCCACGATCACAAAATCTCTCCAATGCCATGATATTTGCCGCCTCTTTGTCCCAGTCTCTTTTCAACTTCCTTTCTTTCTTCTGTTCCATCTTCCATTCAGCATAGCCATGGTGTTCTCTTCTACGTTGCTCAAAACTTTCGCTGCTCGTCCGCCTACTCCTCCGCGCGATGTCAATCGAGACATTGCTGATGCCCTCGATTTCCTCGACGAGTCCTTTGTCACGTCTCAGGTGCCGAAAAAGCCGGTAGAGCGAAAACTCTTTGTCAACACTCCTCCCCAACAGTCACCGTCCTCCTCAGCAGAACAGCCTATCAAGGACTCTAGAAAAAGGAGAAAGCGCGTTGATTTCGACTTCTCGCCATGTGCTGATAATCACGACTCAAAAGATTTCGGCCATTGGACTCCCAGGTCCACGTTGAGACCACTCCCTCAAACGCGAATTCCGGTAGCATTAAAATCAATCCTCAAAGCATACGACCCATCGATAAGCTTCAACCAGATTGCGGCGACCGAATCCACTCACTTAGGCCCAATATCGGCACACAGCTTCGAGACTTTTGCAGAGATGCTCGAGTCTGTCACTCAGCAACTTGCCAAAGAAGCGAGACAGGCGCGATTGGATGCATATATTTGTTTGATGGGTACGTTAAAGGCGTATGACAACATTCCAGATACCAAGGCTCTAGCCTCGAAAGCCGGACTGCTTTCACAGTTCATCCGACGAGACATGACGGCACTCAATGGTTCAAACGCCCTCGACTCTGTCCTTATAACTCAAGCCCTCAAGCTCTTAATGGCTTTAGTACGAATCCCCAGCGTCATGGAAGCGATGGATCCAGACTTTTGCTCATTCGTAATTGACCGGTCGACTGAGATTGCGGAAGACTCGAAAGCGCCGAAATCTGTCATCAACACTCACCTCTGTGTTCTCACGCAACAGAATTTCAGTACGAAAATAATGACTGCTGCACGTGCAGAAAGAATTGTGGACGCCGTCCATGACATAGCCGATCGTGTTAAGGGCAACGGCGTCTATGCCTACAGACTGCTTGTTTACCGAAAGCTCATCGGGCAGGCCCCTAATGTGATGATAGTGAAAATCCGTCAATGGTTTGAACATGTATTTCACGCAATGCTAAGCAGCCAGAAAGACACAAGGCAGCACGGTATTGATGTTGCAAGACTAGCCGGTATGGAGTTTGGAACGAACAGTCAAGCATCAAAAGCGGTATTGGATTTTCTGAATATTCCTATCGTTGCTGGTGGATGTATGGCAAGCTACCTTGTGGATCGTCTCATGAAAATGCTCGAAAAGAAAGGAGAAGCATCTCCAAGTCCGCAGATTTGGGGAGCGGTTACTCTGTTTCTTCGACCGGCGCTGCGTAACTCAGATCGGGAGCGCTGGCGACCTCTTCGGTCGTGGCTCACCATCTTCGAAAGATTCCTCAACTCGAATTCGCAGGTTAAATACCATGCTAACATCGCTTTCAACTCTCTCGTGTTTGTTGTCAATCCGGATCGTTCGACTACGCCTGCTATGGCAAATCTTCTACGGAACATACCTCAAGGTCAGTTGGAGCTTAGGAGTAGGTGTTCTACTCAAGAGAGCCAGATCGCCACTGCCAGCTATTATACTCTTCTTTACTACTCTCTCCGTCCTTCTGCATCCGAAGAAGAGCTTCGACGTTACTGGAATGAATTTGTATATACGATCTGGTCTAGCCTGATTTCCTCCTCTACGAGGAATGCGAATGCAGCCTGCCGAGTCTTGTCAGCTTTGTTTGGATCCAACCCTCCAAGGATATGGAACGAGCAGAGGGCTCTTCAATCGCAACCCATCAGACTCGAAGAGTTGCCCAGGCTTGATCCCAAGTGGATGCGAAAGCATATTGCCTTAATCCTGGGAATTGTTGATATCTGTCTAGGTGCCGCATCATGGTCTTCTCGTCCTTCAGGAGAGGATGCAATCAAGACGATGTGGTCTTGCTTAATGAATTCTCTAGCAGAAGCCGGCAACAAAGAAGTTAAAGCATCGATGGAACTAAAGGACGCAATTGCACACATTGTAAATTTCCTCCATAAGGTTTGGTTCAACCACACATCGTCACCTGCCACGGAAGAACGACAGGAAGATGAATGGGCGGAGAAGTTTGGTTTCTTGGTTGAGATAGCAATGCAGAAACTGGGCGCATTCAACTTCGCCGAGAAATTCCTGACAAGGAATAGCGAAGCAGATGATTTCGAAGTTGCGCCTACTCCTTCACACCGATCTAGGAATACTGGAGGTCTGCAATCTCCTGCTTTGGACCTGGTGGATTTACTCTCAAATCAATCCGAGGGCAAACTGCCTGACTCAAGTCGTCTTGCTTTGGTTAAAACCATGGTCGGACCTTGTTGGGAATCAAGAAATACTACTTTGCTGAAGTTGGAGCTCCTCAAAGACTGCTCAGATATTGCAAGAATAACGCCCAACGCTAGTTTGGCATCGAAAGTTTGGGAGAGTGCTGCGCAACTCGCCGAGGCGACGCTTAGCCAGGTCGCTGGGCACACAGTAGAGCATCAATCGCGTCAGTTCGGCGAAGAATTTGGAGAGACAGTCAAGATTCTCGAACACGGTCTTCGCTATTCGAGCCCACGAAGCTTGACTGTAACCAAAGACTTATTAGCCACCTTCATGGCAAAAGTGCAACAGGAAGCTGGGGATGGAGGAGTCATACTCGCAATCATAGAACCGCTCTCTGAAGCAATTCGCGCACAGGCTTCGGAGCAGGACGCCAATACCGCACTAATTTATACTGCTGTCCTACTCAACAATTTGCCACAAACTATCAACCGCCGCCAGCTCGAACAAGGAAGGAAAGCGCTGTGGAGCGCATCTCCCGTCCCCCCACGAGTCCACGATTTCGACCCTTACAATCATCTGTACAAAGCCATTGTTGCTCTCTCAACGTCTTCTTACGAGAATCTGAACTTCATTGAAAGCCTCAATCTTAGAGAATTCATCTCTTCATTAGCTCGATCAATTCAAAACTGCCCAATATCCCTTTTGGGATTATACCTTCGGAAGATACAGAATGGCATTGCTTTTTGGATTGAAGACTCGGACCGCAAGCTTCACGTGAAAGAAAAACGTACGCTGGACATATATCATGAGGTATGCATGAACTCTCCATTTTCCAAGATGAGGTTAACACTCTTCAGATTTTAGCACTATGGCAAACTATCAACACAGCTGTTGAGCGGCTTCCCCGAAAAGACAGCTCTCTGCTCGTTGCTCTGGAAGCTATGATTGCAGCCGGGTTTTCCAGCCGCCGTCGTGCGATAGTCAATATCTCCATCGAGACTTGGAACTGCACATTTGGAGTAGAGGACACTTTAGAATATCCGTCGAAGGTCAAACTTGCCCTGCAACAGCTACGCCCACTGGCTGACTTGCACCTACCGGCATTTCCTGAGGGTGACGGTGATCGGGTAAATATCTTCTAGATTGATGTCTTACCCCCGAAACTAACGTTCAATCAGGACATTGTAACCACATTCTACGATTCTGAAGACAACGACGAACCTACTCCGAAGCAAGCTACAATCTCTGGCGTGGCCGCCTCGCCTTTACCCACTCTCAGAGCTACTCCTCTGCATTCATCTCTTGCCAAGTCTACAGTACTAAGAAGGAGCAGTAGGACTCCCCTAAGGCAGATCTCAAAGACTCGATTACGACACGATAATTCACAAATTCATTTTGAAGCTATTGAATCGTCCCCACTCAGCTCTGTTAACCAGGAATCTCAAGTGTTGACAGACAGACAAAAGGAGGTGTTCGAAAAACAGCAAGCTACAGCCGCTGCCATGTTTCCAGATATTCGATCTAGCCCAGTCACACAGCCTGCAATGCGAACCTCAGACATGCCCCAACTGAACCTAACATCTGACGCTAGCAACGCTGATGAGCCATTGGATGAGGGCTCAAGAACACCTTTAGCCGCTCTTCCATCTCTTGGGCCAATGGATTATTATCTTGGATCTTCACCTACACCTCGGGCTAGAACGCGAAGCCAGCATATGTTGAGTAGTGGTAGAACCTCAGTAGCACCGAACGCTACGCGACCCATTCATTTAGAAGTCCAATCGACCAATATTCCTTCGTCACCTCCGGATCTAGGAGAAGAAGCCCACGACAATGCCAATTCTACTGTTCTCGACGCTGACTTGCGTGTACACGATGAGGATACTGCCCCGAATAGCTTTGAACATTCCCAGGTTGGTAAAGCCGACGAGCCACATCAAGATAGTGCCGATACTACTGATCACGAGGAAACCATTGACAATCAGGAAGACGTGTGCAAAGATTCGTCAGAAGACATGAACCTTGCTGCAGTTCCTAATGGGGAACAAGATTTGCTCATAGATGATGAGCCTTGGTCAGAGCTTCCAAGTTCAACGGCTGACCTTGAATTGAGTGCTCAGATTGCTGCCGAAATTGATGCGCATCTTAGGAGGCCAGAAGTTGGAGGTGATGAAGAGGACCAGTCTCTACTACATGGGCAGACCGCATCTCAACAAAACGTCGGTGACGTCTTCTCAGACTGTCTTTCCGATAAACTTTCTTCTGGCACGGCAGATAGCACGGAAGTGTTCGTTGATGCCCCCTCAGTCCTGCAGCATAATGCGAAGAAAACGGTACAAAGTCCGCCTGTTCAAGAACCAGAGTGCTCCGTTACTTCTGACGCCCGCTACCCTGACGACTCTTCAGAGATCGCGGAGACGCAAGCTCAACAACAGACGCCCATCCTACTAAGCCAACTTGAGGCATTTACTCAGGATGACACCGAGCAGTCTATTTCCGACGTGAGTCGTGTGGGAGATTCTTTCTCAGTATCAGAAAACGAACTGGCAGCGTTGGAGAACTGCGCGTCAGTCCCAGAAGCGGTTCGAAAATCCCCTCGGAAACCCGCATCTTCCAGCAATACCATGGCCAGAGCTACGCTGAAGCGTAAAGAACCGCCAGTCAAACTGATAAGCAACGCGAAACGAGCCAAGAGAGCGTCACAAACCACGCCGGAAGCAGCGTCCACGCCGTCCGCGGCTGCAACTGGGGCAAAGAGCAACGTTCCTCTGGACTGCATCATGGTAACAGTCAGCCCGCCCCCGGCATCCCGCTCGCCTTCTCCCCAGCCCGACATCGTCGACGAACCAACCCCTCCGCCCGTTCCAGTCGCCGAATCCGAAATGCCAGCATCGCAGAGCATGTTGGCGCCACCAACGCCCGCCGTCTCGTCCACCAAGCGGAAGCCCGGCCGCCCCCGCAAGGTGGTTTCTGGGAGCCAGTCCGCACAGAAACCGGCTGCGTCTCTGAAGCGTCGCACTCGCCTCTCAGCACCCGAGCTCGACAGGCTTGATTCGGATGCAGATGCCTTGGTTGTGGAAGACACGCCCGCGCCGAAACGGATGCGCACGCGCGTGAGTCAAGATGTGAGTAGAGGACCGTCCAGCGCGCCGTCGGAGAGCGGGTCCGTGCCGTCATTGGCGTCGTTGGCGGCGCAGGTGAGGAGGGTTAGCCATGTCGAGATCGGCGGCCGTGCTGTGGGCAGGTTGGGCGTGGATAGAGTAGGCGTTCCAAGCGAGGTTGGTGATGGCGAGGCTGCCGATAACGAGGAGGAGCGAGCGGACGCGACGGTTGCTCAGCCACGGCATGATGCGACGACTCCGCTTGAAACTGCGGACGAGGACGTGCAAGAGGTTAGGACACCGAGCAGGCCCGCTCCTTCTCCTGCTGCTGCTGCCGCTGGGTCGACGCCGACGAGCTCGTTGGGCAGGGTCATGTTGACTCCAAGGAGCATTCTTGGACGGCTGAAGAAGATCTTGTCGGATTGCTCGCAGATGGTGCTGGGGAGTCAGGAGGAGCGGCAGTTCGATGACGTGCTGTTCGAGCTGCGAACGGAGGTGCATGCGGCGGGGAGGAGGGGGAGAGGAGTGGAGTGAGGGTGAGGGGGTGGGAT
>Ga0307515_10011328_pt1 | contig 16927 bp, 15 predicted proteins | sample 17_EM_MG_FD_194513 | JGI IMG/M metagenome (GOLD analysis project Ga0307515, IMG submission 194513) | Populus trichocarpa ectomycorrhiza microbial communities from riparian zone in the Pacific Northwest, United States - 17_EM | ecosystem: Host-associated > Plants > Roots > Unclassified | place... | reverse complement strand
CTGCATCAGCAAAAAATGAAATGGCATTCTCAGTATTCTGAGCATTTTGAAATTCAAGTTCACCTTTTCTCAATTATGCAGTGTACTCTGGCTGGAAATATACTCAGTAAAATTATTTTCATATCTTTGCGGGATTTTCAAACTTGGTATAGTATTCCCAAAGGGGTATAGCTTAGTCTGTTACATTGTTTTATAGTCGAAAGTTAGTCTATTTTTAAAAATGAAATATGTAATAGATGTACTATTGCTTGCTTAGTAATATTATGAAACTTCTGGTTTATATATCTTCATGACAAATCATAATGAAACTAACCATATTTGGAATACCTCCAGCTATAATCTACAAATAACTGAATATCTTTAATAATATTTCCTATTTGAGTTAGTTTGTTATTGATTTGTCATTTCGAAATACTAATGTCAAGTTTCATGTCATGACTCAGCAAAGTATTCTATGTTCATTACATTTTTCGAAAATAAAAGTAGCTGACTTTAATCAATTAAGAAATGTATCCAACTAGGCTATACCTATTTTGGAACACTATACCAAGTTTGAAAATCCTGTCATATTGTGAATGCAATATCGCTGAGTATGATTCGTATAACTGCACCCGACAAAATCGACTAAACGCAAACTTGACTTTCACAATTCTTCAAAATGCTCAGAATGCTCAGATTACCTTTTCCACTTTTTGCTGATGTGTCCGAGACGGCCCGAGCAGGGAATTAGCAGCCGCTCAGCGGGAATTTGAGGGGTTTTAGGAAGAGCTTCAGATTGAGAAAAGTCGATCTGCCGAGTTGGAGAGACGGCTCGACAAGTGCAAGTCGGAGTCGGAAACAACGGAGGAGACCAACATCGCACAGCTCCGGCTGGAGAAGGACATGCTGCTGCACCAAGTAAAAAATCTCTCGTCAGAGAAGAGCAGCCTGGAATCCGAATTGAGAGCATTCGAACGGGTCATTCAACGACTGACTACTAACCAAGTACATGCGACTCCGGTGCCGAACACCTCCCTACCGCCTCCAGGCCTATTCGGAATCCATATCTCCTCTGAACCGACCTCTGACCTATTTGAAATCCATGGCTCCGCCGAGCCAACCCCTGGCTCATCTGGAAGCTGTGGCTTCTCGGTCAAGTCATCTAACCTTCCGATGTATGAGGGCAAACGATCCTTGGATGATGTCACCGCCTTCCTTTTTGCTTTGGAGCGACACTTCAAGAATGCAGCCCAGGCCATTGGATGGGTCAGCACAACAGGCTGGGGAGAGCAAGCAGTGCTACAATTGAAAGGCGACACAGTAGTCTGGGCCATGCACCGCTTCCCAATGAGTGCACCCATCGAATGGTCCACCTTGTGCACAGAGTTGAAAGCTAAGTTTATTCCGTCCAACACCTTGGACCTGGTCAAACGCGAATGGGAAGAACTGAGCCTAAAGAAGGGAGAACGTGTCACAGAGTGTAACGAGCGGTTCTGTCGCCTTCGTTCGAAGTTGGACCCGCACCAGCCTATGCCTGCCAAAATGTTAGCCAACACTTATGGATATAAGATCGAAAAGGGCACCCAGGGAGTTTATAAAGACTTCGTTCATTATATTGGCATGCGTGATAGAACTCGAACCCTCGAACAGCACATGGAACACTTCGCCGCACTGGACACATCTCTCAACAAGTTTCAATCTGGAAGTGGCCCCAACACTACCACAACTACGAAAGCTTCAGCTAGGAAGATGGACTCCAAGAAAGGTGGTACAACTGGCACAGTTGGCCCGGCCAAAGACGATGGCTTGACCTGCTATAACTGTGGCCAGGTGGGTCATATCTCTTGCAATTGCCCAAACCGCGACTTGATGAAGACGCTACTCGAACAAGCTTTGGTCAACAATGATGCCCCAAAAGACAAGTCTGGACGCCCCTGTGAAGATAAGAAACAGGGAGGTGCACTAACCGGTAGAAAGGAGAGTGGGCGGCTTGCAGAGGAAAAGGAGGCCAAGCAGGAGACGGACAGTGAGGCGGAGAGCGAGTTGGAGAGCCTCTCAGATTTGGACTCTGAAGCAGGAAAAGGCAAAGGAGGTCAGTAGCTGCGGCTGTACCTCCCATAAAAACACCATCATGTACGGTATCGTCAAACAAAAAGGGTGGCAAATTGGTGCCAGATAGTCAATTCAAGTTTTTCACCCATTACCTCCACTTGAAAGTTATTAAACTAGATGACTCAGTGGTCGACCTGGTAAGGTTTAATGGGAAAATAAGATACCAAACGAAAGGAGAATGGTGGAGCAGCAAAAAGGCAAGGGTAGTGAAGGAAGATGGTGCGTCAGAGAACTATGTGGGGCGGAAGTTCATTGAGAAAATAAAATGCCAAGGGGCCGCCATCCAGGCAGAGGAGGCCGGATGGATGATTTTGGAGACGGCCAATATCAAGGGAGAGGATGGCATCGAGAAACGCCAAAGAGTCAAATTGAAACTATGACTCGGGGCATCATATGTCTATAAGGCTGAATTTGCGATCTACGACGTCAAGGTCTTTGATATTGTGCTAGGCAAAAGATGGATGCGTGATATCAACCGACGATACCAAATTGACCATGACAGCAATGAAATGTGGATTGCCGATAACCTCTGGGAGGAAAGAGAGGATGGCCAAGTACATCACTTGCCTGGCCCACACCCCTTGCACGTCGACGAAGGAATAGTGGAGCAGGCCAAAATCATGGGTAAACACATCATACGGAAGGCGGAACTTAAAAACGTGTCTACCCGCTTGTTGAAACGGGCCTTCTTGATCAAAGCACACCACCGCAGCAATGGCAGTACACTTCAGACAGATGAACCGCCGGGTGAGTTTCAGGAGATGTTGACAGAATTTCAGGGCCTCTTTGGCGAGCCAACATTTCCAAATTCGCAGAATGGAAGGCAGGCCGATTTTGAAATTAAAACAGACCCAAATGGCAAAATACCGTTCCATTCACCATACCGCATCTCCCCATGGGAAGAAACAGAACTTCGGAGGCAGATAGACAAGGCGATTCGCTGCGGTTGGATTGAGCCCTCTCGAAGCAATATCGGCTCACCGGTATTATTCGTGCCAAAGCCTGGCAGTACGCTGCGCATGTGCATAGACTATCGTGCGGTAAACGCCATACCATCAGGCATCGTTATCCTCTTCTACACATCGAGGATTTACTCAACTCCATGCACAGCTCCTGCTGTTTCACAAAATTGGACTTGGTGGCTGGTTACCATCAAATTCGCATCGCCACAGCCGACAGGCAAAAGACGGCCTTCACCACTAAATTTGGTGTGTATGAGTGGCGAGTCCTGCCGTTGGGCCTGGCGAATGCAACCAGCCAGTTCATGCACATGATGAACGGAATCTTAGAACCAATGAAACGCAAATTCATCGTCATATACCTTGACAATATTATGATTCCCAGCCGTACCCTGGCAGAACATGTCGTACATGTCCGGGAAGTGCTTACTTTGCTGACAAAACATGGTCCAAAGGCCAAACATGCAAAATGCGCCTGGGCTTGTCAGAAAGTTGATTTTTGCGGCTTTGACATTGACACGGACGGCATCCACGCCCAGGAGCATAAGACTTGTGCCGTGATGGATTGGCCTCAACCTGAGAACAGTAAGGACGTCAGAGGCTTCCTGGGCCTCACCAGTTACTATAGAAAATTCATTGAACACTACGCTCACATTGCGATGGCGTTGTACGCGATTGGCACTCCTCCGAAAGGAAAAGGGGACGTGGGGCGGTGACGTGGAGAACCGAGGAGAGTCAGGCAAATTCCATTCGCTTGGGATAGAGAGTGCCAGCATGCTTTCGACACGCTCAAAAAGGCACTCTGCAATGCTCCGGTCCTTGCTTTACCGGACCCCAAAGCCAAATACTGCCTGCGCATCGATGCTAGCCACTATGCATTAGGCGCGGTGCTCTCCCTGGTGCAAGATAAGACAGAGAAGGTACTGGGTTATTTCAGCAGTATATTACACAATGCGGAGACGCGATACCCTGCATACGACAGAAATCTATTGGGCATCCGAGATGCAATATCATACTGGACATTCAACCTACACAGAGCCGAGCAGCAATTTTTGGTACACACGGACCATGCAATCTTGCGCTGGATCCTCACAGAACCACACCTCACCGTATGTCAGATGGATATCTCGACAGTCCTACAGAATTTTGATTGGGAGGTCAAGCACATCCCTGGTGTCAAGAATCAGGTTGCGGACACATTGTCTCGCCGCCCGGATTTCTGACGGGAGCGATGCAATTCAACGGCACTGGAAGTTCCTGCGGCCAGAGAATGGGTTGATGACATCAAGGCGGGCGTAATTGATGATGAATGGTTCGGGCCTATTGCACATTGCTTGGCCAACCCAAGTTCCCGCCCCCCGCCATCCACTGCATCTACCAAGGAACGCAAATTATGGGTGGCAGCGCAATGATTCTATTTGGAAGAGAATGGGCTACTGTGGTTACGTGGAGATTTGGAAACGACACAGGTAAACAAAACAGCAACGGCAAAAGAGAAGGAGGAAGACGGAAGGGCAGATATGAGAGGACGGTTGTGTATTCCAAGGACGATGCAGCGACGAATCCTCCATGAGGCCCACGACACTCCAGCAGGGGGACACTTCGGTGCTGACCAAATGTACTTACGTATGAAAGACTGGTATTTCTGGAAGCAAATGTGGCGCGATACCCAGCAATAAATTGCAGCCTGTGACTTGTGCCACCGAACTAACCACCGGAGTGGGAAACCCATGGGCCTCCTACAACCACTTCCAATAGCCAAAGGCCATTGGCAAAAAATTGGCATCGACTTCGTAACTGACCTGCCGATCTCGGGAAATGGCCACGACTGCATTGTAACGTTTGTCAACCACATGACGAAGAGAGCACATTGGCGAGCCTGCAAGAAGCCACTCGACGCCCCGGCCTTCGCGTGCATATTCATCGACGACATCGTCCGCCTACATGGAGTGCCTGAAGAGGTTGTATTGGACCACGATGTACATTTCACAGCAGACTATTGGAGAGAAGTTGCGAGGATTCTGCAGACGAAGCTGCTCATGTCTACGGCATTCCATCCAGAAACAGATGGTCTCTCTGAGAACTCTAACAAGACGGTTGTACGCTATTTGCATGGCTTCGCAACTCATGATCAAGCAAATTGGGACGACTACCTGGCATTAGCGGAGTATGCTTACAATTCTTCGGTACACCACTCAATGAAGCAGACGCCTTTTGAACTCGATCTTGGTTATGAGCCGCCTTTGCCGCTAGTCTTAATTGCAGACCTCCAACGACTGCAGGCCAATGAATCAGCAAAAACCTGACAAGGCCGCGAATTTGTCGAACGATTGCAGCGCATTCTGGGAGTTGCCAGGGATGAACTGCGCGATGCCCAGGATAAACAGACGGCTGAGGCTAATAAGTCACAACGCCCAATTGACCCCGCCATCACCGCCGGTGCAAAAGTATTTTTAGATACAAAGGATTTGCCAATCACATACGCCAATGTCAAACCCACGCGACGCAAACTAGTACAATGCTACATTGGCCCATACGAGATCCTACGATTACGCTGAAACGCCGTCGAACTAGATCTCCCACATGACATGACAATCTACAATACAGTTAACATCAGCAGGCTCAAAGTTGACTGCACGGATGATTCTAGGATTGCCTGGCGGCCGCCACCTCCGCTGGTACGGACCAGCCGCACAGGCAAAAGTTACATCGTCAAATCAATCGCAAAACACCAGCCAAGCTCTGACGGAACTAGTTGGGAATACAAAGTGAAATGGGAAGGTTGGGATGAGAAGGATAATACATGGGAGCCAGAGGAGAATATGGCAAATGCAAAAGAAATGGTGGAGCAGTATTGGAAGGAAATGGGCGGGCAGCCAAAGGCGAAGAGGAAAATGACACGAAAGAAGGCGTGAAGAGTAGGTGTTTTGGATGATTGGGAGACATCGCGGAGGCATGTTTGTTTTTGAGATCAGGGTGTTTTGTTTCTTCGAGAGGTTTCTCGAAGATGATTAGAGAAGACTGTGATGTAGGTGGACGACTCTGGTCATGTTTACGTGCGGCTCTGTTACATTAGGAGCAGCTCAGTGGCATTAGTGCGGCTCTGTGGGAGACTCGCGTATTAGTTAGTTCTAGCGAGATGTCAGCTCGATCATCAATAACATTCACTTCTATACGTATGGAGAGGCTATTTGCCCACACCTGCCACAAGTTATCACCTTTCAATGTCGCATTCTCTGCTTTGAAATCAGAGAGCTCAATCTCTAAGCTCACGCTCAGCATCGGAAGAACAGCGCTGCCGGCTGCAAAGTCCTCCCTTCCAGTGCTGATTTGGCTGCCCCCCTGAGCCCGCAGTCATATGCGAGACCCGAATTCATGGGACCCCAAAACCGCCGTGATGGAAAGCATCCTGACCCTATGATCAAAGACTTCAGAGCAATACTCGACAATACGCAAGATGCAACACACTGCATGGCTATATACAGCAGCACACACAAGTTCATCAAGCATAAGAGTCGCCAAAAGACATATATATCGGATGAACAACTGCACGCAATGGAGCTGTTAGGGGTTCTCCCTTAACAGAGTATATGTACCTGGGATAACCAACGATGGGTACTTGTCTGTGAAATAACCCTCGGGCCACCTAACATGCATAACGACTACCCTAGGCATCCCCAGAACTTGCAGTCACGAATACCTTTAGCGGGGTATGAGTGGTACTTGTCTCGATTAAATAATCTTTGGGTTAGCGGATTTATTGAAAGCATACGCTGCGGCAGCTGATTTGATGATGCAATAACACTGCCAGATCGAAGGGGTTACAACCCTGCTGAGCGTGTTATTTTTAACCAGATTCATTTCCACTGCTAGAGTGATTATGTCTGATTGGAGCAGAGCAGAGGAGTTCGTATCCACAGACACGGCAATCGTTAGTTGCAAGCTATCACGTGGGATCTTAAGACCAATCTCTTATGCGAGGTTGGAGCACTGGGCACTCCCCGGTCAAAGGGAATAGTCCCGGCCTAAGCAGCGGCGTGATTGAGAGATTATGACATTGGTTGTTGATATGAGACCTATTGCAACCCCGCACATTGGCTTGTGCTGGTATGGCAACTGCAAGTACCATGGATACGTGTCATTTAATCTACATCGGCATAGTAGTGGTTGTCCGCCACGTAAACCTATGAAGCAATCATACTATAGTATTGATCAGCTGAAAAAACGTTTCCACGCTATGTCGGCAAACGTTCCCGATTACCGAACCATACGAGAGTGAGATGTCCAAGTTGAAGTTATGATCTGATATATGATATCGTGCAAGTATGGCCTGATTCTTATCAGGAGCGTAACGCTTTAATACCTCACTCGCATGAACACGATAACCTTGGGGAAATCGTGGCAATCTCTACCATGCGCATTCTGTGCCGACTTGCCTTGGAATGCATGCGGACGATAATGTGCCGACTTGCCTTAGAATGGATGCGGACGATAATGAGCCGACTTGCCTTAGAATGCATGCAGACGATAATGAATGTAAGACGCAAAGCATGTTGCTATCAGAATCATGGAAAGGAAGTATGGGTGCGCATGCGTAACATCCCGATGAACTTTCTATAAAGAGGTCACATTGTTCCGGCAATGAAAAGAACAAGCTCTAGCAGCGAAACAGTCAGCGATACCTACCAGCGGAAGAAAAACATTATTTATTATTAAGTTTTTATGATACGTATACCTACCTATTCTATATATAAATCTATTAGCTTTCTGTAGCAGCAGCCCCGCACCTTTGATAAGTATCTTCTTATGCGAATGACTATTACATTCAAAAGGGACGATGACGTTATAATATATGCGTTAGAGAAAATCATCGATTACGCCAGAAGAAATCGGTATATCTTTGTGGCGCAAAGCGTTTGTTACGAAATCAAGCGGAAGCATCTCAGACCTTCGGCGCAGGTTTTTCCGGCAAAGAGAAAGTTGTTACACGTTTGGAAGCTATTGAACATACAATCGTCAGTAACGAATCAGATTGTATACATCCTGATAGGATCAGCCAAGTTGGGAATACGTTAGAAAATAACGATAACCTAAGGGATAGTGATTCCGAGTTGGGACAAGCCTCTAGAGTATTAAAGTCGGGAGAGGAATTCTTTACGAACTCAAAAAAGCAAAGGAAGGAGTTCAGGAAGAAATTTGATCCGTTGACACATACGAGATCAGGAAAGATTCCAGTCAAACCGTTGACTAAGAGGCAGAGGAGTCGGCTACAAGCAATTCCAAAGGATACGATTTCATCATATCTAGTTGGAAGAAAATAGGACCTACAAGCTAGGGAGATTACGCGTAAGACGTAATATTGCCGATAGTATCTGAACGCCAAATTTATCAAGGAAGATTGTAAGGATTAAAAAGATACGTGTCAAGTCAGGTCGCACTATCATAAGAGTTATATTATCACTAAGATATTAATTAATCATCGAGATTAATTATACGAGTTATATGTATTGTCAGTATTGTGTTACACCACGATACGATTTAGTAGCTATTCATCTGATAGCTTCTGATACGACGATTCATATTTGTCCTTGTTGCGTATATGACCTTTATAGACCACCAGTACATTTTATCTGGAGATACGCTTAAGGAAATCAATAGGATCTACGGCTGTGTACCTAGTACTTGCTTAGAAGTATCTTTGGATATAACTAAGTATTGTTACTTAAGGTGAAAGCACCCCCGTAACAGGAGCTCTGTATTTACCATGGTATAAATGTTCAAGTTGAGGGTTTAGATGGTGAACGCATATCTCAGATGTGTTAATGCACAGAAAGCCAGAGCTGGTGCGGAGGGGATTGGCGGAACGACTGGGTGTGGGTAGAGCAACGCCCGGGGAGGTGTTATGGCGCGCTGAATGGGCGTCTCCTGTGGCAACTGCAACGACTATTCAAAATCAAACTCCTAAATAAGAATGGAGCTTTCATTGAGTACTGGTTAGCCCTGGCGCTCACCACAATACCTGAAACCTCTGGTAACTTGGATCTCGTTTCGAAATTTGTACAATTGAGAAAAGCACCAGCAGCCGTTGCTTTGCAAGTTCTCAGCGTGGGAGATATTGTCGGCTGCACGCACATAATTCCAGAGATAGCTACTAGTAGTAAGACAGGAGATGGACGGAACGAGGGATGGATTGTCAATAGCCACATATATCTGGCGACTTGGAATGATGTGTATAATTAGTAAAGAGAGAATTGCATTTTGCGCGTAGGTAGAATGAGCGCGACGTGTTGTATTGACACCGGGCGCGGAGTAATCTGCCACTGGGGTGTCTCGGATGGCTCTGACAGACTGAGTCCACACCGACGGAGCCATTCCGCCCGAAAGGAATCATTCTTTGCTGATGAGTCTCCAAATGCATCTCTAAGGTCACTCGACCGCCATCTTCAAGTGGATCTTGAAATTTGCTTTCAAGCACCGCCTGCAGCCAGATCGAATATACCATGTATAGATGGATAGCAATATAGATATATAGATACATAGATGAGAATACACACTGAATACATGATGTTTAAAAATCGTTTAACAATAAGTAGTAACTATGATTTCCAGGCGCACCAGCAGCATTGTCAAAGAAGATGTCATTTTCCCCATACTGCTCTACAGTGATTTGAGATGCTTCGAGATGTACCTGAAGGCTATTGCATTGGTTTTGTAAACTCTAAGAGTTTGTTGCCAGCACTCCAAGATGCATCTGAAGGCCAATGCATGGATCCAGTCATCTCCAGGATTTGACCCCCATGGGATTCTAGTCCAACAACTCTCACACACTGCCAGAGGCTCCCATTGACCAAAATACATTTTGCTGAGGTATATGAAATCATGCGCAAGAATTTGGATGGTAGATTGGAGTGCAGGAAATGATATGAAGGTGATGAATGAACTGTATATGAAGAGAGGTTGTTTGGTATTGGTGGATTTCCTTTTCCTTTCTCTTTACTTATTCTCTTGTATAGTCAAGAAATAGACAACTTTGGAAAACCATCCAAGCCTTTTGCCTTATCCTTGATATGAATCTAAAGTTGAGTCTCTTTGAACAAACAATTATATTATATTACTAATATCACCTGCTTTTAACCCCACCCATTACAGTACTTAAGTAGCTTCATTACCAAAATTATGTATAAGTTTCATTCTCTTATTATCATTTTCACTTATAGGCTACTCAAAATCAGCCATCTAATATTCAACAATATGACAATCTAGGAATGTGAATAACCATGAACTATATAACATTATGCTATCTCTCAAACAAGAATCAACAATATCAATTATGCCAAATTGAATACTTCTGACAATAAAAGAAACTATAGTTTTTCCCTTCTCTCTTCATGTTTGTCTCATACCCAGCCTTATATAACTAAGCCAACAAGATTGCTTGTTATTAGGATATGGAGATGAGACAACCTTTATATGACAATGACACCCTCCACAAACATGTAAATACCTTTCCAACAATCTTGTAACCAGCAAGACAGAGGAAAGAAAGCAGTCTTTTCTGCAGCTATATTATTCTAACCTGCTCATCTAATGTACCATGAAACATAGATGCAATGCCACCCCGAGTTACTATAAAAGAAAATCTCTTCAACACAGTTGCTGTTCGGCCCATATTCTTCACTTTCAAGCACCGCGTTCCAGTGGGTAAAACCTTTGGTTCGGATACCTAAGGTTGGCAAGGTTTCACGTGCTTCAAAGATAGAGTAGTGTCGCCACGCGAAACCCCTGTTCAGCCCTATCGGTATGTAGGCTAACGCGGAACCTTAACGTTATGTTTCGCATCCTCCGGGGACAGGAACGTGAGTACCCGATAGGGTACTGTCGCTTGGGTCATGATCTAATAACCAGGATTGTTCCTGAACGATTCGCGGTTTCGTATCAGAGGTTTGCTCAATCCTGTTCATCCACGCCGAACCTGACTAATAGGCCAATGAAAGCACTAGACTTGAGCCAGCAAGGAAGAGATATAGTTTCCAACAGACGTTCATTTGTGCTTTCCGTGGGAGCTCTTATCGATATCGGCTATAGCACCTGGCGTTTTCCTTCATTGGGGGGCAAACTCCCCTTTGGGTTTGCGAGCAAAAACTTTTATTCCTCTTTACGTACTCCTTGTGTGCATGGATTGGAGGAGTGAAGGGGAATACTTAAGCACCTAAGGTAGGCGAATGTCTCAATCATGTATGTACTCGCATAAGTATGGGGCATCGGAGTCCCATTTTGAATTTTCTAGCAAGACACAGACTGCTTGTGATCCGCAAGGTTCAGACTTCTGGCCGGCATTATCTTGCTCGATGCAGACTGGACTAATACGTTCTCTATACTTGTTACTAGTTATACTTTGCGTTCGTCGAAACTCTATCTCTCTAGCGAAGCCCATGTTATTGTTCCTTTTTTCCGTATTCGGCTTCAGACACACGCCAAGTAGCCGCTCAATTAACCGTGCATCTGCTTCCTACTTAGTGCTTCACCTCTGCGCACCTCTTCGGCAATCATCGCGAATGCATCTCACAGAGCCCGCACACTTCTACAAAATTACCCCGTTCAAAATAAAGGCGGAGCGTAAACAAGACGAACCCACCGATATTACCACCGAGGGGTACGCTTCATTCTACGTCCCTCTCAAATAGACGGTCTCGTCGTCAAACAGTTCTCTGTTAAGGCTAGCAGCGCGATTAACCGTGCCAAATCCAAGTTAGTACATCCTCCGCAAATATTTCTAGCAACGGGCGACCTCGGTCACAACTATGAAGAGTATACAAAGCTAGGAGAAAAGCGTTTGTTAGACGGAACATTCTATAACCAATACAATAATTCCAACACAGGTTCATTCTTGGTTCCCTACCTTCTTTGTCCTTTTGTTATAGCCGACCAACCACTATGAATAGCGCAAGACAGGACGTACAATAGGACAAGGAAGTGGCACAGTTGCGCCACACGGGGGCAAGCCGACGGGCTGTCAGGAGCCCTACCGTTCTTAGTGAGAGATCAGTGGAAGCAACCCTTCATGCAAGTACCTGTCATACCCGTTACGTTGCAGTACTGACCTGCAAAAGTTCACGACAGGGTGAGCTTCTGGCGGCGAAGGGAAATGTGGCTGTTGAGAATTACATCAAGGGATGCAAGTAAATAAGCAGTGTTCTAGGCTACATATTATCATGTATACCTACTTGGTAGGGAGAGATCAGGCGAAGAATACATAGATGGTGAGGTGACCCTGACTTTCCATGCTCAGACCAGGAAGATTACTTGTGACACAGATAATCTTCAAAGTGTCAATTTTACGGCCACGCCGCCAGATAACCCTTACTGGCCGCTTTCATGTGAACGGAATTGGGAATACCAGGCCACTCCGATTGAGCCCTCTACCCATCCGTCCCAGACAATACAGGAGAGAGTAGTTATCATTATTTTAGAGTATGTTGACTGCCAATAGTTTACCGAATGAAACGCGCTGCTTCATTTCGCTAAGTCCATCTTATTATGGCACGATCAGATTTACGTCTATTGAGCAGGGTTGTGTGAAACTTGCTTACCCTCGTGGCAATACCGAGTCATCCACCACCTCGGTGTACTATACTCAACTGTTTTCGCCGTTCAAAGCAGTCGGCACAAACGCCGGCTGTAAAGATACGACGTAATTATGCCCTAGATCCTGATTAGGGAACAGCTGGTGCTTCGAAACTTGGCAGTGCCTGTTGTTTCCGCGGGACCTTGTGTTATATCTGACATGGCGGATCTGTCGCTACGCCCCGTGCCTGCAATCCCGTCAGCAGAAACAGAAATATGCCAAGTTTCTGACGATGCCTAGTAATATCGACTGATGCGGCACATATCCTACCGAACGACATCGCTAGTGACAAGACGGAAAGGACTTGCAATTGGGTACGCAGCGGATCCATGTATTGCGAATATATTCGACCCAGTATGTCAAAATCATCTTGGGCGAATGCATAGACGAACTATCTAACGCCTTTTTCTTTCCATGATAAGTCGTGTCAACTTCTGTGCATAGCTTTCCCCTGCATCTGAGCTTAATTCTGCAAGGTTGAACCCGAAAACGTTCTTCCTCTTGACCGTGTTTGATAGGCACTACACCCCCTTTAGCACTTAGGAAAGAAATCGACATCCCTCAATTATCACCTATTGGGGATGCACAGGACACGTCAGATGTTAACGTTCAAGTTCTAGAGGAATCCAAAGTCCTCAGAGCATGATGGACGGATCCAGCGGAGTGTTTGTGCATCGACTAATTTGATAACGTGATAATATACTTGCGACCAGGGGGCGAGTTACACGTTGCTTGCAAACTGGAGGGTTCTTTTAGCTCGCCTACTTAGGTATAAAAATCGGATCATTGCTTTTTGCCCTGAATTCCCATTTGGCACTTGCGCTCAAGAACTACAGCAGGCACTTCCTATGACAACGGTGGTAACTTGGCAAGCTTGCGAAGGATTGAGTACTTTGATAAGCGATTCAGTGCAATTTTCTTCTGTCGACCTCTCTTTTGGGGTGACTGCAACGGATGTTTTACTCTTGGTCGCGAATCGGTATTATCAATTTACCGCTGCACACCATCAGTGGGATCATAGAGATGGTGTGGTTGTTTACCCCGCAACTTGGCACCGCCACCATGCCCATGCAAATTCCACGAATTGGCCACTCACACAAACCCCAGGTTACAAAATCTCCATTAACCGATATTTTTGTTGCAGGACCGTGCTCCTAAAGACAGCATTAAGTGTGTGAAGCTTCACGGACCAATTATACTCTCGCATAGATAGTGGAGGGTTATACATACGGCAATATTATTATATTAGCTCATCTGCACCCATTCCTCGTGCTCCCTTTGAACCAGCGGGGGAGTGCTTGAACCAAATATTTGTTCGTCTGGCTACCATATATTATCAGGATAGTGGTGGTATCGTATGAGCTATGTATCACATCGCAGTTCCCTCCTGCATATGCACTGGCAATATGCAGAGGGCACGAAATGGCTCATACAGTCCACCTTTGATCCTATCGCAAAGATTACCCTGTCTGAAATACATACCATTTACACCACATCAAAAACTCCCGGTCAACTGATTAATGAGGGATACTGCTGTTTCAGATGGTTTGTAACCCATCCTAATTATCACCTAACATATCTCGTGAAGACTGCTTGTCGTGTAGTCCACATTCCGGAAAAAGCCTAGATTTGCAAGATGCATACCAAGATACTGTAGTGTGCCATAATCCCGGGCCTTTCAACGAGTATTTTGTGCGGAGGGTGCCGCTATTTTCTAGGAAACGAAGGCCAACTGATTATTGACAGAACCAAAATTCCAATGTGTTTGGACCCGTACTGAAAACGATGGAAACAGTAAGAATACCTAATTCCAACTGACTGCCTTAATTTGGAACGGTGGCTCCAAAAAAACGCCAGTTACAGCTACCTAGAGTGATATCTCATGGCAGGAAAGTATAACCCTGCGGCTCGACTGAACCAACGTCCGGCCTGGTGTGCTGGTGCTACACTGATCATTGGACAGGGCTATAATAGAGTATTCCAAACCATAAGACAGCGGGGAAATGCACGCTGAGACCGAGGAATTGTGGGGATGCAGGGATGTGTTTGCTGCAATTAACGGGGTTGATTGGGATCCGTCAGCCGGCATCCTCAAGACTTGGTCCGGTGGGGCCTTGCTTAATGCAGTTTCCATTTGGTAGGAATCCCCGGATTTTCACGTCCAATGAATAACGCCCTACCTTTCCAGCTGCTCATGGAAAGAGAGTCGCCCTGGTGGCTGACACCTGCAGCTTGCATGACAGCTAACGGAGACGAACTTGAACTTCGCATCCTACGCAATGACATGTAGCGAATCGATGCAAATCTAGAACATTGACATCCACACCCCATCGCCCGTGAGCCGAATTGGCCCACATCATACCTAAACCTCGAACCGTTTATCCACGCTATAGTCTCGGAGTCATTGACACGTTGCCGAGTACGAATTCAATCCCTACGATGGTTTTAGTTTTCGCTTCGCTAACGAGCGAGGAGAAATCCATCCGGTCTATTGAAAGCAAACAGACAAGGGCCAGATGAACCCCACCAAGCCAGTACGCAGCCCCTAGTACCGAAAAGACCAAGATCAACAATATAAAGCTTTGGTATAATCACGTGCTTTCAGCACTCGATTCCATGATCCGCATTCATCCAACCCAGATAAATAATAATAAACCCGCTGGAGTATAGTGCGCAAGGCACACCGGAATTTCTGTCGAATGAACCGCCGCCACCGCCAGGCTTTCGGCGCCAAACTGCCGGCGGCCGTGTTACGAAAATAGAGAAGTAGAAGTCTGAAGTTGTTGGGAACCAAAAATATAGAATGAACTATCTAATATGTGGAAGAACTATATTTCACTCTGAGGGTTGGATGGATGATGTAGGGATCGATAGTTACTTGTTTCTTTAACGTAGTTTTCTCGGTTTAGACCTCAGAATTACCTAAGTACAATGAATCCAAGTTTACAGAACGTAGGTCAGCTATATGGGCGAACGTCAACGTCGAAGTCCAAGGCAGTGATACTGTCTGGAGTGGTTGGTGGTTTATAGGCGGTTATAGGGACTGTGGGAGTGGAAAGTTGCTCAAGTGAAAGTCGCACCACTAGGTGATGATTATGGAAGTGGTGTCAATCTGCATTGCATTTTTACGAAGAATTGCACATCTCCGAAGCATTCTACTGTAAGGGCTATTTTCAACTATTTAATCTCTTCGTGCGGAATACATACCAAGGCCGCCCCAACTGGCGCTATAACCAGTCGTATCAGCTATGTTTGCCGGCAGGCTGGGGGAAAATACGTATCTTGTACGAGCCACTCGGAAAGTTGTGTGGCGTATGCAGGCATTCGTCTTCACGGATCTGCGTTAACGGCCAATAGAAAATCTAACCTCATGCATCTTCCCCAAGTTTGCACTATGCCTAGTCTTGTTTACCGGCGCTAGTTAAGCAATTGGAGACGTCAGCTCCAAGCCGTCAAACATACGCTTGCTAAACCAATAGAACGCAAAAGACTTGGTACTCTAACATCTATGATCTCCACGGACAAGAGCTTGTACACAGATTCAAATTAGTCCTAGTCCAGAAAATCTAAGTAGCTGGTCTGTTGCATCCTCGGCACTCGGATCCTCGGTGTGTGGGTAGATGTAACTGTCGGAAGAAGCCGTGGTGTTGTTGAGCCATGGTACTCGGGCATGTCTAGAAATAGATATGCACTCTCTAAAGATCTTTGAAGTACGCATGTACGTGGGGTTCAGGATATGTGCTGGTTGATGCGGGAAAGCACTATCCGAAGTACTATTTGCTGTTCGGGCCTTTCGTTGTGAACCAAGTTGACGAAGCAGCATTCCACTCCTTAATGAAAGCCAAGCAAGCTGCGCACGACAAGCCGATGAAATTGATGGGCGGAGGAGTGCGAGGGGGTGCTGAAATGTTCGATGATGCTTACTTCGCAGTTTTGTTTGTTTGTAATCATTTTGCATTCACCCCGAAGGGGTGCCCAGCTAAGTTACCATGAGCCGGCCGACCACTGGTGGTCATGACATAGACTACACTTTTCTAAATACCACAATTCCCCCTCCGCAGCCACTTCCGCGCAAATGAAAACTCAAAGACCCCAAGAATCTGACAAAACCCGAAGCCCCGAAAGTAACTCCCACACGGCAAAGTCGCAACCGCCACGCTCCCCGGAGAACTGTCCTCTCCCCCATAACTCATAACTCCTTCAAATTAATTGGCCCCCCTTCCTAGAGGATAACCTGCACATCCCATCATCT
>Ga0307515_10011327_pt1 | contig 16927 bp, 15 predicted proteins | sample 17_EM_MG_FD_194513 | JGI IMG/M metagenome (GOLD analysis project Ga0307515, IMG submission 194513) | Populus trichocarpa ectomycorrhiza microbial communities from riparian zone in the Pacific Northwest, United States - 17_EM | ecosystem: Host-associated > Plants > Roots > Unclassified | place... | reverse complement strand
CATTGGTCATTGGTCATTGGTGAGAATTTTTGAGACGTGGGATTGTTTGGATGGATTGGGAAATTAAAAATTTGTAGATTTGGCTATGACTGCGGTTCAGATAAAAGAAGAAATACAAAAAGCATTGGATGATATGCCCGAAACGGCATTGGCCGATGTTTTAAATTTTGTAAAACAATTTCAAACACATCCGTTTGAACAATCAACCCTCGATAATAATTTAAAAAAGATCATGAGCGAGGATAAAGGTTTATTGGAGCGCTTAGCCAAATGATCTCTATACAATCAGTTTTATACATTCATTCCCAATTAATTGAAAATTTTGGAGGTGGCGAAGGTGTGAGAGATCAGGGAGGACTTGAAGCCGCAATCGCCCGGCCATATGCTACTTTTGACGGCATTGACTTGTACCCCGAACCCATTGATAAAGCTGCCGCTATTTTTGAGAGCTTAATTATTAACCATCCCTTTATTGATGGCAATAAGAGAACTGCCTACACGCTACTGAGACTAATGTTATTAAGTTTTGATTGTGATATCGAGGCACCGGAGGACGAAAAATACGACATGACAATTGCTGCAAGTACCGGACAGTTAAAGTTCGACGAGATAAAATTGTGGCTATCAACAAAAATCATTACCCAGAAAAACAAATGACTGTTTCTATCATAGTGGCTATCGCCAAAAACCGTGCTATCGGCAAAGACAATAAATTACTTTGGTATTTACCAAACGACCTGAAGCATTTTAAAGATGTAACAACCGAGCATACGGTTATCATGGGCCGCAAAACATTCGATTCGGTAGGTAAACCGCTACCAAGGCGCAGGAATATTGTGGTTACCCGCCAGGATATCAGCATTGAGGGTTGTGAAGTTGTAAAATCAATTGAAGCGGCCTTAGCGCTTTGTGCCGGTGAGGATGAAGTATTTATTGTAGGTGGGGCCGAAATTTACAGGCAGGCCATCCCGTTAACAGACCGCATATATCTCACCATAATTGATCAGGAATTTGAAGGTGATACCTTTTTTCCTGAGTTAAACACCGGGGACTGGCAGGAAACGCAAAGAGAAAATTTTGAGCCCGATGACAAAAACAAGTATAGCTATTCGTTTATCACACTGGAACGTCGCTAACATTTTTTGTCATCAATTTGTTTTAATTTAAAATTTTCTGCTTGCGAAATTTTATTAGATTTGCCGTCTTATTAAAAATAGCTTATAAACTAATTAATTACATATTACAAATTCGATGCAAGGTAAAGGGGTTATTAAATTTTTCGCCATTCTGCTGGCAGTTGTGTGTATCTACCAGCTGTCTTTTACATGGGTGGCCCAAAAAGTTGAGAGTGATGCCAAGGCATACGCAAAGGGGAATGCTGAAAAAGAGAAGGCTTACCTTGACTCAATGTCTACACAACCGGTATATCCGATATTCAAACACACTTACGCTTTTGTACTGCAAAGGGAACTTGCATTAGGTTTGGACCTTAAAGGTGGAATGAACGTTACGATGCAGATACAGCTTGACGAGCTGGTACGCAAAATTGCGAACAACAACCCCGATGTAACATTCAACCAGGCTTTGGCAAACGCCGATAAACTTCAGGCTGACGCTAAAACCAGCCAGAAAGATTATATCGCGCTGTTTGTAAGCGAGTATGAGAAATTGAACCCGGATGGTAAGCTGGCCGCTATCTTTTCAACAAAAGATAACCAGGACCACTTAAAATTCAACGCCTCAAACAGCGAAGTTGAATCTTATTTGAAAGATTTGGCCAATACTGCTGTAAAACAATCATTCACGGTTTTAAATACCCGTATCAACCAGTTTGGTGTAACCCAGCCTAACATCCAGTTAGAGGCAAGTTCAAACCGTATCCTGGTTGAGTTGCCTGGTGTTAAAGAACCAGACCGTGTACGTAAACTGTTATCAGGATCGGCAAAGCTGGAGTTTTATCAAACATTTGACAATAGCGAAGCTTACCAAACTATTATAGCTGTTGATAACCTGCTTGGCGCCAAAAATAAAACTACCGCCAAAGCTGATTCAGCAAAAAACCCGGTTGCTGCAACCGCCGCCGCCAAAGCTGATACTGCTAAAAAGGCAGGGTCATTATTAAGCAAGGTCCAAAAAAGCGCCGAGAAGGATACTTCAGCAGCTGCATTGGCCGGTAAATCGCAATTTACTGCACAGCATCCTTTGTTATCTGTAATGTCGTTAAACCTTTATCGGGATCAAAGCGGTCAGCAGCAATTAGGCCAGGGCCCGGTTGTTGGTTTCGCGTTGTTAAAAGACACTGCTAAGGTTAACTCTTACCTGCATAGTAAGCTTGCGCAGTCAGCCATCCCCCGCAATATGAAATTCCTTTGGGATGTAAAACCCACGAAGGATCCCAAACAAAAGGCTTTCCAGTTATACGCCATTAAATTAAGCGGCGCCGAAAACGGCCCGGTACTTTCTGGCGACGTAATTACTGACGCAAGAGCCGATGTTAACCAAAAAGGCAGCCCCGAAGTTGTGATGATCATGAACTCGGAAGGTGCCCAAAAATGGCGTGCCGTTACTGCCGAAGCTGCTGCTGCAACCAACAAACGCGCTATCGCCATTGTGTTGGATGATAACGTATACTCGGCCCCTAACGTTCAAAACGAAATTTCGGGTGGTGTATCGTCAATTGAAGGAAGTTTTACGCAGGAAGATACAAGGGATTTGGCCAACGTGTTAAAAGCCGGTCGTTTACCTGCTCCTGCACACATCGTATCTGAAGATGTTGTAGGTCCGTCGTTAGGTAAACAAGCCATTGCCGCCAGTTTGCTATCATGCGTACTGGGTTTGGTAGTAGTACTTGTTTTCATGATTGCGTACTATAACCGTGCAGGTACCGTTGCGGTGGTTGCGGTTATCATCAACATATTTTTCCTGATGGGTGTACTTACCAGCTTAGGCGCGGTGCTTACCGTACCGGGTGTAGCAGGTATCGTACTTACTTTAGGTATAGCGGTAGATGCCAACGTGTTGGTGTATGAACGTGTACGTGAAGAGCTTGCTTTAGGTAAATCATTAAAAATAGCGGTGGCCGATGGTTTCAAACACGCGCTGCCATCTATCCTCGATTCACAGATCAGTACATTCCTTACCGGTTTAATCCTGTTTATCTTCGGTTCGGGCCCTATCCAGGGTTTTGCTACCACGTTGATGATCGGTATTATCACTTCATTATTCTGTTCGCTGTTAATCTCAAGGGTTATATTTGAGTGGATGCTTGATAAAGGCTGGGATATTAAATTCAGCAACCCATGGAGTTCACATACCTTTAAAAATGCCAACTACGCGTTTGTTAAAAACCGCTTTAAGTTTTACATTTTCTCTGGCTTGTTTATCACCGCGGGTATCATTTCAATATTTGTACGTGGCTTTAGCTACGGTGTCGATTTTGAAGGCGGCCGTAACTTTACTATTATATTCCCTAATAAGAACATAACAACCGAACAAATACACAGCGTTGTTGACCCATCTTTGTTAGGCCGCGGTACCGAGGTTAAAACTGTAAATGCCGATAAGATCAGCATCACTACAAATTACCTTATCCAGCAAAATACCCCTGCAGTTGATGTACAGGTAAGAAAAACGTTAATTGAAGCGCTGGCAACCAAACCAGAAACTAAAATAAGCGATAGCGATATCCAGGGCCAATCGAAAGTAAGTGCTACCATAGCCGAAGAATTGAAAACATCGGCTGTTTACACGGTATTGATAGCCATCCTCGTGATCTCGGCGTATATCTTTATCCGTTTCCGCAAATGGCAATTTAGTTTGGGTGCAATGGTTGCAACCGCGCATGATGCCTTGCTGGTGTTATCGTTCTTCTCGTTGTTCAACGGAATACTACCGTTCTCGCTGGATATTGACCAGGCGTTCATTGCTGCCATCTTAACGGTAATCGGTTACTCTATAAACGATACCGTGGTAGTGTTTGACAGGATCCGAGAGTTCCTTGACCATAAATCAAAAGATGAACAAACAGAAGATGTTATTAACCGCGCTATCAACAGTACGTTAAGCCGTACCATTATTACCGCATTAACGGTAATATTCGTACTGATTGTGTTGTTCATATTTGGTGGCGATGTTATCAAAGGCTTCTCGTTCGCATTGTTAATCGGGGTTATTTTCGGTACATACTCGTCTATCTGCGTGGCAACACCGGTGATAGTTGACTTTGGAAAAAAAGACCTGAAATAAAATAATCTGAAATTATTTAAAAGGCTCCAAAGAATATTTGGGGCCTTTTTTTTAGCCCTGTCCCGACCCAAAAAGGCCGACAGATGGGGTTGCAGATTGCTTATAATGAGGTATAATTGCATCATAAAACAATAACAAACATTGCCATCGGCATGGGTATTGTGCTGTTGGCTATGAAATAGACAGACGCCCCTTTTGCGTCTGCCAAAACAGACAGAAGTGTAAAACTTGCACTTTAAAACAGGAACACAAATAACCCCTCACATGAACACATCAGATAGTTCAAAATTCCCATTAGTAGTAATAGTCGGCGGTGGCTTCGGCGGCCTGCAGGTTGCCAAAAAACTGGCAGATAAGCCTGTAGACGTGCTGATGCTTGATAAACATAATTACCACACCTTTCAACCATTGTTGTACCAGGTAGCCATGGGAGGCCTCGAATCCGAATCGATAGCCTTTTCACTGCGTAAAAATTTTTCGGGTCAAAAAAATTTCCGTTTCAGAATAGCCGAGGTATTAAACGTTAACGCCGCAAGCAACACCATTGATACTACGATTGGCCAAATAGCTTATGATTACCTGGTGATTGCTACGGGATCAACCACCAACTTTTTTGGCAATCACGATATCGAAAAATTCTCGATGCCGATGAAATCAATCCCGGAGGCATTAAACTTACGGTACTCTGTACTCCAGAATATTGAAGAAGCCCTGCTTAAAACATCCAAAGATGAACGCGAAGCCCTACTCACTTTTGTACTGGTAGGCGCCGGCCCAACAGGCGTTGAGCTTTCAGGCTCATTAGCCGAATTGCGAAACCACGTATTAACCAAAGATTATCCCGAACTAAAAAAAGAGGATATGAAGGTTTACCTGGTAGATTTTTTGCCAAAAGTACTGGGTCCGTTCTCAGATCAGGCTTCAAATGCAGCTAAGGATTTCCTTACCAAAATGGGTGTGGAAGTTTTGTTAGGTGTAAAGGTGGAAAGCTACGACGGCAAAGAAATAAAATTTGAGGGCGGCAAAACCATCCGTACCAAAAACGTGATATGGAGCGCGGGTGTTATGGGTGTGGTACCCGAAGGCATCGAAAAAGGCAATATTGAACGTGGTAACAGGATAAAAGTCGACAGCATTTGCCGCATGGTGGGTAGCGATAACATCTTCGCCATTGGCGATGTGGCTGCTATGATAACCGACGAAACCCCCAAAGGTCATCCCGGTGTTGCACAGGTAGCCATACAAATGGGCGCGCATGTGGGTAAAACCATTATGCAGCTCATCAACCAAGAGCCTACCGCTCCGTTTAAATATTTCGACAAAGGCTCGTTAGCTACCATTGGCCGAAACAAAGCCGTTGCCGATTTAGGCAAGATAAGGTTCCAGGGATTTTTTGCGTGGCTGGTTTGGATGTTTGTGCACCTGATATCGCTTTTGGGCGGCCGTAACAAGGTAATTGTATTCATCAACTGGGTATCCAGCTATATTAACTACAATGGCGGCACCAGGCTCATCATCCGCAAGTTTGAACGCGAAGGCCTTACCAACGAACATCATTTGCCGGAGACGGTGGATTGAGGTGCGGGAGGCGAGTTGCGGGGTTCGAGTTGTCGGGTTCGGGTTGCGGGTTGTGGATAAAAAGTTTATTCTTGTATTAATTTAATTGATGATTTGCTACCCGCAACTCGAACCTCGAAACTCGAACCCAAAATGATTAAAATAACCGAGTGCCCCCGCGATGCCATGCAGGGGATAGTGCATTTTATCCCCACGGATGTAAAAGCGGCTTATATTAACCTGCTTTTGCAGGTGGGTTTTGATACTATCGATTTCGGGAGTTTTGTATCGGCCAAAGCTATTCCTCAATTACAGGATACGGCAGAAGTATTGAGTAAATTAGATTTGAGCAATACGCAGTCAAAGTTATTGGCCATTATTGCCAATTACCGTGGTGCCGAAGAAGCCATAAAGCATCCGGAAATAACTTACCTGGGCTACCCGTTTTCAATTTCAGAAACATTTCAGCTCCGCAATACCAATACTACCCTACCCCAGGCTTTTGATAATGTAAAGCGGATACAGGAATTATCTATCGCTAATAATAAAAAATTACTGGTTTACCTGTCTATGGGTTTTGGTAATCCTTATGGCGACGAATGGAACACCGGCATTATTCATGAATGGGCAGACAAACTGGTAAAAGAAGGAATTAATAACATAGCCCTGGCCGATACTATCGGCATTTCGGATGCCGACCAGATCAGCAGGATTTATCCCGCGCTTTGCCTTGCATTTCCCAAAACCAAATTCGGCATTCACCTCCACAGTACACCCGACACCTGGCAACCCAAGATAGATGCAGCCTACCAAGGCGGGTGTAAGAGGTTCGACGTAGCCATTAAAGGTTACGGTGGCTGCCCTATGGCCGCAGATGACCTCACAGGCAACATAGCCACCGAAAACTTAATTGGATACCTTGAAAGCAAAAACGAGCCTACAGGGCTTAATATGGATAAATTCAGGGATGCTATGGAATATTCGGGGAGGGTGTTTTTGTAGATGTGCAGATTTCAGATGTGCAGGTGTGCAGATGAAAAAAGCGATGATTTTAGATGTTGGGCGTTGCCTGCGGCCCGGGTCATCCGCTCATACGTGCACACGGCCTTAGGCGCAGGCCTGTATCCGCTGCTACCCCTAACGCTGAATTCCTAACCGAAAACATTAGTATTTCAAGATGTACTGATCCAACATCTGCACATTTGAAATCTGGAATCTGCACATCAGGCAACAGCCTTCGCCACCTTCGCTTTCACCGTTTTATCAAAATTTTCCATTACCAATACAGCGGCGCCAATCAGTTCGGCGTCAAAACCCAGTTCGGATACCAACAATTCGGTACCGGCGGATAAACGCGGGATACAGTATTTGTGCAGGGCCTGTTGTATAGGCGCCATTAATATTTTGGCAACTTTAGCCCCGCGGCCACTCAATACGATAATAGCCGGGTTCATGATATGGATAAGGATAGCCAGGGCCTTCCCTATTTTGTAACCGGCATCCGATAGTAATTCAATAGCAAACTGGTCGCCGTTGTTTGCGGCATCCAGCAACGCATCGCCCATGAGTTTGGAGTGATCGTTGGTATTGTGTTTTAAACTGGTTATGCGGCCTTGCTGAATACCTTCTATGGCTTTCCGGGCTACCACCAGCATCGATGCTTCGGCTTCCAGGCATCCGCGTTTACCGCACTCGCATAATGATCCATCTTCCGACAGCGGGATATGACTTAACTCGCCAGCAAAGCCATTATGGCCCCGGAATAATTTACCGTTTACAATCATCCCTAAACCAATACCCCAGCCAAGGTTAATTACCATTACTTCGGTTTGCGCCTTTGCAATTCCAAACTTTTGCTCAGCAAGGGCTATCAGGCTCGAATCATTGTCGATATAAGTGGTAATGCCGGTATGTTCGGTAAGGTAAGCGGTAAGGCTGCCGTTGGCATCAAGATAAGTATAATTAATGCCTTGGGTTACATTGATAAAGCCAGGCATACCAATACCGATGCCCGCAATTTTTCCTTTGGGTACACCCGATGTTTTGATGTAGCCATTAATCTGGTTAGTAAGTATAGTTAGCGCATTGGGGTTATTGAGCAGCTTAAGCTCAAAAGTAAGCATATCGGCAACCGGGCTATTTTGCAAATCGAACAACTGGATGCGCGCGGTAAGCTGATCGAGCGCTACGGCCAATATATACATGGCGTTGGCCTTAACAGAATACATGAGCGGGCGGCGGCCACCGCTTGAAGGGGCGTACCCATGCTCAACCACGAAGCCCTCGTGCATCAGTTCATTGATGGCCTTGGCTATTGACGGAATGCTTTTATCAAACAAGTCGCTCAGTCCGGCACATGACATCGCTTTATTAAAATAAAGCCTTTTGATGATCATATTTTTGAGCTGACTGCCCTTCACACCTTTATTTTCGGGTTCCATTCAACAATTAAGAGTTAAAGTTTTTAAAAGGCTATGCCTAAGTAATTAAAGTTTATAAAATTATAAATAAAGTACAATATAGCAACTGTATTTATTACGGTTTTTAACGGCCTGGTTAATTGGTAAAAGTAATGAATTGATAATAAATAAATTAATCCATGTGAATTGTGGGAATCACTGGTTTAAATGTTCGGTAAATGATGGTGTCACGATTTAGAACGTTTGGCATGTATAAAAGTTTGCAGGTTTGTATGCGTAATACAGATACAGTTGCCGATTAGTTTCTAAAGATATATTTTGATGGCACATCGGGACTTGTTCAACGCGACTTAGAGGGGTAGCCCCGGCCATTTTTTTTTCCATGGGTTTTAACCAATGGAAAAAAACAAAGAAAACGATTGAGACTCGTAAGTTCGATCCATATTATCAACGCATATATATCGTTTGAACAAATTGAAAATACCTGTATCTACACCCTAATATGAGCCGTGCCGATGGCACTCTTGTTGTCCTTTGGCTAATGATCCACGGGTTGAAACCCGTGGCTACAATATGTGCCGGGCCGATGGCCCTTAAAAAGAAAGTCATGTAGAAGCTTATTGAAATCGAACAACCCATACAAAGCGTAATAGAGCCAATAAAATTAACAGGGCTACCTGCCAAAATATTTTTTGTATTCCGCTTCCACATCCGGCATATCTACATTTTGAGGTTGTTTTTTGGAATCGAAGAAGTAAAGGTTGGATATAAAAGCAACAGTATCTAACTTAATTTTGTGAACTACACCGTTAGCCTGTTTAAACTCAAGGTATTTATAAGCAGGATCAATCTCTATAATTTTGATGGGCTGTTTTTCAAGGAAAGTTCTTGCCTCGGAGGTGTAAAACACCTGATCGTCAGCACCGGCATAAAATTCTTCATCAGTGGATGCTTTATGGCGTTTCTGAATTTCGGTCGTATCTAAAATTGTGAAAACGGCTGCGGTCGAATCAACAATGAACGTATTACCCTTAACTGACGATACGTTTTGCGTGGGCTGACGCTTGGTGGTTATTTTTTTATCAGTTGTTAAAACCCGTTTGTCGGTTTTTTCTCTATGCTTTTTTTTTATTGGTGACGTACATCCTACAAACACAGATAACGCGATTATCAGTACGTTAATTTGACATTTCATATAAAAGAGGTTAGGCTATTTTCCCTGTTTCTGCATAAACATCCACCGCTGCCCTTCCAAATCGGCAGCACGGTAACGGGTGCCGGGGTAGCCTGCTTCCAGTACAGATAATATGGTAGCGCCGTTGCTTTTAGCGTGTTCATAATGCCGGGTTACATCATCCACATAAACCAAAACTCCGTTGATAACATAGGGCACCTCGTAAGCCTTGGCAGCTATAGTACAATTTTGAGCATGATGCTTTGGGCTTTGGTAATTTGGCGTGGGTTCGGCCAGCATAACCAGGCTTTCGCCCATGGCTATTTCGCCATGGCCCAGGCGGCCTCGCTCATTTGTCATGCGGATTACTTCGGTAAAACCAAAAACCTCGCAGAGCCATTCCATTGCCGCAATGCCATCCTCATAGGCCAGCATAGGTATAACTTGTTGGTTCGATGTGCTCATGATGTGCTGTTTAATGTTTAACAAATAATCTTGCAATGGCAAAATACCCTATATAGCAAACTACAATTATAATATAAGCCCACAGCAGTTCGCGTTTATACAATTTTAACTGTTTGTGAAAAAAAACCAGCAATACAGCTGTTAGTACCAATAAATGGAACATAATAAGGTAGTAGCTTTCTATAAACAATGCCCAATAAGCAATTCCGGTTATATCTGCCTGCTCCTTGTTTTTTGTCAGGAAATGCGAATTATAGCGGTTACGCAAATAGGCCCTTAAAATAGCCAACACTACCCTGTCTAAAATATAGGTGCCACTTATCAGCAATGATATGATAATCACCAGCGCATCAAATTTTATCTTACGAAAGATGCTTATAGGCATGGTCAGTTATTTACAACCAGCTTATCGGGCTTTGAATACCAATCGTGCTGTATATTAGTCATCAGGAGCGCATTATCAAACATAATAGTTCCTTTTGGGAAAATAGCTTCATCTTCAAAAAAGCTTGATGAAACCCGGCTTACCTCCAGGGCTTCTACCTTCCAGTTTTCTGTACTCAGCAACAAACCTTCATATCTATCGCCATTTGGCGAATAGCCCATCGCCCCCGCCTTAAAAAAATCAGATGCGGTATCTAAATCCTTAAAAACAGAATCTTTGTTAAAAGTATCGGCAATTTTAGCATCTATGCTAATAGTAGTACCATCCGAGCTTTCAAAAGCTACATGATAATTGCTGTTATGCTCATTAACATCAAACCTGGCGTGGTAATGCCTGCCCGGAAATATCCTGCCGCCAATAATGGTGTTGAAACGGGATGAAGTATCCCTCCGGGGAATGTAAACACCTTCTTTAATTTCACCATCTTCCTGCCACTCAACAGCAATGCGATGCGCGCCATTTTCTGAACCTACCCCAATAAAAGCAGGCATTCCTTTGGGCCTTACATCTTTTAGCCGGATAAGGCAAATACCCACAATGGCTTTACCATTAACAATTTTAGGACTAAACGGGGCCGGAACTATTAATTTGGCAATATCAGGATCAACAGTAAAGTTGACCAATATGCGCCTGTCAATAATGCCGGTAATGGTAGGTATTTTCATATAGAACTATAATTAAAAGCTATTCAGCAAAATCTTCCAGTACACCGTTGTACTCGTCCCAGTCGGGGTCTTCCTCAACACTAATGGTAACAGGCAATGGCTCAAATTCGGCCAAGGCCACGTTCAGCCGTTCGCCTGCAATATCAACATTGGTGGTATACCAGGCCCACCATTTTTCGTTTTCGCCGGTAAAGGTAAAAGCAAGTATGGTTTGGTTATCCTGCTCCAACATATTTACCAAGGCTTCTTCTACCTGCTCCATCAGGTCAAGGTCTGCTTCATGCGGCAACAGGCTTTCATTGGCCGGGTTATACGCCCATATTACGTCCATCCGCTGGTTATAAAAACCGGTATCAATAAAATTTTGCAGGTAAGGCCTGAATTTCACAAAAACCGGCAGTCCTCCGTCTGTCGAAAACTCGAGTGAGATCCATGAGTCGCCCAGGTATAAATCTTCAATCATCTATCAATATTACAAAAAAGACTTGCGAAATTTAATAATCGCAAGTCTTTTAATAAGCCGCTTTTAAAAAAGGCTCTTTACCTCACCTCAAACTCCTTTTTCAGCTTAATATCTTCAGATGAGCTGCCTATCATCACCATAAACTTGCCGGGTTCAACCGTCCAGTTCATGTTTTTGTCAAGCAGGGCCAGGTCGTCGGGGTGCAGGGTAAATTGTACGGTCTTTTTCTCGCCGGGCTTAAGGTTTACCCTTTCAAAACCGCGCAGGTCATATTCGTAGGTAGTTACGCTGCTTACTTCATCCTTCAGGTACAGCTGCACCACGTCATCGCCCGCGCGGGCGCCTGTGTTGGTTACATCAACGCTTACTTGTACATCACCCTCTGAATTCTCCTGTTCAGGCGATACAACCAGGTTGCTGTATTCAAATTTGGTATAGCTTAAGCCATACCCAAAAGGATACAGAGCGCCGTTTACACTGGTTTTGCCCCAGCTGTTCTGCCCCTTTTGGCTCGCCTGCGAATTAGGTTTAAACGGAAAGTTAAACTCAATTTGCCCGGTAGTCTTGGGGAACGTGATTGGCAATTTGCCGCCAGGGTTATTATCGCCAAACAAAGTTTCAGCAATTACCTGCCCGCTTTGTACGCTGGGGAACCAGGCCTCTAAAATGGCCGGTACGTATTTATTTTCCCAGTTGATGGTAAGCGGCTGCCCGTTTATCATCACCATAACCACCGGCTTGCCGGTTGCCTGTAAGGCCTGGATGAGCTTTAATTGCCTGCCCGGAAGGTTTAGCCCGGTGCGCGACAGGCTTTCGCCTACCCTATCCACATCCTCGCCTACAACAGCAATAACAATATCCGATTGTTTTGCCAACATAACTGCCGAATCGATACCTGCCTGCTCCTGTACTGTTAATGGTGTTTCAATGATCTCGCTTTCGGGCCATGTAGCGTCAATCATATCGCAGCCTTTGGCGTAGTTTACCTTAACGCCCGCACCAACATACTTTTTAATACCATCAAGCACACTGGTAACCGGGTTATGCGAAGGCCCATACCGGCTGGTAGCATAATTGGATTCCCTGGCCAGCGGACCGGTAACCAGTATATTCGGATATTTAGTTTTATCCAAAGGCAACAGGCCACCCTCGTTTTTTAACAGCACCATCGATTCCCGGTTCATTTTTAGCGACATGGCAGCATCATCCGCTGTATGTACAATTTTATCGGCAGCTTTTGGATCTTTAACATAAGGACTATCAAACAAACCCAAACGGAATTTTACCCGCAACACATCGCCCACCCGCGAATCAATTACCTTCATCGAGATCTTGTTTTCTTTAATCAGCTCGCGCAGCGGCAAGATAAAAGTTTGCGGCATGGTAAAATTGGTGCGCACGTTAAGGCCTGCTTCAACCGCCTGCCTTACCGCTTCTTTATAATCGGCCGCTACATGGTGCTTGGAATAAAGATATTCAACCGCTTCGCTATCGCTTACCACGTAGCCATTAAAGCCAAACTGCTGGCGCAGCAACTGGGTTAAAAAATAGTAACTGCCGGTAACGGGCACGCCATCCCAATCATTATAACTGCTCATTACGCCCATAGGGTGCGCTTCCTGGATAACCCGGCGAAAAGGGTACAAATAAACCTGGTGCATCTCTCTCGGGGCGACATGCGGATCGGTACGTGCTGCACCATCGCGTCCTCCCTTAGGCACACTATATACCGCGAAGTGCTTTAATGTTGATGCAACGCCTTCTTCCTGTATACCTAAAACCATTTGCTTGCCCATTTCGGCAATATGGAAAGGGTTTTCGCCATAACACTCTACCACGCGGCCCCAGCGCTGGTCGCGGGCGGGGTCGAGTATGGGGGCATATACGTTGGTATAGCCCAAAGCTTTGGCTTCGCGGCCTACGGTTTGGCCTGCCTGCCTCACCAGTTGCTTATCAAAAGTACTGCCAATGCTGATAGGTGCCGGTAAAGGGGTAGCGCGGTCATGGTTTAAGCCATGAATACCCTCGTTGGTAAAATCAACCGGGATACCCATACGGGTTTCTTCCACAAACCATTTTTGCACGGTGTTAATTGCCGATGCATGTTTGCTAAAAGGGAACGAATATTGTGTGGGCGCGTCGTCGGTATGCGATGTAAGATTATTCAGCTCTTCATCTATATTGGCTATACCATCCTTCCAGATCTCGTTTTTCCAGTTGGCAACGGGCATTTCATCTTTCAGCACCCGTTTGTAGCCGTATAAGGTGGCCATCTGGCATGTTTTTTCATCAACGGTCATCTGGCCCAGTAAATCGGCAACGCGTTTATCAATGGTTTGAGATGGATCTTCAAACACATCCATTTTGCCATTTTTGTTAAAGTCTATCCAGCCTTTGTGATAAATGTTTTTTTGTTGTGCCGATGCTGATAAGGTGACCCCGGCAGCCAGTGCCGTTGCCATGCAAATGCGCGACAGGTAATACTTTTTTCTCATGTAGATGATTTGCGGTTTGTATTTCAAATATAGGAGAATATAATAATGCCCGAAATATATCACTAAGCTGTTACAAATGGAATACTCCAAGCCTTTAAAGGGAAGTTTTTTGACTTGCCGTGCGTTCCACCGGAACGCCTGAAACACCCGGAGCGCCCTGGAACGACTTAGTGCTGATTATCAATAACTTACATTTATCAAAAACAAGTCATGGAACACCTTTATTACTGACAATCAACAACTTAAATATTTCATAATTCGACACTTTTATCATAAAAGCAGCAAATTTGGCTATGTTATTTGCCAGGGCCAGCCGATAGTTATTTGCAAGCTACCGCAAGTCAAATAAATATTGCTTATTTTAAGTTTGCGTATTTTGCAAATTATCATCAGTTTTATAAAAAACACTTCCGGACTTTCGGACTTCCCGACTTTCCGGACTAAAAATGCATCTATGTCGCCAGGAGTACTTTTATCATTTATCATCGGTTATTTTTTGGTTTTACTGGTTATTTCCTGGCTTACATCGCGCAAGACGTCGGATAATGATACTTTTTTTGTGGCCAACCGAAACTCCAAATGGTACCTGGTTGCCTTCGGGATGATTGGTACCGCTCTTAGCGGGGTTACTTTCATTTCGGTACCAGGCAAAGTTGGCGCACCATCCGGCGATCAGTTTTCATATTTCCAGTTTGTACTGGGCAATGCCGCGGGCTTTATCATTGTAGCCACCGTATTACTACCGCTTTATTACCGGCTAAAGCTCACATCAATATACAGTTATATTGAGGGCGCTTTGGGCACCTGGAGCTATAAAACAGCGGCGGCAATATTCCTGGTCAGCAGGGTTATCGGCTCATCCTTCCGCTTGTATTTGGTGGTTATTGTATTACAAAAATTCATTTTTGATAGTTACCATATTCCTTTTGCCGTTACAGTGCTCATTTGCCTGCTCCTGATATGGTCCTATACGTTTAAAGGAGGGTTAAAAACCATTATTATTACCGATAGCCTGCAAACATTTTTCCTGGTGTTATCTGTATTTCTGTCGATATATTTTATTTGCAGCAGCCTGCATATGAATATTTTTGAGGCTGCCGATGCCATTAAAAACAGCAGTTACGCTAAGATATTTTTCTTCAATGATTTCATAAGCAGTAAATTCCATTTTACCAAAGCTTTTTTGGGTGGGGTATTTATCACCATTGGTATGGTGGGGCTCGACCAGGACCTGATGCAAAAAAACCTGAGCCTTAAAAACATCAAAGAGGCCCAAAAAAACATGTTCAGTTTTACCGGAGTATTTGTGGTCATCAATATTTTCTTTTTAAGTGTAGGGGCTTTATTATGGTTGTATGCCAGCAAATATGGTATCCATGTTGATAAAACCGACTACCTGTACCCTACCATAGCCCTTCAATATTTAGGCATTGTACCGGCCATGGTTTTCATGCTGGGACTTACCGCTGCTACGTTTGCCACAACCGATTCGGCACTTACAGCGCTTACTACCTCTTTTTGTGTCGATTTTTTAGGCTTCAACAAAAGCAAGGATATCAACAGTAAAAAGATGGTGAGTACCCGCCATACGGTACATATCGCTTTTTCGGGCCTTATGTTTTTGACCATTATCATATTCAATGCCATTAATAACGATGCCGTGGTAAGCGCCATATTCGCTGTTGCATCTTACACGTACGGACCGTTGCTGGGCCTTTACTCTTTTGGTTTGTTGGTGAGCAACAGGCAGGTAAGGGATAAGTTGGTACCATTCATTTGCGTTGCATCGCCCGCTATTTGTTACTTTTTAAACGCCGAATCAAAATCGCTTTTAGGCGGATATGTTTTTAGCAATGAACTCATCATTGTTAACGGATTAATTACCTTTGTCGGCTTGTTGTTGAGCTCGAGTCGGAAAGAAGGTCCGGAAGACGGGAAGTCCGAAAGTCCGAAAGTTGTAACGGGGTAAAAGAAAAGCAACTGCAAAACATAAAAATAAATTCGCTGTACTATGTACTAACAATACTTCCGGACTTGCCGACTTTCGGACTTTCGGACTAAAAGATTAAAAAACTAACTACTTCCGGACTTTCCGACTTTCGGACTTCCGGGCTACTAAAAAAAGGATATGACCGGAGACGATAAAATAAGACAAGCATTTGAAAACAAAAACTGGCAGGAAATAAAGGTTACAGATTCCTGGCAGATATTTAAAATAATGGCCGAATTTGTTGACGGCTTTGAAAAACTGGCCAAAATTGGCCCATGCGTATCCATCTTCGGATCGGCACGTACCCATAACGAGAATAAATATTACCAACTGGCCGAAGAAACCGCACGCCTGCTTACCGAACATGGCTATGGCGTAATATCGGGCGGCGGCCCGGGTATTATGGAAGCTGCCAACAAAGGCGCTTATGAGGCAGGCGGTAAATCGGTAGGTTTAAACATCGAACTCCCCTTTGAACAATTTCACAATAAATACATCGACAGGGATAAGATCATGGAGTTTGATTACTTTTTTATCCGCAAGGTAATGTTTATGAAATACTCGCAGGGCTTCATTATTCTGCCTGGTGGTTTTGGTACTATGGACGAATCATTCGAGGCCATGACATTGATCCAAACCGGTAAAATTGCGCGCTTCCCCATTATTTTTGTGGGTATTGATTATTGGAAAGGGCTGTTTAGCTGGGTTGAAGAAAAAATGCTGGCCGATCAGCACAACATCAACCCCGATGATTTGAACCTGTACCGCCTGGTAGACACCGCCGAAGAAGCAGTTGATCATATTACCCGTTTTTACAACAAGTATGTGTTGAAGCCGAATTTTTAAGGATATTTTATTCGCAAAAAAATGCCGCCTTGGTCCAGAGGGCACTGAAAAAGTCCCTTTAATATCAACGGGACCTGAAAAGGAGTAGAAGCGATAGTTTTCTACTCCTTTTTTTGTATCTTAAAGGTATAATCGGAAGCCTTTTAGATGTTAGCTCAACAA